>Ga0307515_10024859_pt1 | contig 10399 bp, 7 predicted proteins | sample 17_EM_MG_FD_194513 | JGI IMG/M metagenome (GOLD analysis project Ga0307515, IMG submission 194513) | Populus trichocarpa ectomycorrhiza microbial communities from riparian zone in the Pacific Northwest, United States - 17_EM | ecosystem: Host-associated > Plants > Roots > Unclassified | place...
CATCCGAAGCCTGGGCGGCGTAGATGTTCCATTCCTTGGCCGGGTAACGTTCCTCAATGATCCGTTGCATTTCCTCCAGCGCGGTGGATACGACCGTGCCGCCGCTTTGCGGACTGTAGAAGAATGTATCCTCATCGACCTCGCCAGCCTCATCGGTGTGGCGGATGAAGACGATATCGATCCGGTCGTAGCGGCGCTTGAGGAAAAGGTGCAGCAGGACGAAGAAACGCTTGGCGAGGTCCTTCTCCCGCTCGCCCATCGAACTCGACACATCCATCAGGCAGAACATCACCGCGTTGGCATTCGGTAGCGGCTGGCGCTCGAAACGATTGAAGCGGATGTCGACCGGATCGACATAGGAAATACGCCGACGCCGGCGCTCCAGCAGGTCCAGTTTCTCCCGCAGCGCCTCTGTGCGCTGGCGCCGCGTCGCGTCAGGGGCCGTTTCGGCCTCCAGCCTGGCGATCTCCTCGGCGATTGCTTCGACCACTTTTCGGCTCGGCCGTTGGAGCGCGATCCGCCGGCCGTAGCTGTTGCGCATGGTGCGCCCGACATTGATGTTGGTCGGAGAGCCGCTGGTGGCAAAGCCCGCCCGGCGCGGCTTGTAGGCGACCGCTTCCTTCAGGCTGAGCTTGACCATGTCGGGGAGTTCCAGGTCCTCGAAAAAGAGATCGAGGACTTCCTCCCGCGACAGCAGGAATTGGAAATCGTCGTCATCCCGGCCGGTTCCAGCGGCAGAGCCCGCCCCGCCCGCGCCGGGCTGTTTGTCGATGCGGTCGCCGGCCGTGTACTCCCGGTTGCCGGGCAGGACATATTGACGATCGCCGCTGCCGCGAGCGGGCTGGAAGGTTGGTTCATCAGCCCCGCGCGCAGGCATGGGCACTTTGCGTCCGGCATCCATATCGGCTATCCGGCCGGTCTTGACGTGTTCCTTGATGGTTCGTTTCAGCTCCTCGCGAGCCCGCTTCAAGAAACGACGCCGGTTGCCGAGGCTCTTGTCTTTCGGGTTGAGGCGGCGATCGATAAAATTCGGCATTGGCTACCTCTGGAGCATGATGCCGGACTGGGCGACGCGATTTTCCGGCAACATCATGCTCTACCCCTTCGACTGAGAACTGAACGCGGACTCCAGATCACAAGGCTGATGAAAATCATCCGGACAGAGGCGTCTTCACCCTGCCTTGTTGACGCGCATGTACCACTCGACCAGACGCCGGACCTGCCGCTCGGTGTATCCGCGCTCGATCATGCGATGGACGAACTCGGCGTGCTGCTTTTCGCTGGCGCTGTCCTTCTTGGAGCCGAAGCTGATCACGGGCAGCAGGTCTTCCACCTGGCCGAACATACGCTTTTCGATCACTTCGCGCAGCTTTTCATAGCTCATCCAGGATGGATTTCGGCCGCTGTTCTTGGCGCGGGCGCGCAAGGTGAACTTGACCACCTCGTTGCGGAAGTCCTTCGGATTGGCGATGCCGGCCGGTTTCTCGATCTGCGACAGTTCGTTGTCGAGGATGCCCCGGTTGAGGATCTGCCCCGTGTCGGGATCCTTGAAGTCCTGGTCCTCGAGCCAGGCATCGGCATAGGCGATATAGCGGTCGAACAGATTCTGGCCGTATTCGCTGTAGGACTCCAGATAGGCCTTCTGGATTTCATGGCCGATGAACTCGGCATAACGCGCGGCAAGTTCCGACTTGATGAAGTCGAGATAGGCAGCCTCGGTTTCCTTGGGAAACTGCTCGCGCTTGATTGCCTGCTCCAGGACATACATGAGATGCACCGGATCGGCGGCGATTTCCTTGGTGTCGTAGTTGAAGGTCTCCGACAGAACCTTGAACGCGAAGCGGGTGCTGACGCCATTCATGCCTTCATCGACGCCAGCGGCATCGCGGTATTCCTGCACCGATTTTGCCTTTGGATCGATGTCTTTCAGGTTTTCGCCGTCGTAGACCCGCATCTTGGTGTAGAGGGGCGAGTTTTCGTGTTTGGTGAGCCGTGTCGAAACGGTGAAGCGGCTGAGGCTCTCCAGCACCTCCGGTGCGCACGGATTTTTGGCCAGCGCGCTTTCGCGAAGCAGCTTGTCATAGATCTGCCGTTCTTCGGTAACGCGCAGGCAATAGGGCACCTTGACCACCAGAATGCGGTCGAGGAACGCCTCGTTGTTCTTGTTGTTCTTGAATTGCAGCCATTCGGATTCGTTCGAATGGGCGACGACGATGCCCTGATAGGGGAAGGCCCCGAAATTCTCCGTGCCATTGTAGTTCCCCTCCTGCGTCGCAGTCAGAAGCGGGTGCAGCACCTTGATCGGAGCCTTGAACATTTCGACGAATTCGAGCAGCCCCTGCGTCGTGCGATTCAGCCCGCCGCTATAGGAATAGGCGTCGGGATCGGCCTGGCTGAAGTTTTCAAGCTGGCGGATATCGACCTTGCCCACCAGCGCCGAGACATCCTGGTTGTTTTCGTCGCCCGGTTCGGTCTTGGCGATGCCGATCTGGCGCAGACGGGACGGCATCAGCTTGATGACGCTGAATTTCGAAATATCGCCGCCGACCTCGTCGAGCCGCTTGGTCGCCCAGGGCGAGATCATGCCGGTGAGCCGCCGCCTGGCAATCCCGTATTTATCTTCCAGAAGGTCGGCCATGCGTTCGGGATGGAAGAGGCCGAGAGGGGATTCAAAAACCGGGCTGATTTGGCCGCCGACCATCAGCGTATAGATCGGCCGTTGCTCCATCAGCTTCTTCAGCCGTTCGGCCAGAGACGACTTGCCCCCACCGACCGGCCCGAGCAGATAAAGGATCTGCTTGCGCTCTTCGAGGCCCTGGGCCGCATAGCGGAAATAGCCGACGATCCGCTCGATCGTATCCTCCATGCCGTAGAAATCGGCGAAGGCCGGATAGATCTTGATGGTTCGGTTGGAGAAGATTCGGCCAAGGCGTTCGTCTGCGTTTGTTTCGACGAAGTTGGGCTCTCCAATGGCGGCGACCATGCGCTCCTGCGCGGTGGCATACATGCTTTTATCATCGCGGCATGCGAGGAGATATTCCTGGAGACTGATCTCCTCTTGCGCTGTGCTGGTATAAATCTCCGAAAAGAGATCGAAGACATCGGACTGGGTCTTTTGCATCATGCTCTCCCGCGGCCGGTTCGTTGAGACGGGATCGCTGCCTGTCGGCTCGCTCAACGAGATTAACGATTTCCTGTCGTCAAAAGTTCCTTCAAATATTTGTCATTGCAGTGATAATTCAAACAGAGAGCGCCGCATCGCTTGTGCGGTATCGACGGATCCAGGACCCCGGTCGAACTGCGTGTGCCAAAGATTGCACAACCTCGCTCAGGCCCGAATCACCGCCTCTGGCGATCGCTCCATGCTCTTGAGACCCAGCGTAACACAATCCTGTCGAGGACAATGCCACCATCGAAAAGGTCCACAATTTCTCATGGGATGTGCGGCTTTTTTGCACAGCGCAGCGTGCCTGCCGAGCCTTGCAGGCCGTGGCTGGCAATGGAATTACTTTGCCGGATCACATTCGTGTGATCCGGCGTCTCACGCGCGCCAGCGTCCGTCCGGAAGTTTTGACAACAGGGGCGTGGAGAAAACTCCGACGATCGTATCCGGCCAATGTTCACCCAACGCCGCCAATGGTTCCAGCCATCGGCGCGATTGCAGCATGGCAGCACCCACGGCCACGGGTTCGATGCCTGCAATAGCCAGGAGGGACAGTCCGGCAGCTATGGATGTGCCGCTCGAAATCACGTCATCAATGAGAACGACACGCCGGTTTTCCAGAAGCGGCCGCATGCGCGGATCGATATAGAGCCGTTTCGTCTGGTCCGGCGTGGTGATGGACGATAGCGGCACCGAGAGATCGGCTTGATACCAGAATTTTTTCGACGTACCGAGCGGAACATATCGGTCGTGGCCCATGGCACGCGCAACTGCGCTTGCAAGCGTCAGGCCAAGCGTTGGCATGCCGACGATCACATCGGGCCTGAAGGGCATGAGCTTTTCGGCAAGCTGGGCAGCAAGGACCTCCTGAATGGCAAAGCTCGCCTGGTTGATGATCAGCGATGCCAGTGCGTGTTCGCCATCGGACAGAGGCCGGATCGGCAGGCGGAGCTGACGGCCATCGCTCAACGTGGCGGGATAAAAATCCTTGTGGCTCGTGCCGACATCGTAGGTGTCTGCCGGATGGAGTTCCTGCCAGAAATCATGCGGCTGCATGGCGTCTTCCTCTTTCGATCAGGCGGGAGCGCCTTTGAGCTAAACGACGGAATAGTATTCGATTTTGCGTGGTTTTCCTCTATACCCGCAGAACGTCAAGGGAAAGCATGTCTGCCTTCGGGGCGATTGGCACATCCCTTTGGAGACAAGGAACGACTTGCCGATGCGCCTGCCCGAAATCCTCTTGGCCGACCTGCCTTTCCTCACCGCTCTGCGCCGTGACTTGCACGCTCATCCTGAGCTGGGTTTCGAGGAAGCGCGCACCAGCGGCATCGTCGCAGATCTGCTGGAAGAGGCGGGCATTTCCGTGACGCGCGGATTGGCGGGCACCGGCGTGGTCGGCACGCTTCGGGTTGGCGACGGCCTGCGCACCATCGGCCTTCGCGCCGATATGGATGCGCTGGCGATGCCGGAATTGGCGGAGCGGCCCTACAAGTCCAAAATCGACGGCAAGATGCATGCCTGCGGCCATGACGGCCATACGACCCTGCTGCTTGGCGCGGCACGGTATCTGGCGAGGACGCGCGACTTCTCCGGCACCGTGCATTTCATCTTCCAGCCGGCGGAAGAGGGCCGTGGCGGCGCCAGGCGCATGGTCGAAGACGGTTTGTTCGCGCGCTTTCCCTGCGACGCCGTCTATGGCCTGCACAACATGCCGGGTCTCGACACGGATGAGATGGCCGTCGTCGCGGGTCCGCAGCTCGCCTCGTCCGATAGCTGGCGCGTCACTTTTCGCGGCACCGGCACCCATGGCGCCAAACCGCATCTGGGCAAGGACCCGATTACTGCGGCCGCCACTTTTCTCGCGTCGCTCCAGACGATCGTCGGACGCGTCGTCGATCCACTCCAGCCGGCGGTGGTCAGCGCCTGTTCGGTGCAGGCCGGTAACCCGAAAGCCCTGAATGTCATCCCCGATACGGTGGAAATCGGCGGCACGGCGCGGGCCTATTCGCCCGGCGTGCGTGACCAGCTGGAAACGGAAATCGGCCGGCTGGCGCATGGCACGGCCGCGATGTACGGAATTGCCGCCGACTACGGCTTCGAGCGCCGCATTCCGCCTGTCGTCAACGATCCCGACACGACAGCCCGCGCATTGAAGGCTGCCGGAACAGTCTTCGGCGACAAGCTGCGAACCGTCTTTCCGCCATCGACGGCGGGTGATGATTTCGCCTTCTTCGCCGGCGAAGCACCGGGCTGCTATGTCTGGCTCGGCAACGGCCCCGCCGTCGATGGCGCGCTGCACCATAACACCGCCTACGATTTCAACGACGAGGCGATCGGTCCGGGCGTTGCGTTCTGGACGATGCTGGTGGAGCAGGAACTGAAGCCCATCTGAACTTTCAGGCTGTCGATATCAGGTATCGGCCAGGATCGGGCTTTCCAAAAGCTTACCCGTTTCGACATCGGCAATGCCCCGGTCCGTCTGGTGTGGTCCGGCATTGCAGGCAAGTGTTGCTCCGAAGCACGCCTTGAAAACCAGATAGGGCGGTTGCCATTCGACGATGCGGTCCATGGCCGCGCGGATCTTTGCGAAATCCCGGGCGATATCGTCCAGCGACGCATCGGACACCAGGCCAGAAAGGGGCAGTGGCAGGATTGCGTCGATCTTGCGGCCGGACGCAACCGCCATGCCGCCCCCGGCGGCGATCACCGCATTGGCGGCAACTGCCATGTCTTCCGGGTTGCTGCCGAACACCGTCAGATTGTGGCTGTCATGGGAAACGGTGGTGGCGAAAGCGCCACGCCAATAGCCCCAACCCCGAAGAAACCCGACGCGCGGGCGGCCGTCGCCCCGCCCATGGCGGTGGGCGACCGCGATCAGCGTCGTTGCCTCCGGCGGCACCACGAAGCCACCCCGGACCTCCGCCTGCGCTTCCCCCCAACGGGTAAAGCGCGGCTGATCGATCGTAGCGATCCGAACGGTCTTTTCAGCGGAAGCGACACGGAAATCATCGGCTGTCAGCGGTTCGATTTTCATCGAATGCCCGAGCGCAGATGTGTCTGTGGGCGCAATCTCTTGCAGCATATGACCGTGCTTGGCCACCGGGACGCCGTTGGCGATAACGACACGCGCCCGCAGGTCGGCAAGATTGTCGAACACGACGATATCCGCGCGCCGGCCGGTGGCAATGAGACCGAGATCGGACCTGCCCAGTCGTTGTGCGGCATTGAGCGTTGCCGCCCGCAGCGCCCATTCCGGTTTCAGCCCGTAACGCACCAGCCGCCGCACCACATCATCTAGGCCACCACCGGCAGCGAGATCGTCAGGAAAGACATCGTCGGTACAGAGCGTCACCGTCTGCGGCAGATGGCCGAGCCGGTTCAAGGCGCCGACGAATTCCGGCAGCAGATGGTCGTGGGAACCGCGCAGCTCGATCGTCATGCCGGCTCGCAGCTTGGCCATCAGGTCTTCCGCCGAGACGAGTTCGTGGTCGGAGCTGACCCCGGCTGCCATGAATGCGGCGAGATCGCCATCCTTCAAGCCGCGCGCATGGCCGCAGATCAATTTTTCCGAGGCAAGCCCTGCCTGTATGATGGCGCTCATGCGCGGATCGCGGTCGATTACGCCGCGCATGTTCATCACTTCGGCGACGCCGCCGATTTCCGGCCAGGACAGAAGATCGGCAATCACATCGGCATCGAAATCGGCGCCGTTCAGTTCCAGCGCCGGTGCAGACGGCACGCAGGAAGGGGCGAGCAGGATGATGCGCAGCGGCAGGGAGCGGGTGGTATCGGCGGCAAACCGCACGCCGGTAACGCCATGGACATTGCCGAACTCGTGCGGATCCCAGACGATGGTCGTCACACCGCGCGGCAACACGGCTTTGGCATAGTTCGCGGGCGTCACCATTGAGCTTTCGACATGCATATGCGTATCGATCAGGCCCGGGGAGATAAAACCGCCGGAAGCATCGATGATTCCAGTCGCATCAATCCTTTCCCCTGCAGGGTGGACGCTGGCGATCAGCGGTCCGACAATGCCGATATCGGCGGCCCGCAGTTCGCCCGTCACCATGTCGATGAGCGTGCCGTTCACGATGAGAAGGTCGAAGGGGGCATCGCCCCTTGCCGCGGCAATCGCGCGGGTGCGCAGATTGGTGTCGTTGAGATCGGCAGGCTGCCGTATCGAAGATTTCGTCATTTGCCTGCCTCCCACCGCAGCGCCTCCAGCACGATCGCCTTGATCGCCGCCGCGTCGCAATCGCTTGCGAATTCGGCATTGAAGGCGCCGTGGCTGGCACGGGTCTCGACCACCGTGCGGCCACGCGTCAAGGAGCCGGAAAGCTCCATGTCGATCCTTGCGGGCTGGAAGGTGACGAGATCGGGGCGGACGAAAGCTGCGGCGGCCGATGGGTCGTAGATCGCCATCGCCGGCCGGCCGCGGCTGACACCGATGTCAATGTAGCCGGCCAGCATATCGGCCAGCAACGTGGCGTTGGTTCCGCCTGCATGGCGGATCGGCCCGATATCCTCGGGCGCCGCCAGAACCTTGCGGCAGAAATCGAGATCGACCATGCGCAGCGACAGGCCATGGGCGAGAACGGTCGACACTGCTTCGGGATCGGCAAACGCATTGAACTCGGCGGAGGCCGTGTGGTTGCCGCGTGACAGCCCGCCGCCCATCCAGGTGAGGTCGTCGATCCGGGCGGCGAGATCGGGCCGCGCCAGCACGAGAGCCGCGATGTTGGTCAGCGGGCCGAGCGCCAGGATGCGGCGTGGGGAGGGGCGGTTTTCCAGCCAGGCGCAAAGTGCCGAGAAGGCATCGCCGTCAACGCAATCATCCGCATTCGGCAGCGTCAGCCCCGCGGTTGGAATACCCGTTTCGCCGAGGATTGCCTGGGCGGTTTCGAGTGCGCCCAAGACCGGCTGGCTGCGTCCGGCATGGAGGGGGACAGCCCAGCCGAAGGCCTTTGCCGCGCCCGCCGCATTGCGGCGGACCTGTTCCATCGGCGTATTGCCGAACACCAGCGACACGCCGTCGATGGCGATGCCCGCATGCATCACCACCAGAATGGCGGCGATGTCGTCAAAGCCCATATCCGTATCGATCCAGACACCCATCACGGCTTACCCGAACCGCTTGAGGGGCGCGGCGCTTTCGATCGGCAGATCGAACGCAACGTCCGAGCCAAGCGCATGGGCCGGCAAGGCCGCGTCCACCTCCGCCTTGATGATGCCCAGTGGCGTTTCAAGCACATATTCGCGTGTGCCGCCGGCAAAGGAAACGCCGCGCACTTGACCCTTCAGCGGGCCGGAGCCCAGAGAAATTGCGCGCGGGCGCCAGGCCAGTCCCGCTGCCTCGGGAAGTTTACCCGACAGAAAGACTTCGCCGGTGCCGGCGACAAGCTTGCCGTCCTTGATGGCGAAGATATTTTCGAAGCCGACGAAATCGGCGACGAAGCTGGAGACCGGATGATTGTAGATTTCTTCGGGCGTGCCGATCTGCTCGATGGCGCCGTTCTTCATCACGACGATCCGGTCGGCGAGCGCGAGTGCCTCCACCTGATCATGGGTGACGAAGATCATCGTCACGCCGCTTTCCTTCTGCACGCGCTGCAATTCCGTGCGCATTTCCAGCCGTAGGCGGGCGTCGAGATTGGAGAGCGGTTCGTCGAGCAAAAGCACCTTCGGTTCCATCACCATGGAGCGGGCGAGCGCGACGCGTTGCTGCTGGCCGCCGGACAGTTCCGGCGTCTTGCGCTCGGCGAAGGCTGCAAGGCCAACGGATTTGAGGCCGGCCAAGACTTTTGCCTCCAGGTCCGCGCCGCGCATGCCCTTGAGCTTCAGGCCGAAGGCGACATTTTCGAAGACCGTCAGGTGCGGAAATAAGGCATAGGACTGGAAGACCAATCCGACCGCCCGCTTGTTGGCAGCGACGCGGGTGATGTCGGCGCCATCGAGGCGGATACGGCCGCTGATTGGCGTCATCAGGCCGGCGATCGAGCGCATCGTCGTGGTTTTGCCGCAGCCGGAGGGGCCGAGCAGCGCCAGCAATTCGCCTTTTTTGATATCAAGATCAAGATCCTTGACGGCGACCGTATTGCCGTAGGCCAGTGAAAGCTTGTCGAGGGTAAGGAAGGATGTGTCAGACATAACGGGAGAACCCCAGAAAACGTTCGGCGGCAAAGACGATGCCGATGGACAGGAAGGCGAGCAGCGAAGACAGGGCGGCGATCGACGGGTCGAAGACGATCTCCATATAGCCGAGCATGTCCACCGGCAGGGTGCGCACGCCGGGACCGGAGAGGAAAAGCGAGACCGGCACCTGATTGAAGCTGGTGACAAAGCCGAGAATGAAGGCCGACAGGATGCCGCCGCGAATGTTGGGCAGTACCACCCGGAAGAAGGCGCCGAGCCGGGAAGAGCCGAGCAGCACTGCCGCCTCCTCGATATCCGAGCGCAGATTGTTGAGGCTCGCCGAGACCACCCGCACCGCATAAGGCAGCACCAGCGCGGTATGGGCGAGGAACAGTGCGAGCGTGATCGACAGCCCGATGGGCATGACGAAGTAACGCAGCAGCGCCAGGCCGACGATGATGCCGGGCACGATGATCGGTGCGGAGACGATCGTGCGCACGGTTTCCGAAAACGGCAGCTTGTAGCGCGACATGGCATAGGCAGCGGGGATGCCGAGCAGGAGGGCCGCGAACGTGCCGCCGATCGCCAGGAACATCGACATCACGAAGCTGTCGCGAAAGCTCTCGACGGTGAAGACCTTGAGGACCCACTTGAAGGAAAAACCCTGCGGCGGGAAGGCCAGCGTATCGCCGGCCGAAAACGAGGCGGCGACGATGATCAGGAACGGGCCGATCAGGAAGATCAGAACCAGAAGCAGCGTGATCGGGGCAAACAGTCTCTGGGTCATCGCTTGTTTCTCGCCGTTGCGATCCGCTTCAGCAGAATATTGGCGGCGAAACTCATGACGATCAGGATGAAGGCGATGACGCTGGCTGACACGAAATTGTTGGCGACTGTCACCTGCTGGTAGAGCAGTGTCTCCAGCATCAGGACCTTCGATCCGCCAAGAATGGCCGGGGTGATATAGGCCGTCATCGAACCGGTGAAGACCAGAGTTCCGCCGACAACCAGACCTTCGCGGGTGAGCGGCAGGATCACTTTCCAGAACACCTGAAACCAGTTGGCGCCGAGCACGCGGGCGGCGGGCACGACATCCTTCGG
>Ga0307515_10024860_pt1 | contig 10399 bp, 8 predicted proteins | sample 17_EM_MG_FD_194513 | JGI IMG/M metagenome (GOLD analysis project Ga0307515, IMG submission 194513) | Populus trichocarpa ectomycorrhiza microbial communities from riparian zone in the Pacific Northwest, United States - 17_EM | ecosystem: Host-associated > Plants > Roots > Unclassified | place...
ACCTTCTGCGGCAAGGTACGTTTAATATCGCCGAGTATCGTCCCCTGAAAGACGCTTACTGGGTTTACCGTTTAGGACTCTGTGAAGAGGAAAGCGGTTGGCATCTGGTCATGTAGGGCGTGCAAGAAGACTGTTGCTGGTGGTGCTTGGACGGTGTCGACGACGGCCGCTGCTACCGTCCGCAGGTACGTTGTGCCGTTAGTACTCTTGAGTTTACTTGACACTCACCATTTACAGCACGATTCGCCGTCTGCGGGAAATCACGGAGGCTTAGATCCTTATCGACCAACGTTGGACGTTCTATGCCCTCTCACTGACACACAAGGCATGACAATCTTCGAGGAACAAGTTCAATGTTCAATGCTCGGTTGCTCGTAGTCTGATGTATAATCTCATTGAAATAAAAGAACCGAATAGATTGTTGTTCTACGAGTGCGATACGAAATACGACGTGTAATAAAAAATTAAAGATCATGGCGGTGACAAAAGTCTACAACGGGTTCCTCGACTGGCTAGGCAGAATTGCAACGGTTCTGAGTCTACGGGAAACAGGGGGAAGGAAGATGATATGGATTGGGGTTGGACGGGGCGGTTAGCCGAGAATCGCGCCAATCGTTCCAAATGGGAGCTTATGGACACGGGAGAGGCAGGGCACACATGAAGGTCGAGTGAGATTCTGTGCAGGTCCATGAGGATCAGCAGACCGAGGATGATAAAGCCGGGAGGCATACGATTGGGCATTTCAGTCGCTTCCTGGTCCACCTCCTGTAATACCCCCTTGAGTTCCCCATATCGGTCCTTCATACCCTCCGAATGATTCCCCAATTCTTCGTGCCACAACTTTTGGTACTCGGTGCGGATGTCGAGGTGCCGTGACAGCCAGTCCAAGTTGCGTAGAATGTAATCCAGCCGTTGGATAAGCTCTGCCCGGTGGCGACCCATTTCAATTCCCTTGAAGTCCTCGCAAACTGACCTCCGCATCTCGGCAAAGTCAATCTCACGACGAAGAGGATTCCACTCTGACCAGATCAGGATCAGGTACGACGTGAGGACTCCAATATCCTTGAGCGCCCGAACCGTCTGCACAACCTCATAGTTATATCCCCACGAGAGGCCACTGCAGGCAGGTGACAGGAAAGGCCGCTCGTTTAACCACAACCAAAGGTCAGCGGGTATGAACGGCCGTAAATGGGGATTAGTTGCGATCTGCAACAGCACGTCAACCACACTCCCAGCGACTCCCTCTGTGCGCGAAACTTCAGGGATAGCGTCCGTCCACTTGGAGATCGGGTCTTCGGCGTCCGCGTCGAGTCTTTCCCACCCCCAATGTATGTAGGGTCCGGCAAGTACTGCAGCCCGAGGACTCCCGTAAATGAACATTTCTGATGCGTCCAATTGCCAGGTGAAGTTATACCAGTCCAATCGAACGACTAGCCGTTCCTTGTGGCGTAGGATCGCATTGAAAAGCTTTGTATCCCCATGCCGCTCCTGATGAACCGCATACCTGAAGAGTACACCAGTAGGGTCGGGCCCCCACGAGGGTGGGCATCGATGGCTTGTAGTGTCGAGTTCCTGAATTATCAGGTCAGAAACCTCCTCAGGTCGTGCACTGGCTGCTGGTCAGCAAGGTGGTGGATATCCGTCAGGTATGAGCGTACCTCTCTCCAGAAACCATCATTTTTGGAACGTTACAGTCCATATCAATGGCAGTAATCAAAAGGCAGTCAGCGATGATTGGAGGAGGAGGCAGGGGGTCTTGGGATAGATAATGGAGGGCGAAGGAGAGGCATAGACGGGGCACCTGTCCCCCTCGACTTTTGGACCAGGAAAGCTTGGAATGGGCACGTGCGACGGCAACGTGTTCGTGGTAGGTTGGTTTGTAGCCCGTCCATTCGATCGGCACCGAGGCTTCCCCTAGATAAATTGTTTCGTGGATTGTAGCGAGAATATGGGGAAGTGGAAGACCGCCAAAATCGAGGTCGTGTGGAAAGATTCTTCTGTAATGTTGACAAACGTCTGCAAGGACACTTGAAATTGGATCCATAATTGAGAGGTGAGAGAATGTGAAGAAAAAACACGCAGCAGACGCCTCTGCAAGTTGCTCCATCCCTTGTACAATCACTCCATTCCTTCCGTGGACCTTAATGCAGTCGATGAAGATATCGAAGCAATTCGGAACAAGGAGCGGACTGGAGTCAGCCAGTGATGGTATTGTTGCAAGAAATCCTAGAGTTGACAGGCGAATAGCCTTCTCCAATGATGTCTGAAGTATCCATGAAACGCATAGCGAGTCCAACGTAACTACTTGTTGGTGTGTTCGGCGGGCTTGGGCGAGGCACGCACTACGGATCCAGATGGGGATCCTGGGGGCAAGAGCAATGAGTGCTCTGACCATTACCCGGGCAAGCTGGAAGGCATCGAAGGCCAAAAGAAGCGGAAAGCAGAGGATGTACTGGAGCAAGAAGGAGATATTTGGCCTCCAATTCCACCACCCGTGCCACACTCCGCCGGAGAACAGATTGAGGCACCTAGACCCATCAGCTAAATCATGTAATGTTGATCGAAGCAGGCCGAGGATGGGGGGGAGGATATGGCGGAGGATACGAGCAACAGGAGTCTGATACGGGCAGCTCGTAGAAGCCATTCCCGCGACGACGACGAAAGCGTAGAAGATGACACCGAGCGCGGTGACACTGAGGACAACGCATGCAACAGTCACCTCAATCTCCCAAAGGTAGAGAGACAGGGCGCAACCGAGCAGCAAGAGCGCAACTTGCAGCATCAGTGGCAGGGACTCCATCACGTGGTCAAAGTACCAGGTGATGATCCCATCCAGCTTCCGCTGGCGATCCTGGCTGCGCTCTATCCCAGTCCCTCGCACGTCGGTCGATGCATATCGATTCAACCACTGCTTCCCGAGCACCGCGAGGAAGGCGGAGAAGAGTGAAGCGGCAAAACTGGCATACAGCATCGCTTGGACATGGACGATACCACGGGGAGCGCCGGCCCACTGAGGGAGAGAGGGAATGTTGCCACCGAACGTGGTGTCGTCCATCTTGTAAAGCATGACTCGCAGGAGGGCGGCGGTCTCGTCGGTTGGGTCTGGCTGGAGCTGGGGGTGGACCTGGATGATGAAGGCGGAAGTGACGGCAGAGAACAGACCGGCCTGAGACCCAAGTCAGCACGCGTGCACAGGCCGAGCAGTGTGGACAACCTACGAATATGAGTGTCGTGTTCAGATCCTCGTCGTGCTTCTTCATGAATTCTTTATCGTACTCCTCGGCCTCCTTGCGGTAATACTCATAGAATTTGGCACGGAGATCCTCCTGGGGCAGTTCCCGGTCCTTTCCCTCTCTGTGCGAGGGGTAAACGACGACGGCCGACGAGATGCAAAGCTGGGCTTACCCATCCGCTCGGTGTCCGCCTGGTTCCCCACTTCCATCCCTCCTCGGTACTCCTCCACGATCTTGGCTGCCATTGAAGACCAAAGGGCCGTGATGTTGGGTTTCCCGCAAGTCATGCCCCGATGCCGAATCACGACTTTCCCTAGACCTTGAGATCCAACTGTCAGGGGGGCAAGTGGCCAGAGCAGAGCATACCGTACCGCCTCCTCTTTTTCCCCTCTCTGGTGCTCGCCGGAGGGTCCTCATCAGCTGTGTGGACCTGCCCTTGGACTTCAACTCCTCGACTGCAGAAAAGAACAAATCAGTCGAGCTATATATATCAAGGGGCCGGGAAGCTCGCCGCTGGACCTTGATCTCTTGCAAGTCGATATCTGCCATGACGGACTTTGGTATTGTTCACAGAGAGAAAGGAAGAGGAAAGGACGGTGGCGGGCAGCTGAGCTGCCACGAGGCAAAGGCGCTGTGTTCCATGCAAAAAGAGACGCTATCAACGTAACCTGACTTGTGACCGGGATTCTCAACAGGGGAGGTGGTATGAAGGCTCCTTGTCTAACGTCTATCGTCCACACCCGACCGTTGGATGTCAGGGTGTCCAACACCGCGATACGTGCTCTGCGTTCATCCTCTTCAAGTTGACTCCACGGAAGTCACGGGCTTACATTTTTGGGGGGAGATCTGGAACAACGGGCATGTTCTGGCCTGGGTCCACTCCGTTCAATTCAGAGGCGTCCTCCCCCCCGTACTCTCCCTCCTCCAAATACGCCCTCCTCGCCTCTGGACTTGAGGCTCAGGCTGAACTCCAGCCTACTCCATCCCGCCCATATCCAATGTTTCCCGAGTATCATACTTTTCACACTCATTACTAGTAGGGTCATTATACCACAAGGCTAAACGGTCCTCACCCTCATATATACCCCTATTGCCGACCCCAGTTTCTGCAAAGGAGCGTCTTTGTTTGTCTTCGATCATACGTAGACGTTACTCAGAATGATACACGCAGTTACCTTGCTTGCAAGGTCTCTCACCCCGCAAATGACTCTTCCCGGTTCAGTGAGCATCTCAGCATCCTCACGTTTGGTTGGTGTCGCTATCTGCTGTTTTTTCTACGATCACGTTGCCAGTCGTTGACAGTTGGTCGGAAATCAATATTGTGGGAACTTCGGACAGTGAACTTGACGACGACTGTTGCTCCGTGGAATCGCCTACATAGGTCACAGGGCCTTATCTTCCTTACAAGGTCTCTCAACTCGTAAATGAGGCTTCCCGGTTCAGTGAACATCATTATCATAGCATCCCTACGTTTTTTTAGTGTTTCGATCCCCCCGCACTTTTCCGCAGTTTCCGGGACAATTAGTGGTACACCCCTTGGAAATGTTCGTACTAGTGAACGGTACTCCCGAGCGTCCTAGAAGATTTTTATCAGGGAATTGTCTACAAACAAACGCCCCAGCATTGCGCAAGCAAGGTTCGTGCCGACCGCGGTCGGCGCTTCTCTAGTGCTGAACGTTCTGGGGAAATTCCGACACAAATAACGGCACTGGAAGGAGAAAATCAGTGGCGACGGGCGGGTGGATTCCATCGCTTCTTCTGATGTCCGAATCCCCGGTCCGAGTCTCGCGCTTGCTGCTTACATATGATATGTCACTGGCCGGTCGTCCTGCTCCGGTCTTGTGAACTACTCCGTGATTAAAGTCATTATTTCTCATGTACAAGCCACCTTCTGGAGTGGCGGGAGGGTGAGTTTAGATCGGAGGACGGAAGGCGGAAGGATCGTGAAGACAGGTGAGATCAGCCACGCGGCGTGGTGAATCGATCCTTCCGCTGGCCCCCTTCCTCAGGTGAACTGCGTAGGAGTAAATCATCGCTACAAGATAGAACTACACAGGCGTGTGTCAGCAGAGGGCATTATGTACATCACATCGACACTGTCCGCATACCTTGGTTGACCGGCCGGGAACGGTTATCGTGACTGCGATGCCCCCTCCCCCTCCTCGCAATTGCGCCCAGCGTCTAGACGGGGCAGACGGAGTGGAGTTTCTTGTCGCCTGTGACAACGTTGGAGCATACACAAGGAATGGCGGTACCAAGGAACGGGTTCAACGTTCAGCGTTTGTCAGCTCGCAGTCCGGTGGATAATCTCACTGAAATAAAAAACCGAATGGATTGTTGTTCCACGAGGACAATACAAAACATGGCTCGTAATAAGAAATTCAAGATCATGCAGCCGATCAAAAGACTGTAACGGGTTCCTCGACCGGCTAGGCAGGATTGTGACAGTCCTGAGTCCACGCGCGGAGTGCAAGAGAGAAAAAAGATAATATGGATTGGGGGTAGACGAGGTGGTTAGCCGGGAACCGCGTCAATCGTTCCAAATGCGAGCTTATGGACACGGGAGAGGCAGGGCACACATGGAGGTCGAGTGGGATTCTGTGCAGATCCATGAGGGCCAGCAGACTGAGAAAGATAAAGCTGGAATACATACGATTGAGCATTTCAGTCGCTTCCTGGTCCACCTCTTGTAATATCCTCTTGAGTTCTCCGTATCGGTCTTTCATGCCTTCCGAATGACGCCACAAGTGGAAGTTCCACTACGCTTCATCTTCGAGGCGGTTGTCGGAGTGCAGTGACTGCCTGTCCAACTCGCCTAAAACATAATCCAACCGTTGGATGAGCTCTGCCCGGTGGCAACCCATCTCAATTCCCTTGAAGTCCTCACGAACTGACACCTGCATCTCGGAAAAGCCACTACAGAAACCAAGAAGTTCCCACTCCGACCAGACCAGGATCAGATACGACGTGAGGAGCCCGATGTCGCTGGTCCTCGAATCGTTCGGACAACATCGCCGTCACCTCCCCACGAAAAACCACCGCAAGCAGGTGGCAAGAAAGGTCGTTCGTTCAACCACAGCCAGAGGTCTGCGGGTATAAACGGCCGTAAAGACCACACTCCCAGCGACCTCCTCTGTGTACGGAGCTGCAGAGATAGCTACCATCCACTTAGAGACCAGGTCTTCGGCGTCCACGTCAGATGATTGCCGTTGCCAGTGTATGTAGGGTCCAGCAAGTACTGCAGCCAAGGGACTCGCGTAAATGAGTATTTTCAGTGCGTCCGATTTCCAGGCGAAGCTATCGCCATCGGATCGACCGAATAGCCGTTTCTCGAGGTGTAGGATCGCGTCGAAAAGTTTTGTATCCCCCCATTGTTCCCGATGAACCGCATACCAGAAGAGCGGACCAATAGACTCAGGCCCCCACGAGAATGGGTATTGATGATTTGTGGCGTCGAGTTGCTGAATTATCAGGTCGGAGGCTCCTCAAGTCATGCACTGGCTGTCGGTCAGCAATGCGGTGGATACCGCCGGGTATGAGCATACCTCTCTATGGGAACCATAGTGATTGGGACATTATAGCGCATATCAATGGCGATAATCAAAAGACAGTCAGCGATGATTGAGGGAGGAGGCGGGGAATCTTTGGGTAGAGCACAAAGGATCGACATAGAGGGAGGACCCATTGATTTCGGGACCAGGAAAGCTTGAAAAGGGCACGCGCAACGACGTGTTCGTGGTTGGTTGGCTTGCGTCCTGTCCATTCGATTGGCACCTCGAACTGTTGTAACAGGACTGAGCGGAACGCCCCGTGAGTTATGACTCACGGTAGCCGGTCTGAGTGGATTTCTTCATGAATTGCACCGAGAGTGTGAGGAAATGAAAGACCGCTAAAATCGAGGTCCCGTGGGAAGATCCTTTGGTGATGCTGGCGAATGTCTAAGGACGCTTGACGTTGAATCCATGATTGAGAGGTGAGAGCAGGTGAGGCGAAAATACATGGTAGATGCCTCCGCAAGCCGCTCCATCCCTTGTACGATCACTAGATCCCACACGTTGACCTTAGTGCAGTCGATGAGAACATCGAAGCAATTTTGAACGATCGGTGGATTGAAGTCAACCAGTGTTGGTATCCGCCTGTCAACGTTGACAGGCGGATACCCTTTCCCGATGATGTCTGAAGTATCCATGAAATTCATCGCGAGTCCAACGTAGCAACCCGCTGGTTCGTTCCGCGGGATCGGAGAGACCGTGCGCTATGAATCCAGCTATGGGCGGGGGCAACGAACGCTCTGACAAATGCCCAGGTGAGTTGATAGGCATCGCAGGCCAAAAGAAACGGAAAGCAGAGGATGTGTATGAACGAGAAGGATATTTTTATTTCCAATCCTCGTACCACCCATCACTCGAGAGCAGAGTTAGGCACGCAAACTGGTCAACTAAATCACGGAAGGCTGGATGAAGTAGATCGGGGATGGGGGGGGGAGAGTATGATAAAGGATGTGGGGAAGGAGATGATAAAGAATATTGCGGAGGATACGAGCAACGGGTGTCTGATACGGGCAGCTCGTACAAGCTGTCCCCGCGACGACGACGAAAGCGTAGAATATGGCCCCGAGCGCAGTGACACTGAGGACAACGCACGTAACAATCACCTCGATCTCCCAAAGGTAGAGAGACAGGGCGCAACCGAGCAGCAAGAGCGCAACTTGTAGCATCACTGGCAGGGACTCCATCACGGGGTTGAAGTATCCTATCCAGCTTCCGTTGGCGATCCTGGCTGCGTTCTATCCCAGTCCCTCGCATGCCAGCCGACACATCGGTTCAACCATTGCTTCCCGAGCATCGCGAGGAAGGCCGGGAAGAGTAAAGTGGCGAGACTGGTATATAACATTGCTTGGACATGGATGATTCCACGCGGAGCGCCGGTCCACCGAGGGAGAAAGGGAATGTCGCCACCGAACGTGGTGTCGTCCATCTTGTAAAGCATAACTCGGAGGAGGACGGTGGTCTCATCGGTTGGGCCTGGATGATGAAGGCGGAAGTGATGGCAGAGAACAGACCGGCCTGAGACCCAAGTCAGCATACATGCACGGGAGTAACGGGTATAACCTACGAACATCAGCGTCGTGTTCAAACCCTCGTCATACTTCTTCATAAATTCTCTATCGTACTCCTCGGCCTCCTTGCGATAATGTTCGTAGAATTGGGCGCGGAGATCCTCCTGTGGCAACACCCAGTCCTTTTCCTTTCTGTGCGATGGGTAAACGACGGCGGCCGACGGAATGTAAAGCTGAGCTCACCCATCCGTTGAGCGTTCGCTTGGCTTCCTGCTTCCATCCCTTAGCACTCCTCCACGATCCTAGCTGTGACGCTGGGCTTCCCGTAGGCCGCGCCCCGATGCAGAACTCCGCTTTTCCCTAGAGCTTGGGATCCAAACCGTCAGAGGGAAGCGGCCAGCGCAGAGCACGACGTACTGCCTCCTTTTCCTCTTTCTGGTTTTCGCAGGAGGGTCTTCATCGGCCGGATGGGTCTGTCCTTCGACTTCTCGACTGCGGGCAAGAACAAGTCGGTCATGCTATATATATTGCAAGGAGCCGGGGAACTCACTGCCGGACCGTGAACTCTCCAAAGTCGATACCTGCCATGATTGGTGGTCTTGGTACGGTTCACAGAGAGAAGGGAAGGTGGTGGGCTGATAAGCTATCCTATCCCGGAGTCAGACATTGGCTCCGACCGTTGGAGATCAAACCTGCGATCTCGAATCAGGGCTTCGGCTTCGACGGATTCTCCAACACCGTCACGGTCTCACGGCTGGCGAGCGCAATACGTACTACTCTGCGTCTGTCCCCTTCGTAGGGTTGACTTCATAGAAGTTATGGGCTCACGTGCATTTTTTTGGGAGATCTGGAAGAGCGAGCTTTCTCGCATGTATTCTCGTCTAGGAGACCGCCACGGAGTCTACCCCTCCGCCAAGATTTGACGTTCCGAATACCATACTTTTTGCATCCACTGAGATTATTATGAACGAATAGTACCACAAATCTAACATCTCCACCGTCCCCGCCACATATCCATCGTTATCGCCCGACCCGAGTGGGTTCTCCTCACACGCATCATTTCTTCTGCCGTGCGACTCCATGACCCGAGTCTTGCGTGCGACCCTGCTTGCAGTTTGCATATTGGATGGTTTAGGAGTCGCGGGAGGTGAGTTCAGATAGGAGGACGGAAGGCGCGCGGAAGGTTTGTGGAGACAGGTGAGATCAGCCACGCGTGGTAAATGGAACCACAGATCCTCCCGCCAGTCCCCTTCGTTACATGACATCTACACTGTCTGCATACCCGACCAAATACCGAGACAGGACCCCAGCTTATGGTCAACAAGCCGAGAACGATTCCTGCGATCGCAGCACCCTTTTCCCTTCCCTATAATCCCGCTCAGCACCGCGCACACGAAAGGTTGGCGTGACCGGAAAGTACGGCACCGTGAGCATCCCTCCCTGTTTCGATCCAAGTTCAAGGTTCGTTGGATTGAGGGGTTTGTAGCGATATGGTGCCTCCCTGCAAAAACAAGTCAAAAAGGTGCGCTGGCGTTGTCGTTCGGTAGCTGTCTCTGGCTGCTGACTGTACGGTTAGATGGAGATCACCCAACACGCGCGGTACACATGCACCTTCTGCGGCAAGGCACGTTTATCATCGCCGAGTATCGTCCCCCGAAAGACGCTTACCGGGTTCACCGTTTAGGACTCTGTGAAGAGGAAGGCGGTTGGCATCTGGTCATGTAGGGCGTGCAAGAAGACTGTTGCTGGTGGTGCTTGGATGGTGTCGACGATGGCCGCTGCTACCGTCCGCAGGTACGTTGTGCCGTTAGTACTCTTGAGTTCACTTGACACTCACCATTTACAGCACGATTCGCCGTCTGCGGGAAATCACGGAGGCTTAGATCCTTATCGACCAACGTTGGACGTTCTATGCCCACTCACCGACACACAAGGCATGACAATCTTCGAGGAACAAGTTCAATGTTCAATGCTCGGTTGCTCGCAGTCTGATGTATAATCTCATTGAAATAAAAGGACCGAATGGATTGTTGTTCTACGAGTGCGATACGAAACACGGCGTGTAATAAAAAATCAAAGATCATGGCAGTGACCAAAAGTCTACAAC
>Ga0307515_10024861_pt1 | contig 10399 bp, 5 predicted proteins | sample 17_EM_MG_FD_194513 | JGI IMG/M metagenome (GOLD analysis project Ga0307515, IMG submission 194513) | Populus trichocarpa ectomycorrhiza microbial communities from riparian zone in the Pacific Northwest, United States - 17_EM | ecosystem: Host-associated > Plants > Roots > Unclassified | place...
ACTTATAATTTTCTTTATAAATAATTGATATTTGTGCTCGATAATATTAATTGTCTCCGCTACCCACCCAACCCCACAAGAACTTTCCTAGCAGCTAACAAAATCATGGCTGGTATACACAGACGCCGTGAAGACTGACTTGCCGGAGAAAATATGACGCCATGGACAAAGCACTGGTCTTAAACTAGTAGCTATTAGCTAGATAATTGATGACTGGGTCTTGAGCTAGTTCCTTACGTACATACCGAACGTAGTTTTTCAGAAAAATAAGTTTGATGTAAAATCAACAAAATCATGCCATAATATTCTTAGTATGACCGGGTCTTCATCTAATTCCAAACAAGTTCTTGACCCATATCCAAAAAAAAACACAAGTTCGAGACAACAGTCGGCCATAGTTTTTGCCTTGAAATTTTAAGCTCATTGTTTCTTTCCCACCATCCCGTGTACTGTACTTTTCACATCATTGAAAAATCTCTCGACCTGTGTAAAATATCTATCTAACCGGCTCGAATAATTTCTTTAATTAGACATTAATATGAGGGTGAACCTATTTAATGATTAAAGCATGTGTAAAATATCACATACCATTGCCGGCATTGAGTATTAGTGTATATTAGTTTACAGAATTAACCGGCTCGAATCAAAAGAAAATTGAACATAAAAAAAATATTCAAGCCATATAAATTTATTTGGCATTGTTTTTAAACATAGTTTAATAGGTCAATCTTAAAATCTCTCATCCTGATGACTCATATCCAAATTTAAATTTAAAATTAAACCGTGTGAGAGTTACACCAACATGACTCAGTCAACCTGACGAGTCTAAAGACAATCTGGATTATCGGTAAAAAATATAATTTGATTTTATAAAAAAAAAATAAAGATGACTTTTTTTTAATATTGAGACATCGATATATTGAGTCAACACGAACTTTACACGAACTCGTCAAATTTGCAATCCAGATGATAGACTCTAGTGGGTTTAAGAACTTTATTTTTTAAAAATTATTTTTTTAATTACATGATAACAAAGATAAACGCTCGCAAAATTGAGCACAAACTAATTGTTGGGATGTTTATTTAATTAAGAATGTGATAAACTCATAGAAAATAAACTAAAATAATTTATCAAGATAAATTAAAAATCAAGTAAATATTGAAGAATAAAATTGAAAAAATAAGAACATAAAAAAAATAAACAGAGGAAAAAAGCAAAAAAAACAAAAACCCCTCCTTCACTGGTCATATGGATAAGGGAGAGTTAACACCGGTAATTAAATATATACATTACTTCCTAAAAGAATCAAACCTATACCTCCTCTCTTTTTTTTTTTTTTACTAACATGAACTTGATTTTTTTACGCTTGATCAATATATTTAGGGATAAAATATTTTTTTTAGTTATTATTATTATTTTCTATTTAGTTTAGAAAAATATTTTCTTTTATGGTGATTTAATTTTTTTCTTATTTAGTTTAGAAAATCAAGTACTGACATTGATAATTTTATTTTTCTTAGTTTGTTTAGGACTTTTATTATTTTTTTCTTTATTTTTAGGTTTTCTTTATTATTATTTTTATTTAAGGAGTTGTAAATCTCTTAAAGAGACAAATCATAATATATTTTTTTTCATAAATAAAACTATGAATTAGGGTTCTTAAGTTTTATTCTATTTTGATCATTAATTTGTTTTCTCTTGCTATTATATTATTGTTTGTGCTTTCATCTGCATCAATTGGTATCAAATTCCAACAATCTCAAGTTATTGCTTGTTGTGTACTACAATTCCATTTTTTTTTGTTATGTGTCGCAAAAAAACCATGGTCGGAAGAGGTCGCGACGCTGGGCGTGTTCAGACAAGAGGAACGAGGAAGTTCCCCCACAAGAGAGAAACATCCAGGAACTCATGATAGAGGACATACAAATGCAGATTGAGGAGCTTACTCGGTGGTTGGCCAAAAGGCCCCAACGAGAGGAAGAAAAAACTTACCAAGGATCTCTTGCCAATATAGAAAAACTCATTCTAGAGGCAGATATTGCATAGGAGGAAACATCTCAATAGTAAAAAACAACATGGAGATTTCAGTTTTAAAATTAAACTTAATGATTTTACAGGAACTTTACAAGCATATGAGTTCATCTTTTGGTTGAACGAAGTTTCACAAATCTTTTAGTATAAGGAGGTTTTAGAACAAATAAGGGTGGAAATAATTGTGATCAGATTGAAGGGCTAGACTTTTTCTTGGTGAAAACAATTAAAGAGGTCACAAGTGAAGCAAGGAAAGTCGAGAATAAGTTATTAAGATAAGATGAAGATGAAGGAGCACTTCCTTACTTTTAGCTATGCACAAACCTATACTAACGACTCCATACATTGAGACAAAGAGGTAAATATATCTACGATTATACTAATGAGTTCTATCAATTAGTGTCTAGAGTGACTTGGTAGAAATAAAAGAACAATAATTGGTGGCAAGATATCTAAGTGGTTTACGGTGGTGCATCCAGGATGTGTTGTCTTTGCAATTTTTTAGACATTTTTGGAGGCATGTTAAAGGGTTTTGACAGTTGAGAAACAACAAGCTGCTAGGGTAATTAGTAGAAGTTTCTAAACTGATCTATACATAAGAAGAGAACCCAACAATAATCAAAGTTCAACCACTCCCAAGTCAGACATACTTAACAAACTCAACAAATAACATGTCAGAGTATAGGTCAGGACTCTAGTTTAACTTTCCAAATTTGTTGTTATGAATATGGCAAATTGGGGCATTGGGCTAACGAGTGTAGCAAACTAGAAAGTTATCTGGGTAAGAATTTGTTGATAAAGGATCATGCAAATGATGTGGTTGATCATATTTATAATGACTCGATTAGCAATGGAAAGATTATGTGTAGAGATTGTGGTGCCAACCTAGTCATTCGAAAGAATCTGCTAACTTCCAAGGATGATTAAAAAATAAAATAAAATTGGAGGCATATTGACATCTTGTACTCAACGTGCACCATAAAAGATAAGGTTTGCAACTTAATAATAGACAATGGCAATTGCAAGAATGTGGTGTCCGTGAAGGCAGTAAAGAAGATCCAATTAAAAACCGAGAGCCACCCTAAGCCCTACAAGATGACTTTGCTAAATAATAACACTAAGTTAATTGTGGGTAGACTCTGTCTCGTTTTATTTTCTATAGGCAAGATGCCTATAAATATGTGTCATCTACTATTAGACAGGCCATAACAATATGATAAGAAAGTGTACACAACAAACAATATAATACATATACCTTTAGTATAAAAGGGAAGCCTATAATATTGATGCCCAGGAGAGATAAGGTGGTTGTTGAAAACAATGGTAAAAATATGTTGTTTTTATCTAGAATTATGGAGAAGGAATCAAAGGAGAAGAAATAAAAGAAAAGGAAAGAGAAGGTGTAAAGTCCGGATAATATGGAGACTAGATGATTTTTAGGAAAACAATATTTTTTCTATGTAGTTTAGAAAAAAATTTTCTTTTCTGGTCATTTTATTTTTTTCTATTTAGGGTAGGAAATCAAGTATTGAGATTGATATTTTTTTTTCTAGTTTGTTTAGGATTTTCTTTACTTTTTTTTTTTTTAAGTTTTTTAGTTTGTTTATGTTGCTTTTTAAGCTTATTTAAGGAGTTGCAAACCTCTTAAAGAAACAAACTATAATACAATTTTTTCTCTGGCAATAAAACTTTGAATCGTCCTATTGCTTGTAGTTTATCTTGTTTTGGCCATTAATATGTTTTTCCTTGTCATTGTTCTATTGCTTGTGTTCCACCTGCGTCATTTTTTTCTTTTCTCGTGGATATATATGGAACTTTGATTGGATGTCTTTTTATAGAGTGTGAGAAGCTAGCGATAACGGTTGAGAAGGGATTTGATGTTAGCAAGAATTCAAATTCCTAGCTATTTATGTGGGTCTTTGATGAAGCTGATAACAGACAAGAAATAGAAAGAAGGAACAAAATCACAGCATCTGAAGGATCAGGATTGACAGAAGAGAGGAGCCTGGCTCAACTCAACCTGCAGGTTCATCAGAGATAGCAATGGCAAAATATATAAAAACTTAGAAAAAATGACACTCGAAAGAGCATCTCAAACTACTAAACATAACTTAAATGTAATACTAATAGAAATTTACAAGCTAGCTATAATTAGGCGTATAGGAATCGATGACAGAACACAGTCAGTCCAACCTTCAGAATATCAATGGTTTCCCACTGCATTAGTCTCTTGGATTCAGGCTTGTTCCACCGCGAGCAACCCATTCATGATCCTAGCTAGTCCAATATACATGAAAACGTTACTGAACAGAAACTTCATTTTTATGATGCAAAAATCGCATTTATTTAACTCAAACCAGATCCGAAGTACATCAAGATAGACAATATACATTACATCCCTGTACAAATCAGCTTACTTTTTTCACAAGTAGCTCTCATAACTTGGCAACAAGTAGCCTTAATTTTGAAATTCTAGTTAGTTACCTGCAATAATGCAATTTTCACTAAATAACCTAGGAAACAGACATGCAAAGAATCTGAACTTCAACGTTTGAAGTGTCATCATCCAGGTCGAAGCCTTTGAGGTTTCATGGAATCCATGAATAACTGGAGGAATTAAGTGTACCGACTGGGCTCTGTAGCAAGAAAATAGTTTGTGAAAAGTTAGATTAGATTAACGAGACTGAATTTGATTCATTAAGAAATAATAGAAAAAAATCAACGATCTTATGGGGTGGTTGTGGCTTGCGTTTAATTTCTACATTTTTTCAATACTCAAGCTTGAGTTCTACCCAGACCTTCTTCTTAGGCAGAAGTTTGTCGCCATCAACTAGCTCCAAGAAAAGAGCTAGCTAGGGAATATTTCCCTTTTCCTTCTTTATGTCCTTCGGTATAATATAAACTCTTAATTTCCTGAAACAATAAGAATATGAGAAGAGAGACAAACTTAACAACGAAGACGAAAGGGATATGTTGTAATATAAAGAAACATGCGACTCTAATTAGTAGTTGGGCTGGAACAATTTCAACTCCTCTCTCCAGCAGTAAACTCTTGAGAATTATAAAAGTTCTGATCCAATTTAGAGTAAGTTTTTAATCTTCCATGTTAAAAACCATGAGCAGGTTGCTTAACCATGGAAAATAATTCCCTCCCCCCTCCACACAAACTGTTTCAAGCACAGAAACAAAGGTAATGGACGTAGCAAGCTACCTTGGACAGCTAAGTACTTGTTATTTATCTTATCATGGACGAACAATTTCAAGTCCACATTGATTTGACCGCGATGAGGAAGAGGGTTGTCGTTCGCCAGCTCCAAGTAAAGGGAAATATACCCTTTCCATTTCCTTTCTTGTTTCTCTCTAGGTGGACTTATTCGAGTTGATTGGAATAAGTTATTTTTATGAGTTTGGCATGCAGAAGAGACTTCGTGAATTAATCGCTAAAATGTAAGAAATTCTGCATTTTATGTTTTGGATCTAGCTTTTTGTGATAGGTTTTTGCTAAGTTGGAGTTCCCGAATGAGAATGTGAGCTTAATATAAGTTGAAGTACACATGTCAAGCTTTCCAGGAAGGTATTATGAGAAAAATCCCGATCTCATTTGGACCTCAAATCAGTCGTGCAATCTCGGACCAAAATCCTTCTCGCAGCAGGATTCTCTGCTTCCACACTAGATATTCAAACGAGAATATCTTGAGCTTTTTATATCGAAATCAGGAGATTCAAAAACCCAAATTCATATACACATATAGGACTACAATTTTCATGGGGACTCAAAGTTAGATAAAATCTTTTTGAAGGACAGAATCTGAACGCAATCTGGTTGATCGAAATGAGTCTCCTGATCTGATTCGAAAATTGACAATGTCGAGCATCCCAATACGACTGAGAGTCTGATATAAGAACAGTGGGCCTTAGGACCCAAAAAAGGTGCAAATCAATCCTTTAACATGTCATGAATGAAATAATATAGCTGGGATGGTTGGATATCGCAAGAAACCAAGTCAGAATCAAAGTCTAAATTGCAACAGAGTTGGTATTACAACAGAATTGTGACCGCAGCAGAATCGATTTTCAATACAAATTCTGAGCGATTTATCCAACCTTAAAGACCAGATAAAGAAGAAACAAATTTAGCATCATGAAGAATCCTAATTAGCCTAAGAATCCTGAAGATTTCGGCAGCAAAGGGGGAGGATAAAGAGAGTAGAACACAGCAGAAATAGGGTTCGAAAAACATTAATTTCTTTTCTACTTTTGTCAATTTTCTAGCAACCATGAACTAAACTCCTGAATTCAGTTCAAGAGGGATACACACCATCTCCATTAGCACGTTGTGAGAAGTAACGATATCATTGTAATTCTTTCAGATTCAAGTATTTATTTTTCCTTGTTCAGAATTATGTTATTGATTATTATTCAAGCTTATTGATTATTATTCAAGCTTATTGAATTGTTTTGAGATGACATGTATGCTTTCTAGTTTCTTTCAATCCATTATTGTTGTTAGGGACTAGAGTAAGAAGCAAGATAATTAATTTGATTGCTGCAACTCTCATCTTGATTTATTAGAAAAGAATAAACTAAGTTAAAATTGTCAAGCTTTTAAACGTTTGTTTAGAATAAATGCACAGATTTTATTCCTAAGACTACTACCGAGTGAATGAAAATTGCTTTCAATTTTACATTCACTTGATGGTAAGAAATTTATTAGAGAGCTTTTTATAATTAATGCATTCATAATCTCATTGATTTCCCTCAGCTTTAAGGGATATCGAATTTATTTGCTTGACGTGAAAGAATATTTATTTTACTTTAATGATCAACAGATTTATATGAATAGATGTGTGGATCCTTAAATTGATTTATTGACATATCAATTTATTATTTTTAGAATTATTATTTCTTGAATTTTTCATTCAAATCCCCCATTCTTTCTCATTTCAGTATATTATAGGAAGATTAAACAAAATCTCTCTCGGATTTGACCTGGTTTTCATGATCATACTATAAATTTATTTTGTTTGTGATAGTTAAGTCAGAATTATATTTTGATGGTTTCGACAACCGATCAAAACTCTATCTTCGGGCACAAAACAAAAAAGGAAAAAAAAATTGCTTTATCACTTGATGACGAGCCTCCTTTTCTTTTTCCTCCTTGGGAATGGCTTATTCAAAGGAAAGTGAGTGAGAATCCGACCAAACTACTTTTTTCATGACCAGCACCGAAAACTTCATATTCATACTAATTAATCACCACCAACATCAACAACAATAATATTAAAAATAATTTTTTAATATATCCAAAGTCTTTGCAAATGTTTAGAAATTAAGTTTTTTTGAGAAAAATAATAATGATAATTGCGCTGAAAATCAGTTCAAGCTTTTAATACATGAGCTCAAGACTCTGAAACAATAATAATAATAATAAAAATCTAATCCTAAGATGCAACAGTTACTCGGAAGCACTTTTAAATAGTTCAAGCTTAAAAAAAAATTCCTATTTGGTTTCATTCGAAAGATTTTCTAGATGAGATAAATCACAATTTTGGTATATACATCTATATCTCACCAGATTTTTTATTTGAGTTCTGCAACTTTAAATTAAAAAACATCAATCAAATAGCATTTGTTTATATTAAAAATTGATCATAATAGCGTTGCCACGTCAAATAAACAACAGATTATACTAAGAACAAATACACTTTTTAATTTTAAATAAGAGCACAACACAAAGTTTTTGAATAATAAATTTGGTGCGGGACACTAGAATAATTATTTCTTTCCACTCCTCTTCTTGGGGTTGAACCTCTTGCCCCAAAGAGGTTTAGCATCGACCCAGAATTTGGCTTCAGTTTTTCCATTCAAGATCATGGCTGGTATATAAGACGCAGTGAAGACCACTTTCCCGAACAGCGGTGGTGCACCTTGATCCTTCGGCTCAGGCCAATGCACGTACACCCTTTCCACACATGACCCGTAATTCCTGCTCAAGTTATAAGAACACAATTTCCAATCGTCAATTATTTAATTTACTTTATTAATAATTAAGACTGTACTAGTGATGATTTTCCTAAAAAAATTTATAGGGGCTATAAATTAGAAAGGTAAACAATCACATGATTCCTAGCATAACTAACAAACACAAAGAAATTAACCAAAAATTATGTATATATAATGGAAAATGATTTGTATAACTAATAAAAAGATAATTAACTAAAAAGTAATGCGTAGAGACAATTGATAATAGACAAAAAAAATGCTTAAAATTACCACCTATTTCATTGTCTCCATTCATTACCTTTTCGTTATTTATATTCGTGTGATATAGCATTACTCGAATAAAGTTATACCATGCTAATTGTTGGATATTTAAGCTAAAATTATAATTTCTAATATTGTATCAATAAATAATAATAAATATATAATGTACTGAATCCCTCGAGTAAAAATTTAAACTCAACACGCCCAATTCAACCATGTCTTTCAAATATTATCCAGTTTGGTGATTGAACTAATTAAATTCAGGGCCATAAAAAGAAATTTTACCAAATCTAACTTTTTTTAAAAAAATTCATTCATTGAATAAATAAATTGAATCCTATTAGTGGTTTTAATTCAGTATTTATGATTTTTAAGAAATGATTAGTACTAAAATTTTGGGCACCTAAATGTTTTTTAAAAAATTCATTCATTGAATAAATAAATTGAATCCTATTAGTGGTTTTAATTCAGTATTTATGATTTTTAAGAAATGATTAGTACTAAAATTTTGGGCACTACAATTTGTTATCATTAAATAGACTATGTAGCAACTAAATTAATTGCCTGATCTATTTTTTTGTAACAAAATCCTCCGATTAATATACTTACATTGTGAAAAACCTGGAGATTTGACTTTCAGTGAGAGGGTATCCATTTGAGAACGTCAAGAACAAACATCTATTTTCCTCGGCTGCTCTCTCTGTCACAGGATTCCACTCTTTGGCTGAAGGGTTCAGCTTGGAACCAACATATGGTGCAATTGGTTTTGCTCTGCTGCCATCTTTCTCGGAACCCAATTTCTTAACTTTTTGCAGGGGACTAAAATTCCCCTCGGTTATTTGGTTTCCCATCCTTTCTAAAATATCCTTCAAGACCACACAACAGACTCCATTATAGATCTCTGTGATACCCTTTAAGGCCTTTTCTTTATCAGCAAGGATGACATTGAGAGACAAGAAATGTTCGGCTAACTTTGGAGTGAAACGCATCAAATCTGGTGATATGGGATTTTTTGATAGTTGTTTCAGAAATGACAGAATATCCTCAGCTTCTTTGGCTAGTAGAGTCAAGAATTTATCATCATGAAGTAAGATCTTTCTCATAATTTCTTGAAACCCTTGTGTCTCTAGCCAAATCCAAAATGCCATCACCTTCATTGCCACTCCAATTTCAATTCCAAAATGAATCATCCGAACGAACAGTACTGACCTTTTACTAGACTCGTCTGATGATGATGATGAAGCCATGTGGTTAGAGAGGGAAACTGTGTTTCCTGTGTAGGAATATAGAAGATACAGAGTAACCCTGTGGTTTCTGTGTTCTGTGTACAGATAAGAAACTGTGTCTGTGTGTTGATGAAAGAAATGAAGAGGGGTTATGGGGGTTTATATAATACAGGGAAGGTTTTGATTTTTGAAGGTTTGCGATGGTCCACAATGGCTTTACAAGGAAATTGAAATCCCTTATCTGAAAAGGGAACGGGCCGGTGTGTTTCATCAGGAAAGTTTCCAGCTTTGAAAATAAGATGATGTTCTGCGAATGGCTGTGTCTAGTTATGCAAACCTCCACACAAACTAATTGAAGGAAAAGGAGTTGTTCCATGCAAAATTAATTCTTGATGTTATTAAGATTCAAACCTCGGATATCAAATTAATTAAGTTTCCACGAAAATGCTGAAATGAAAGGAAAGTTATCAAGAGAAAATTGGCAGTTTTAGTTTTTTTGATTTTTTATGCACTGATTTGGATTCAATTTCATTTTGCAATGTTCGAGCGAAACTATGGTAAAAATATATGTAATCCAACTTGAGTCGATTCAATTATATTCCAATTCTAATATATATATATATACACTGTGATTATGTGTGGAATGCATTGAGAGATAGCTTTGCACCGAAATTATGTTAAAAATTTATCTAATACAACTCCAGTCAATTCAATTATGTTCCAATTATAACAAACACTACCAGAAAATCGATAAATACAAACGGAAATACCGAGGGAATTACCATGGAAAAAAAAATTAAAACAAAGCAAAAAAAAAAATGATGACGTGCCATTTTTACCGACGGAATAAATTCCGTTCGTAAAATCCGTCGGTAAA
>Ga0307515_10024862_pt1 | contig 10399 bp, 15 predicted proteins | sample 17_EM_MG_FD_194513 | JGI IMG/M metagenome (GOLD analysis project Ga0307515, IMG submission 194513) | Populus trichocarpa ectomycorrhiza microbial communities from riparian zone in the Pacific Northwest, United States - 17_EM | ecosystem: Host-associated > Plants > Roots > Unclassified | place...
ACATCATCATCAACGGTTGATTTACCTGCGACGGCCTTGGTTATCTTTGAAAAAAAATTATCCTTGGTTTTTTCTAAACCGGTATCAAGGGCTTGCTGCTCCTGCTGTGTATTTTCCTTTTTCTTAAAAAAATCAAATAATCCCATTTTAGATGTGCAGATTTTAGATTACAGATGTGCAGTTAATTGATATGCAAATGTGCAGATTTTAGATGTGCAGATTAACCACTATGCTGTAATAAGTGATATATTTTCTCATCTGCATATTTGCACATTTGAAATTTGCACATCTATATAATTTGCATATCAAAACAAAAAAGCCCTCTCGTAAAAACAAGACGGCTTCGATATTTTGATCAAAAGTTTAAGCAAATATTATTTGCCTGCAATGATGTCCTTAACAGCGTCGTTAGGAACAATTTGCTCTTTGAATGAATAAGCACCAGTTTTTGGTGATTTGTTCATTGTAATAACTTTTGAATATTCTTTGCCTTTACCTGCTACTTTCAGTGTTGCAACTACTTTCTTTGCCATGTTGTTTTTGTGTTGTACGTTTTACGTGGTACGTATTACGTAATGTTAAACATTTTAATTAGCTGATCCTACGTATAACGTAAAACGTTTAACGTATAACCTATTTAATCTCTTTGTGAACAGTTACTTTCCTTAAAACCGGGTTGAATTTTTTCATTTCCAGTCTTTCAGTTGTATTTTTTTTGTTCTTGGTGGTAATATAGCGAGACATGCCTGGCATACCGCTTGTTTTGTGTTCAGTACACTCTAATATAACCTGAACCCTGTTGCCTTTTTTTGCCATTTTCTTTTTATGTTGTACGCATCACCGTCACGGCTTACGTAATTTTTCAAATTATATCCCGTACGTCGTCAATTTTACAATTTGTAAAACCGTTAACGTACAACTACTAAATGTATCCTTTTTTTACAAATTTATTGATACAGGCAGTAATACCATTTTTGGTGATAGTTTTTACTGCTGAAGTAGATACCTTTAAGGTAATCCATTTATCCTCTTCAGGGATATAAAACTTTTTAAGTTTTAAGTTAGGATGAAATCTGCGTTTAGTTTTAACGTTTGAGTTAGAAACGTTGTTACCAACTATAGATGCTTTTCCTGTTAGATCACAAATTCTTGACATGACAAATATTTTTAATTATCAACCCTTTATTCAAAAAGAGTTTGCAAATATCAGACTTTTTAATCAAATATTCAATAGCGGTATTAAAAATAATTCAAAAAGATTTTCGGGACATTAATTGTCTCAATAATAGGTGATTTTACGGGTTATGGTATCTGTTCTTGGATCAAAATGTAGTGGGGGATAGGCTTTATAGCGGACTATAACTTTTATCCAGTTCTTTTTCGAATCTACGACAGTATATTCATAGGTCTTCTTGGATAAAAGTAGATCGACTGGTTCATATTCTGTTTCTTCAGTAACGCGGTTTTGTTTATCGTATTTATATCTGGTTGCCATAGGTTCAAGTTTTGTTTCCCATTCCGCGTATATAAATTCAATTAGATTACCGTGCTTGTCGTATTTATAACGGTTAACGTTATGAGTTATAATTGTGTCTCCTTTGTCATCTATAGGACGGCCTAATGTGTCAAAGTTTAGTTTGTATGATTCTTTACCACCATTTGTTATTGTTTCCCCAATCATTGATTTAACCTTGCCGTTTTTGTCATTGTAAGTATAAGTTGTATTTTCTTTCGTTATCGTAGTGTCAGTTCTATTTTCCAGTATTGCTATACTCAAGGTATTTACACTTGAAGTTAGCGTACGCCCTTCCTGGTCAATTGTAAGCCTTGTAAAATCGTATTTTGAAGAATAAGAATATATTTCTTTCACTTGTCCATTTAATGTTTCTGTTTTGCCATTGATATTAACCTTGGTTTTTGTTGACTCTGTTTTTTTGCAGGTGAAAACTAACAAACTAATAATAAGCAATATTGATGTCTGGTGCCTCATAATTAAGTTAACTCATGGTGAATGAAACAATTGTAGATTTGATAAAAAAAGGATATTTTAAAAAACATAAAAATAAATCAAAAAGCGGCTATTAGTACCCAAATGATAGTATTCTGCTTGTTTGCCATACACTTACCTTTTAAATTTATAATCTTTTTAAATAATTTTAAAAAGTTGCAGAATTAATATTTACATCATATATAAATTATTAAATTAGGCCCTCCATTATAAACACTATGAAGATTACATCATTTGACGAATACAAGCAAGTATACCAGCAAAGTATTGAGCAGCCCGAAGAGTTTTGGGCCGGTATAGCCGAGAACTTTTTATGGCAAAAAAAGTGGGATAAAGTGCTGGATTGGAACTTTAAAGAGCCTAAAATAAAATGGTTCCAGGGTGCTAAGCTCAATATAACCGAAAACTGCCTCGACCGTCACCTCGATACTATCGGCGATAAACCGGCCATCATTTGGGAGCCTAATGATCCGCAGGAAGATCACCGGATATTAACCTATCGCCAGCTGCACGATAAAGTTTGCCAGTTTGCCAATGTTTTAAAAAATAACGGCGCAAAAAAAGGCGACCGTATTTGTATTTATATGCCGATGATTCCCGAACTGGCCATTGCCGTTTTGGCTTGCGCCCGCATTGGCGCTGTCCATTCCGTGGTATTCGGCGGTTTCTCGGCACAATCCATTGCCGATAGGATAAACGATGCCGAGTGTAATATAGTTATTACTGCTGATGGCGGCTTCCGGGCCAATAAAGCCATTCCATTAAAAAGCGTTATTGATGATGCGTTGGTGCAATGCCGGTCGGTTAAAAGAGTAATTGTGTTAACCCGTAGCCGTACACCGGTTTCCATGATAAAAGGCCGTGATGTTTGGTGGGAAGATGAAGTTAAAAAGGTAGAAACCCAGGGTAACCCCGATTGCCCTGCCGAGGTAATGGATGCCGAGGATATGCTGTTCATTTTATATACCTCCGGATCAACAGGTAAGCCTAAAGGGGTAGTGCATACAACAGGCGGTTATATGGTTTATACAGGTTATACTTTTGCCAACGTATTTCAGTACAATCAGGGCGAGGTGTATTTTTGTACCGCTGATATAGGCTGGATAACCGGGCACTCATACATTGTTTATGGTCCGTTATCGCAGGGGGCTACAACATTGATGTTTGAAGGTGTGCCAACCTACCCGGATGCCGGCCGTTTTTGGGATATTGTAGATAAGTTTAAAGTAAATATATTATATACCGCGCCAACCGCTATCCGCTCGTTAATGAGCTTTGGCGAAGAACCGCTGAAAGGTAAAGACCTGAGTTCGTTAACCAAACTGGGTTCGGTAGGTGAACCAATAAACGAGGAAGCATGGCATTGGTACGATGAAAAAATTGGCCACGGCAAAAGCCCCATCGTTGATACCTGGTGGCAAACAGAAAATGGAGGTATTATGATATCGCCTATTGCCGGTGTTACCCCAACTAAACCAGGCTACGCAACTTTGCCTTTGCCTGGTGTACAACCGGTTTTGGTTGACGAGAATGGTAAAGTAATAGAAGGTAACGGCGTAAGCGGCAACCTTTGTATTAAATTCCCGTGGCCAGGTATGCTGCGCACTACTTATGGCGATCATGAGCGCTGCCGCACAACGTACTTTGCCACTTACGAAAACATGTACTTTACCGGCGACGGCTGTTTACGTGACCAAGATGGATACTACCGTATTACAGGCCGGGTTGATGATGTGCTGAACGTATCCGGCCACCGCATTGGCACCGCCGAAGTAGAAAATGCTATCAACATGCACAGCAGCGTTGTTGAGTCGGCCGTTGTGGGTTATCCGCATGATATTAAGGGGCAGGGCGTTTACGCCTTTGTGGTATGCCCTAATCAGCATGGTGATGCTGAACTTGCGCGTAAGGATATTACCATGACTGTTGCCCGCATTATAGGCGCCATAGCCAAGCCGGATAAAATCCAGTTTGTGACCGGATTGCCAAAAACCCGGTCGGGAAAAATTATGCGCCGTATTTTGCGCAAAATAGCCGAAGGGGAAACATCCAACTTAGGCGATACCTCTACCTTGCTTGACCCTGCTGTGGTTGAAGAAATTAAGGCGGGAGCTTTGTAAGGAAGAGAGTCAAGAATTAAGAGTCAAGAATCAAGATAGTTAAATCTTTGGTTCTTGGCTTTTTGCTTTTATATAATGACGATTATCCCTTTGCGCTTTTTTAGTACCTTGCGTCATGCTATCTTATTGCATCAATAAACTACAGTTACATCGTACATTATTACTTCTTTTTTTAACGGCGTCAACGGCGTTTTTTTCTTTTACGGGCCGCCCTTCTGCACGATACAGGCTCGATTTTTTTACCAAAGAGAACCAGTTTTACCTTTGTGATTCGGCATTTACCGGCGAAACCGGCGATCCCGGTTTTTGGACATCCTCGGCTTATAACGATAGGATGGCGACTGCAAAAGACAGGGATATAGTTGGCATCAGCATTGAAAGTTTTGGCCATGTAAAAGCGCAACTTGATGTACTGGATGCTGCAAGCAGGGAAAAGGATTTTAAAAAATACGATCACGTGGTTGAGGCCGGTGTAAGGATAAGTTCGGGCTTATTGGAAATTCTTGACTATCCGGATAGCAAAATACAACTGAAAGCTATCGTAACGCCGGGTTACTACCGTATCAGGGTTTATTCGTACGATTTGACCAACAATGATCCTGAAGCCGATGAGGGCACAGATCATTACAAAATAGAACTATGGCCCTCCAGCAATTTTGAGCGCAAGGTGCTGAAACAGTTTGTTAAAGAATAGGGGGAGAGTCAAGAGATTAGAGTCAAGAATCAAGAAGCTGCCATGACATGCATTGAATTTAGCACTTTATGCTTTTCGTCTTAACTCTTGATTCTAATCTCTTGCCTCTTCCTTAAAAACCATATTGTTTCCTGGGTGTTATACAGATACATCTAACTGAAAATATCATGGATAAATTACAAATTAAAGGCGGCTGGAATGAACTGAAGGGTAAAATTAAACAAGCCTACGGCGATCTTACCGACGACGATTTAACTCACGAAGAAGGTAAAGACGATGAAACATTAGGAAAGCTTCAGCAAAAAACCGGCAAAACGCGCGAAGAATTGGTGAATTGGATAAACAGTTTATAACATTTGAAAAGGCTCCGGAAACGGGGCCTTTTTATTTGAAAACCTTTGCAAGGTCAATTGCAAAGCCAGGCAAGATTAAAGAATGGAGTGTCTCATTTTTCTGCGCTTTTTGATGAAGGTAATATGCGCCATCTGTTAACGCATAAAGGTCTGCGTTCTGCGCTATGGGGTCGATAATTATATATTCCTTTACACCGTATTTTTCGTAAGTGTCTTTTTTAGGGCGAAGGTCATAATAGGCATTCTTTTCCCATAGAACCTCGACAACCAAATCGGGCGGACCATAAATATAATCCCTAATGATATCGCGCCTTTCTTCGGCAACGTAAACAAAATCTGGCTGAAAGGAGTTTTGATTGTCGAGTATTACTTCAATTGGCCCCATTAAATAAGTGCCTTTGTTTTTAACTCTGTCTTCATAAGTTATAAACGCTGTAGCTACCGCTGCAAGGGTAAGTTGATGATTTACTGTTCGGGATGGCCAATCAATCAAGCACCCGTTGATGTATTGGTAAGGTGCACCAATGGGCATCTGCATATATTCATCAAGAGTTAATTTCTTTTCAATCGTCAGCATAAATCAAATATAATTAATTTCGCATGATGAAATCTTCCAAACCAAATATTCTTGTTGTTAATGACGATGGTATAACCGCTCCCGGTATTAAAGTTTTAATTGAGGCGATGAGCGGTATAGGCAGGGTAGTGGTTGTTGCGCCCGATAGTCCGCAATCGGGTATGGGGCATGCTATTACTATTGGCAAGCCCTTGCGTTTAGATAAGGTTGACATTTACGAAGGCATTGAAATGTACCGCTGCTCTGGTACGCCGGTTGATTGTGTGAAGCTGGCCGTTAATAAAGTATTTAAAGGGCAAAAGCCCGATCTTTGTGTATCGGGCATCAATCATGGTTTAAATAATTCCATTAACGTATTGTATTCGGGCACCATGTCGGCCGCGGTTGAAGGTGCTATCGAAAGTATTCCGTCTATTGGTTTTTCTTTAGATGATTATAACCTGGATGCCAACTTTAGCCACTGCATTAAATATGTTAAGGAACTTGCCTTACAGGTTTTAGCTAATGGTTTGCCGGCCAATACATTACTCAACGTAAATTTTCCAAATACTCACGATATCAAAGGGATAAAAATTTGCCGCCAGGCCAATGCCAAATGGGCCGAGGAGTTTGATGAAAGGGTTGATCCGCATAAACGGCCCTATTATTGGCTTACCGGCGTTTTTCAGTTAAACGATGGGGGCGAGGATACTGACGTTTGGGCCCTGGAGCATAATTACGCATCGGTAGTACCTGTTCAGTTTGATATGACGGCGCACCATGCCATTCCGTTTTTAAATGGCTGGAAATTTAATGTGTAAATTGCCTTGTTAAATAAAATGCATGCTTAAAAATAATAACATATTAATGGGCTTTTTTTATGGTTCCATACTGCCAGCTATCAGCCTGTTTGTTTTTTTGTACCTGCTTAAAGGTAATTTTTTAATCTTCAATAAACCGGGTATCCCTTATTTAATTGCCATTGCTTTAAATCTTTTTATCATCAGGTATTGTTTTAAGCAGGGTAACGATAACACGGGTACGGGGATGATCTTAATTACCTTTATATTTACTGCGGCGGTGTTTTTACTCAAATTGCAACCCATCCGATGAAGTATTACCTGGTGGCCGGCGAGGCTTCGGGCGATTTGCACGGCGCCAACCTGATGAAAGCGCTAAAGGAGCTTGACCCTGAGGCCGAGTTTCGCTTTTTTGGCGGCGACCTGATGCAGGCCGAAGGAGGAACCCTGGTAAAGCACTATGCCGATATGGCCTTTATGGGCTTTGTAGAGGTTGTTGTTAACCTGCGTGCCATCCTCAAAAACATGAAAGCCTGTAAGGATGATATTGCGGCATATCAACCCGATGTTTTGGTGCTGATAGATTTTCCGGGCTTTAATTTAAAGATTGCGGAATATGCCAAATCCATCGGCTTGCCGGTTAACTACTATATTTCGCCCAAAGTATGGGCCTGGAACCAAAAGCGGGTACTAAAAATTAAGCGGATTGTTGACCACCTGTTTTGCATATTGCCTTTTGAGGTAGATTTTTATGAAACCTGGGGGATGGATGTTGATTATGTAGGCAATCCCTTGCTGGATGCCATAACTGCATTTAAACCCAATGCCGGCTTTTTACAGCAAAATAGCATATCGGATAAAAAAATTATAGCGCTGTTGCCCGGTAGCCGCAAGCAGGAAATAAATTATTTATTGCCCGATATGATTGCCGTGGCCCGCCAGTTTAACAATTACCAGTTTGTTATAGCAGGTGCGCCTTCATTTAAACCTGAGTTTTACAGCCAGTTTGTGAAGGATACAAACATTCCGGTAATATTTAACGCCACTTATGATTTGCTCACCAACGCCCACGCTGCCATTGTTGCGTCGGGCACGGCCACTTTAGAAACCGCCTTATTTAACGTACCGCAGGTGGTTGTTTACAAAGGGAACGCGCTAACTATTGCCATTGCCCGCATGCTGGTGAAGATTAAGTTTATATCGTTGGTTAACCTGATAGTTGACAGGGAGATAGTAAAAGAACTCATACAGCAGGATTGTAACGAGATAAAAATAGCAGCCGAACTCAGCGCGATTGCCGAAGAAGGCGCCTATCGTGAAAAGATGCTGAAAAATTACGACGCTCTTGACCAAAGGATGGGACAGCCCGGCGCATCGGCCAAAACCGCAAGCCTGATTGTTAAGTACGCCGCAAAAAAATAGAGCCCTGTTTTATCAGGGCTCCATCGTTTTCATAGGTGTGATGTTGTACTTTAATAGGTAGATGTAGATATATGATCAGGCAGCTTTACCGGTTTGAGGTACCGCTACCTTCTCGTTGTTGTGCATAAATTGATTTCTCACGCTTAAGTTCCTAAGATCTTCAAATAAAATATTTAGCAACTCGTCATCAAAACGGACAACTAATTCGTTTATGGTTGGATTTGTTTTAGTGGCTTTCATAGTTAGATGTTTTATAGGTAAGTATGTGAAAGTGTAAATCAGGCTGCGCTTGCCAACCTGGCTGCTTTAGCTTTAACTGATTTCAGATCATTCATCAATAATATTTTTAATTCATTATCAAAGCGTGTTACTAATTTATTGGTTGATGGTTTTCTGTTAGTCTTCATAGTTTTTTAGCTTTTATGTTTAAAATGTTTTTAGTTTAATCTTTCTTTTCAGTTTCCTGGTTTTCGGTAAGGTTGTCTTTGCGGCGTTTTGCTTCTTTGTATTGCCTTAAAATTTGCTCTTCATCGCGTGCGTCTGTTATTTTTGTAGGCTCTACAGGATTGGCCCATTCCTTCTCTTCTTCCTTAACCGTTTTCTTTTTGGCTGCCATAACAGTTACGTTTGGTAGGTACAGTTCCAATCCTGTGCCAAAAAATCATTATCCCCCAGAAAAAATCATTTTAATGTCATGGTTTTTGTGAGTAGTTGTTTGTAACATGTTGTTTTTAAGTTATTTATACTAAATAAAACATTTTTAGTTTTTTTCTGCTGATTGCGTAATTAGGAAAAAAAGTGTCCGGTTGGTATTTAATAACCGAACACTTGCTCTAATTCCGTACGTTTTTTTTGTAGTTGATGAGATGTGCGGCAAGTGCTACAGCAGGCCTGCTGAGCTTTTTTGTCAGAGATTTTAAAAGTGTGCGCAATAGCGGCCAGCAAAGGTTGATTGTAGTAAATATTAGCCACTACAAGGCAGGTAGCAATAGTCATGACCCATAAAGTGAACAATGTTAGATGTGGGTGTATGTTTGTAGGCCGGGTAGTTGTCATGTATAAAAAAATTCATAAATAGGCCGCAAAAATGCTGAAGCAATTTTAAAGTCATGCTTATTTTAAGTAAATTTTTGTACACGGGGTTACAATATCGGCAAAGATTAAGAGTTCTAACATCAATATAAAAGAACTTTTTTTATTGACGAGTGAATAAAAAAGTAAATTTTATCGCTTTTTTTATTCAATAAGCCTTTTTTGGAATAGAATTTGAACAAAAAACGTTATAAATTCATTCTTTATTGAATTTGTAATGTTTATAAATGTATTATTTAGTTAGTTTTTGATTTTTGATCAGAAAAATTTACTGAAATCTAATAATTTAATAGGTATTTTCTTTTTTGATAGAATGTAAATTAAATTTTAAATAAATTATCACATTAATAATAATTTATTTGTATTTTTGAGAATCAAACAGGGATATTGAGTTGTTTTGATAAATGTTACAATAAAATTACAAAATAATTTAAAAGAATATAAAAACTTAGTGTTACTTTTACACCGTAATACAAAAACACAAAAAAAGTCTTCTCATAATTTAGGTTTATAATTGGTTAGTAAAGGCCCCTGCCCATCAGGGGCTTTACTTGTTTTAAGGACTTGAGGTTTAAACCATCATTTAAGTAATTTTGACGAAAATTGAAAGGCGTATCACATTGGTCTCCAGGAACTAAAACTTTTAAAGATTGTTTTCAGTGTGTATGTTTATATAATGGATTAAAATACTATGGAAAACAGAAATGCTGACTTGGCCATCCGGCAGGCATCAATCAATGATGCCCATGGTATACTTGATATTTACAATGATGCCATATTGAATACAACAGCCGTATATAGTTATGAACCCCATACTATAGATATGCGCCTGCAGTGGCTGGAGGATAAGCGCCACCACAATATTCCTGTTTTAGTGGCCGAGGTTGATGGCATTGTAACCGGATTTGCAACTTATGGGCCCTTCAGGGCATGGCCTGCCTACCAGTATACCATTGAGCATTCAGTATACGTTCACAAAGCCTACAGGCAACAAGGGATAGCCGGAAAACTTTTACAACAACTTATCGGAACAGTAAAACAGCAGCCAATACATACCATTATTGCAGGCATCGACGCAGCGAATGTGGCAAGTATTAAACTGCACCAGAAGCTTGGTTTTACAGAGATAGGTACTTTTAAACAGGTTGGCTATAAGTTTGACCGTTGGCTCGATTTAAAGTTTATGCAATTGATATTGGATAACGATTTTAGGCCCGGCAGCTAATTTTTTAAAATCAAATTCTTTTTTAATACTTAAAATTATATATTTGCCACCCGAAACGGGGGATTAGCTCAGCTGGCTAGAGCGCTTGCATGGCATGCAAGAGGTCATCGGTTCGACTCCGATATTCTC
>Ga0307515_10024863_pt1 | contig 10399 bp, 3 predicted proteins | sample 17_EM_MG_FD_194513 | JGI IMG/M metagenome (GOLD analysis project Ga0307515, IMG submission 194513) | Populus trichocarpa ectomycorrhiza microbial communities from riparian zone in the Pacific Northwest, United States - 17_EM | ecosystem: Host-associated > Plants > Roots > Unclassified | place...
ATTATTTAACTTATACATTCCTACTATAACTAGGCTATTCCTGTTATAGTACCCCCCCCCCCCTTTAACTAAAGGTCTAAAACAATTTAATTTAGTTAAGATTTTATAACTAATTGCGTTTTTATATATTTATATTAGGTAGTAATATAAAGTTCTACTAGTTCTAATCGTAAATAGACTAATTAGGATTTTCTATCCCCGGGATAGAAAATCACTATTAGCTTAATTAAGGCGGTAAGTAGAACTAATATCTTTGCAGTAGGTCTTAGCAAGGCAAATCTAACTAATTAGATAACTTTAACTGCTAGTTAAAGTTCCTTAATATTTTACGCGTTATATAACCATATTATAATATATTATAATATATTTTAAGTCCTTTTTAATTTTAAGCTTCCTACTATTATATTTTATATATTTGTATTAGGTGGTAATTATTTACTTTTATATCGTGTCTATTTAGCTAGAGTAGGCCGTAAAGGATAGTCCTCGTAGAATTCTTTTACTAAGGAAGACATGTCGGCCTTAATCTAGTTATAGGTTTCCTAGGTTTATATTTTTTATTATATATTATTAATTAAGTTAATAAAGTAAGAACTGTTACTATTATTAACAATTATAGGAGGTAGTAGCGGTATTTTGCAAGTCGTAGGTTCGCCTTTTAAAGGTTATAGTAAGCTTACGTAAAACATTAGATATATTTTTATCTTAGTTAGTAGTTTAAGCTTATAGGTATATAGGCATAGTTTCTTCTTAATTTAGTATTGGCCCGTAAATTTCTAATTAAGTTTCTTTAAGGGCCGTTAAGTCTTTAGATTTTGTATATTTAGGTAAACTATATTACTTTCCTTAAAGTCCTACGCGGGAGCTTGTCCCTTATTTATATGCTATTCCTATACTATTTAAGTATATATTAATTCGCTTTATAATAGTTCTAATACAGAACCCCACTATAAGGGCCTCTATAGGAGAGCCCCGTGCTCTTATATATATCTCGCGTACAGCTTATATTAGCTACGTGTAGGTATATTACCTCCTTACGCCCTTAACCCTTATAATTGATCGCGTAATGTCTTATAGACTCCTTAAATACATACGCTCTATAGCCACTACCCCACGCCCTATAATATTACATTGCGCCTTTTTTACTACTAACGCTTAGCTTACGACCAATTCTACATCTCTATAATACTGTAGGCGCTGCTAAAAGCAGCATATTTATAAGTTACCCTACTTTATACTTTTAAGGAACTTATAATAGTAAGATAATATTCCTTATTAGCTACTATGTTAAACCTAAAGAACAATCTAATACCTATACTTAACCTACGCCGCCAATTAACCCTAGGAGAATTTAATTTACTAGCCCTAGCCTTAACCCCTAAGGGGAAGCCTAGTAGCCTAAAAGATTATAATAACCTTAATAAGATAGGCATTAATAATGTCTTATCCTTTATTAACTATATAACTACAGATAAGCAAGTAGAAGGGCTACTACCCATTAAAATCGAAATACGAGATGCTAAGGCGTTTATAAAAAAGGTAGCACGAGAACCTAATAAATACTACCACCTTCTATAAAACTATTACCTAAAGCTTATACAAGCTAAGATATATATATTACTTAAGATCGCGATATTATCTAAGACCTATAAGCTTATAAGGCGCTCGCCAACAACATATGCTAAAAGACTAAAGATAACCTCTATGTATCTAAACGCGACGTCTAACGGTTAAAGAAGGCTAAAATTGCACTTATTGCTATAGTTACTAAAAAAGATAGTATAATTAAATACCTATAATCTTAGCTTAATAAGTATATTTATAATAACGCTAGACACCTCTTTACTATATATAACGCCACCTAAGTTTTTACGCCCCTAGCAACTTCACCTAATAAAAACCCTTACTAAAGCAGCGATAATAAAGGCTATAATAATTAAACCTAAGCTGCTACTATAGGGTCTAATATATATTACTCTGATCCCCTAGTCTTTTAGGGAGACCGTAAGGAATACAGCCACTAGAAGATATAAATCCGCAAAAAACTAACCTAAAGTACTTACCGTTTTCCTACAGAAGACACTAAGATTAGTTATATTATTAGGCGAATAAAGGGTACACTATTTAATAGACTCTTCGCCTAATAGGAGACTAGTAGCCCCTAAAAGTAGCAGTCCTACTAAGAAGTCTTTAATGATTTTAACCTAATATACCACGACTATAACCTACTAGCCACTAACTAAGCTAAACTATATACCCTAAAGATAAGCCCTACTAAATTATTTAATAAATTCTATATTAAATTCTAGAAATATACTAGAGCCCTTACCCAAGATAATACTAAAGACTAAGAGGACCTCCTTAAAAAAGTTACTTATTACCTTAGTTACGCAGCTACTAGCTATAACTATAACAATATATATAATATAGTAGCAGCTTTATAGAAGATTAAATAACAACTAAATTAAATTACTACTACTAACCCTTACCTAAAGGCCTCTCTATAAAAGCCCTCTGGGCCTACTAAATCTATATATACTAAGCTACTAACGCTTACTACCTTAAGTACTACCAGAACTAATATTAATTTCTCTATACTAACCTTTCTATAAAAACTCCTAAATAGAGAGCGCGAGCTACTCTAAAAACTAGAACGCTGCTATAAATGCCATTAAGAAGGCTATTATTACGATAACCCAAACTACCTAATAGCTAGGTTTAGTAGCCGCCGCCTAACACCTAACTTAATACCCTAAATACTAAATATATTGCTATGCGTTACTACCGTATAAGATAAAGACATAGTAATAGCGGTAGAGTTAGATATAAAAGCGGAAAACGTTAAGTCTTAGCCCTAAGTTACAAGTTAAAACGCCCTAATAATAGAGGGATTTATATATCGGCTTACTTAATAGATAACTCTATAAAGATAAATAGACGGAAATAAATAGTTTTACCTATAATAAGAACTACTACTAAAAAATAATATAAAAGCCGTTCTATAATTAATTATAGAGCTATTAATAAATTTATAGATATCTAATTTGTGTGTACTTATAACCTACCTACCTTACCCCTTATTAAAGCCCGCGTCCTATAACTCGCTAATAGTAGTTATACTATATAGAAGATTACCTATATAGTATAACTCTACCTAGATATAAATAGGCACCAAAAAGAACTTTAGGCCTATATTACACCACTTACTAACTACCCTATTATCCTAAAAACAAACTAGCTTAAATAATATAACCCCACTATTAACTAGAAGAAGAGAAAAGTAACCTTTAACTTTAAATACTATAGAGAGACTTACCTAGGGTATAGCCTAGCCACCTCTATTTACTCCCTAGGATATTAACCTAAGAAACCCCTTATTACCCTACCTATAACTAACTACTACTATATAAGTACCCCGGCCTTTTACTATATAGCATATAGAAAAGGCTAAACTATTACTATAGCTTTCTGATTATAACTATATAAGCTTAATAAAGAATAAAACTACGTCTTCTATAGTAATAGGATAGATATAATTAACCTTTTAGAAAATAACGCCCCTACGGAACTCTATGGACTTTTACCTTTAGACTTTAAGAAGTTTATAAAGCTTAAAAAAGGACTTACTAATAAAGAACTCCGCGGGCTCCTCCTTAAGAGGTATTATAAGTTTACTAACATATACTTATAAAAGGGCGTAGATATACTGCCCCTATATTAACCTAATAATTATACCATTAATATTAAATAAGGAAAAATGTTACTTTATAAGAGACCCTACCTAATATTAAAAGACAAACTTTTAGTTATAAAAAAGTATATTAACGAGCACCTTAATAAAGGATTTATTCGTCCTAGTATATTATTAGCAGCCGCCCCTATTCTTCTTGCTAAGAAGCTAAAAAAAGGTATTTAATTCTATATTAACTATAGAGGACTTAACACTATTATAATTAAAAACTAATACCTAGTACCGCTTATACGTAAGACCCTTAAGCGGCTTAGTTAAGCTAAAATCTATACTAAGCTTAATATTATCGCTGCCTTTAACTATTTTTAAATATAGGAGGGTAATAAATAGAAACCCGCATTCGTATTACGCTTCGGCTAATTTAAATATACTATTATACCCTTTAGCGTATATAACGGCCTAGGCACCTTTTAAAGCTATATTAATAACGCCTTATAGGACCACCTTAATAACTTCTACTCTGCGTACCTAGACAATATACTTATTTATAGTAATAACCCTTTTAAGCTTACCAAACACGTTTAAAAGGTCCTATAGCGCCTTAGGGACATAGGACTTTATATTAATTTAAAGAAGTACAAATTCTTAGTTATAGAAGTAAAATACCTTAAACTAATTATTACTACTAAGGGTGTCTATATAAACCCTAAGAAGGTATATATAATTACTAAATAGCAAGCCTTTAACTGTATTAAGAATATATAAGCCTTCCTTAGTTTTGCTAACTTTTATTAGAAATTTATATATAACTTCTTAGGCGTAGTAGCACTACTTATAGCAATAATATAAACAAAGGGCCTTTTTATAAAAGGAAGAAAAACGTACCTACGCTTTACTTAAATACCTAAATATAAGAAGGCGTTTTAAGACCTTAAAAATGCCTTTACTAAAGCACTTATCCTAGCTTACTTTATACTAGGATAATAACTCTACCTTAAAACTAACTCCTTAGACTACGTTAACGCAGGTATACTTTCCTAAATAGGTAATAACGGTCTCCTTTACCTAGTCATATTCTACTTATCTAAGCTTATACTATAAGAGTATAGCTATAAGATCTATAATAAAGAACTCCTTATAATTATATACGTCAGGAAAAAATTTACCAGCATTTAATTTTACTTTTCTGCCATTTTAGCATTTCCTAGCATTTAGCTGCTAAATGCGGCATTTAGAATTAAGTGTTAGCATTTAGCTACTAAGTGCTAACTATAAGATTACTAAGCATATATAAAGGTGTAATTTTCATAATTTTAATATTTTATATACACTTTATTAATATTACTAAGCATATATAAAAGTATAATTTTTATAATTTTAATATTTTATATACACTTTAATATTACTAAGCATATATAAATGTATAATTTTTATAATTTTAATATTTTATATACGCTTTATTAATATTACTAAGTATATAAAAAAGTATAATTTTTATAAATTTAATATTATTAATAAAAATAATATATTTTATATTTTATATATATTTTATTAATATTAGTAAGTATAGGGGGCGGGGCGGCATTAAAAAAAAATTTACTAGTATCTTAAATTAGGTTTATGCTAATTAAGCAATTTTAGCATTTAGCTATATTTAGTTATATTTTACGGCTATATACTACACCGCTAATAATAATGCTGTAATTTACGGCTAAACGCTACCTTAATAATAAAAGTGCTGCAAGCTATAACTTAATACTCTCTTAGAAATAATAATACTAAAAACATTTTAGTTAACTAAGTTTACTATATACGCTACGCTACTACCTATAAGTTACTAAAAAATACGTCCCTTGGCCCACATATACGCCACTATACAATTATAATAGGTTTCGCTATATAGCGGCTATATATAGTATTTAAAACTATCTATAGTTCTATTATACTCTTACAATTGTTACTAGTATTAGATAGTCTTAGTATCTTCCTTCTTACCTTAGCCTACTTTTAAGCTCGAATTGGCCTTCTCCTTATACACTAACTTATATAGTAACGACGTAAATTTAGTTAACTTTAATATCCTTTACTCAATACTTAACTTCTAATTAGCTATAATAGTACCATAGCAGATGGGCTTAGTCTGTTCTTATTAATCTATCTAAGTAAATAGTTGCTTTACCTCTAAGAGCTTATAGCTTAGCTTAACCATAATAGTATAATTTGCGCGCTATAGGTTAATAGACAGCCTAATTAATATAAAGGTGTAAAGTAGGATCTACTTAGAGTTATTAGTATTAAAGGTTTGCCTAGCCTTAGCCTTCTTAATATTAAACATGTTAGCTATATAGTAAAGCACCTTATCTTTACTATATTCTTTATATAGCCTATTAAACTAATAAGCTAGTATAAGAGGTAAGTAAGTAGTAATAATAATCTTATACTCTAAATTATCTATTCGTTTTTCAACATAAACGCAATTACAGATTTTTTTAACTTAAAAGAACTTTATATTCTATTAAAAATAGCAGTTAAGTATATTAGTAAACTCCTTACTAAGCAAATTAGTAGTCTACTTAGCGATAATTAGGTCCTTAAATGTGCAACTTTAAGTTTTTAGGCGTTTATTATTAGACTTATTGGACTTATCGGACTTAATTATAATAGGGGCATACTAGTCCCAGTATTAGATAACCTAGGCTACGCTTACTACCGTTTTTACGTTAGTGTATAACTTAGCTTAGGTAAGTTTCGGTATCTTAGGTTTAGTATTTAGATCGCTACTATCTTCCTCCTATATAGCTAGAAGTTCCTTATATTAGCACCCCTACTCTATCCTTACTTAGTCCTCTATAGCTGTAATTATAGCCACCTTAGTATTATTAGGGTCGGCCTATAACGTAACTAATTTAAGATAGCTATTTTTTAGGATAAGCTTTTACTAGTTAAACTAGAGTGTTAACTCCCCTTTATATATCTAAAACGTTAGAATAACTATACGGAAAAATATAGCCAGTTCGCTAAATTTCTTATCTACTATTACTCTAGATAGGTTAGTTTTCGCATTCTTATAGAGACGGTTAAATTCCTTCTTCTTTAGCTAGATGTTTTCTTCTTTAAGCTTAAGCAGTACTTTAAACTCCGTTCCCTTTAGCTTATCCACTTTTTCCTACTTAGGCCTCTTTAATCCTGCTATAATAAACCATATTAGTTATATTAGGTTCCTATTATTAGGCATGCTAAATATACCCTATATAGCAGGACTGCAATTATACGTAATATAGTACTCCTTAACCATATCCTTAATAAATAACATTAAGACTCTACTAGTTGCGTTTAGGTGGCATTCGTCCTAGAGGATACGCCTAACCTATATTACACTCTTTAATTTCTAATATAATCTAGGGGTTTTACCCTTTAGGTATTTCTATATACTAGTTTGTGTAGTAATAAACCCGCGTATTAGTTATATAGTAATATAATTTTATATAGTAATTAAAAGAAATTAGATTAAGTATTTTAGTGCTAATAGTTCCGTTATATTAGGGGTAGGATAATAATTATTCTTCAACCTAGCTTTACCCTATAGGTGTAATAGGAAAGTCTTACCAACTAGATATATATTGTTATTATTCTCCTATTATTCCTTATTAGTCCACTTAAGAGCCTTACGGATTTGCGGCTATTTGTCCTTTTTTAGTTTACTAAATATCTTAACTTTATTATAGCTAGGGGCGAGAATTGTAATCTAGGGCAGGTTAGGGCGCTTTATAGTTACGCCGTCTTATAATATTACACTCACATTCTTTAGAAATCCTAGTAGGCCTAAGGTCGGCGTAAGGATAACTAAATAGCCTCGCTATAGGTCTATAGGGTACAGTTTCTTAAAGTTGTCTTTACAGTAGCATATAATTAGCTGCTTTACTACCTATAGGCATTTTACATCCGGTGGATATATCTTAGGTAGGTAGCAGATTACATTCCTAGTGGCTTAGGCCTCTTAAACGTCCATTATATTCTAATAATAAAAGTAGTTTATTAGCTATTAAGTAATTATTTATACAGTCTTGCCCGCGCTAGGTTTATCTATATAAATACCGCCTCCTTTAATTATCCTCTCTTGCTTAAATGCCTAAGCTATATATACTACTTAGTATAGGCTAAATTTAAAGCCTAATGTGAGGCCCTAATTAGGGAGTTCAATTAGGGTAGTCTTAAAGAGTGCTTTTAATAAGATAAGTAGGAAATACTCTAAAGTAAGTAAAAGATCCGCCTCTGTTATATGCGCTAGTACGCTATTTAGGTTATCTTTCCTAGCCTTATAAAGCTAGGCTAAAAAAGATTACTAGTTAAGCTCTTCCTCTGCGTCTATATCTTAGTCGTTATTATTAACTAAATCCTTATTTTAGTTATTATCATTAACCAAATCCTTATCTTGGTTATTATTATTAACTAAATCCTTATCTTTATCTCCACTTTCTATATCCTTAGAGTTAGTGTAATATAAGAACTAATTATTATATCTACTAGCATATTATAGTAATTTACTATCCTCTATAGTAATATTTTAAGGGGTATTAACGGTTAGTAATACGGCAGTAGGGTTATCTATTATATTATTAGGCTAGTATATACCTTTAGGTTCGATAATAGGTTGCGGCGATTTACTATTATCTATAGCAATTTCTCTAGTATCGCTATTACTCGCTAATGTAGGCTTATAGGTAGATAGGTTACGTCTTCCCTTTACTAATCGCCTTCTACGCACAACCGGCTCATTATTACTGTTTTCCATAAGGGTGTCTACTACTAATTCTACTTAAGGGCGTTTCCTACTTCTATTTAGGTTAGCCTTATAACTATTTAACTTCCTAGGCATAGCCGGCTCGCTTTTATTATCCTTTACTAAAGCACTTATTGCTAATCTTAGTTAAGGCCACTTATTATATCTATCTAATTTAGTCTTACTATTGTCTGATTTCTTATGTCTAATAGGCTCGCCCTTACTATCTTCCTTAAAGCTATATACTGCTAATCCTAATTAACTCCGCTTCTTGCCTTCTCCTAATTTACTCTTACCACTAGTCTTACGCGGCGTTAGGACTTACTAGCTATCTTTTACGCTACGTCCATCGCGTTTAGGCGCCTTAGATTCGATAGCTAGCGGTATATTATTAGTAGCAGTGACTTAGGAGTTTAAGCTAAAAGGTAAGAGTAATGCTATAAGCACGGCCTCCTTTATGCCATTTCTTGCCATTTCGCTAAGAGCTGCAATAAGTGTACCCTCTAACCGTATTGCGAGGTTTTTATATCTCTATAGCAATATATAGATATTCTTTTTAGGCGGACCGTTAATATTAAGCTCTATATAGGCTTACAGTTCCTCCTATAGCTTACCTAAAGCTATATATAGGTTTCCGCTTATTAGATATAAGACTTAAACCACCCTAACTATAGACCTGCCTATTAAGCCTATAAATTAAATTTCAATCTTAATATCTCTTATATTAATTACGTTACTTACCACTAGGGTTACTAGCTAAGGTAAAGGGATACTATATAGTAGGGTTATAGTAACGTCTATAGGCTATATTGCATATAGCAGCTAAAATAGCGTTGTCTTATCTTATGCTTTAGTCTTTAGGGGTAATGTATATTTATATAGAGCGTACCCACTCTTAGAGGTACTTAGTACCTTTCTTACGCGATTAAAATAAGTACTTCCTATAATTTTTAGGATTACCTACAGTTTCCAATCCGGTAAAGCATTGGCAAATTATAGAAGTTACTTATAAAACTTCTTAATATACCCTTCTTTTATTATTATAAAGTTACCGTAATATATTATATACTTAGGCTTAACTTTAATTACAATATCTTTAACCATCTCTTTTAGTCTATTATAGTTTTCGATGCTTATTCTAAAGCCTTAGGCAATATCCGCATCTTTAATCGGCTTTAGGTTCGCCTTATACCACGCGTCCGGCTTTACCTATATTTACGTCATTATTAAGTCGCTTATTCGGTTAGGTATATATAATATTACGGCATATATTAAGTAGAAGGTAACTATTAAAGTAAAAGGGCTTTATACGGTAGCTGGCTAGCGCTATACTAGCATAACTCTAGTATTAGACGTAGTTAGAGGTTAGTTATAGAAGAGATAAAAGGTAAAGTAAGTAAAGTTAATTAAGAAGAGGTAAAGAGGTAAATCTTATAATTACCCGTACGTGCCCGCATAGAGGTAAAATTAGCTATAGTTTACTACTACTAGTTAGGGTAAATACGGCTAGACTTAATACTATATAGTTAAATAAGGGCACAATTATATAACTTATAGGGACTACCCTACCTAGCCTATTTAGGGCTAGGTGGCGGTTTAGTACTACCAGACTCTTATAGTTTTTAATATAAGCGATTTATTAAGTGCCTATAAAGGGGTGACTAGTTATTATAGTATAGTAGAATATAGGAGGTTATAGGCGTTACTATATTTCTTATTATTATATAGAGTTAGTATATATATACGCCGCCAGAGTTAAAGGGCTAGCCTATATCTATATATGCGGGCTCTATTACTATAAAGTATTTACTATATAATAGGTAGTATTTCTAGTAGACGGCGACGTATTGCACTTATTATAGGCGTTACTATATTTCTTATTATTATATAAAGTTGGTGGATATACGCGCTACTAGAGTTAGAGGGCT
>Ga0307515_10024864_pt1 | contig 10399 bp, 7 predicted proteins | sample 17_EM_MG_FD_194513 | JGI IMG/M metagenome (GOLD analysis project Ga0307515, IMG submission 194513) | Populus trichocarpa ectomycorrhiza microbial communities from riparian zone in the Pacific Northwest, United States - 17_EM | ecosystem: Host-associated > Plants > Roots > Unclassified | place...
AACAATTCGGCCACGGATGTGTATGTTGTCGGAGAGGAAGAAGGGGCGAAGAGACGTTCATTCAACCTCTACTGGAAGATTGGCCATTTCTTCATTTGGCTTGTCATGACTGGCTGGGTACGGTGTCACTTTTACTCCTCCTACTTCACCAAAATCAGGCTAACATTTCTTTTAAAAAAAGTGGATTGCCGGACTTGTTCTTCACCGATACGACCTGGGCTGGTTGATTCCTTTCCTTGTCTGGCTTGGCCTTACTATCCGGCTCGTCACCCTCTATGTCTCTACCAAATATGTCACCAAGCCCATTGCATTTGTCTGGATCAAGGTCGTCTACAACCCAGTCCAGGTGATCCCAGAGAAGTTCAGACTTCCTCTTGCCGCTGCTGGAACAATTGCTGTCTTCCTCGTGGGCACTTTCATCCCAGCAGAATCTGCAGACAACACAAGGGCAAATCGTGCAGTGAGCTTGTTCGGTCTTCTTGTGTTCATTGGCACATTCTATGCTACTTCCCGGGACCGCAAGGCAATTCAATGGCAGACTGTCATTGTCGGAATGCTTGCTCAATTCCTGCTGGCACTCTTTGTGTTGCGAACAAAGGCTGGTGTAAGTATTCCTCCGATATCCGAACCCCTTCAAATTCACCAGCTGAAAAAAACAGTATGATATTTTCAACTTCATCGCCTACCTTGCCAAGACACTCCTCGGATTTGCCGCTCAAGGAACATCATTCCTCCTCAGCGCTTCGGCCCTAGAACTCGGATACTTCCTTCTCAACGTCATCCCACCAATCATCTTCTTCGTCGCATTCGTCCAGCTTCTGTACTACTGGGGCTGGCTACAATGGGCCATCAAAAAGTTCGCGACCGTGTTCTTCTACGGAATGAAAGTCAGCGGCGCTGAAGCCGTTGTGGCAGCTGCTTCTCCCTTCGTCGGCCAGGGAGAATCCGCAATGTTGATCAAGCCTTACATCCCTCACCTCACATCCGCGGAGCTCCACCAAGTCATGACCTCTGGCTTCGCAACGATCGCCGGTAGCGTTCTTGCAGCCTATATCTCTATGGGAATTAGTCCATTGGCACTCGTATCCTCGTGCGTGATGAGTATCCCAGCCTCTCTAGCCATCTCCAAGCTTCGCTATCCCGAGACGGATGAACCTCTCACCGCAGGCAAGATCATCATCCCCGAAGACCAAGATGAGAAGCCGAGTAACTCTCTCCATGCATTTGCGAACGGATCGTGGTTGGGTATCAAGATCGGAGGTATGATCATTGCTGGGCTGCTTTGCATTCTCGCACTTCTTGGTCTGGTCAATGGTCTGCTCGGATGGTGGGGACACTACTTGAACATCAACGACCCTCCTTTGAGTGTCGAGATGATTCTCGGCTATCTCTTCTACCCCATCGCTTTCTTGCTAGGAGTGGAGCGCAACGGAGACTTGCTGAAGGTCTCACAATTAATCGGTGTTAAGGTGGTTGCAAATGAGTTCGTTGCTGTACGTCTTTCGTTCCCATCTCGAATTACCTATCACTAACTTGTCCCCAGTTCGCAAAATTGACCCAGGATGCAGGCTATGCCGCCCTATCAGCTCGATCCCGCCTCATCGCCACCTATGCAGTCTGCGGTTTCGGTAATATAAGCTCAGTCGGTATCCAAATCGGCGTTCTTTCCCAGTTGGCCCCTGGCCAGAGTGGCCGCATCGCCAAAGTCGCTTTTTCTGCTTTGATATCCGGGGTTATTTCAACCTTGACTAGTGCAAGCATTGCGGGCATGTTGATCACGGATCAGAGCAGATATACAACAGTTGGCGTTCAGTGAGAGCTAGGTCGCAGACTTACTAGTTCTTGAGAGGTTGCACGATTTGCTTTTTAAAATGATGAGAATATAGATGATGGGCTGTAATCAGCGAAATACCGGATGCCCCGCCTGACATCAGAGATTGGGACTCTTAACGATACATTTGCTGTTCAAGCGATATATGTTGACCTTCGCTATACACGTGATTCGCCTGAGTTTACGGGAACCATGTGGAAGCCAAAATACAGCAGGTTCTGAGAAATACTGAGCTCCGTGGGTGGCTTGCGTAGATTTCAGAATAAGAGCGGCCGACGCGCAAGGCGGACAGTGTTCGCTCCCTGGTTCGCGATCAGGCTCTCTATCTTCAACCCACCACTCACACACGCTTCATTTCCATTGCAAGCTTGCAAACTCTTCAACCAATGTCTGGGATTGATACCGACGAGTCATACCGGCCAATTCCTGGGGAAAGTAGGAATTGAGCTTGCCCAGCCACACGCGGCCACCGACGAAGGGCTGTGTGCTGCGTCCTGAACGAAATCTCAGCGATTGCTCAAAGGCGCGGATACGCAACCCCACACTTCCCAACAGACCAGCCTGCGCCTCCCCCTCCATTGGTGTACTGCATTGAATTCTCAATCGAGTCCTGCACCGTGTCGTCACTTAAGATTTGAGCCAGTTGCACCCGTTGTGACGTGGCTGTGAGCAGCCCGGGAGAGCGTTTTACACAGCCTCGCTGCTGCCGAACTAACCCCCTCCCCCCCATTTGTGGCTGGAGTCTTAAACGAAAACGCTCCAACGGCGCATAGATTGTTGGAGATTTTATTACTCTCCTCGGCGAGCCCGCAGCCTCACAGCCTTGCTCAAGTGAGTCGCTGAAGCTCATTCGCTACTCCAGCGCCCCCACGGCGAACAGTCATGCAGTGAGATTTGGGCTCATGGGAAGCTGAGTGAAGACGGTTTGCCTTGCCAGGTGACTCAAGTGGGCCTAGCTTTATGAATATTAGATCAATGCTGCCTGATGGATTCATATATAAGATAAGTGCGTTACCATTCTCAAGTACATTTCCTCTCCAGCACGCTTTCATATAAAAAGCCGAAAGTGGCTTTCCATCCCACTCTCGCCGTCCATCCGCTTGATTACTCTTCTGCCCATTTACGATTTCGTCGATTTGTTTTGCTCACCGCCACCATGATAAATCAAACATGTGGAACCTACACCGGTCCTTCGACCACCGCTGCGAACATGCCGGAAGCCACTCAAGAAAATCCCCAACTCGCTATTTTGGATGTCTTCTTCCCCGGGTTCTCCGTTCTCTCGACAGCAATCTATAAATACTCGAAAATCGATCTGAATCTCTACTTTCCCGTTCTCTTATTTATTGGGGTTCTCATTTTCGCGTCTCAATACATCAACACCTGGCTCTGGGAGATGATGGATGGGTATCTCATGTCGACTGCCGATATTCGAATCGACGATGAGATGTATAACATGCTCATGGCCTGGATTGCAAATCAGCAATTCGCGAAGAGGTCCCGCCGATTCGTGGCAAATACAAACCTCAACAGCCGTATGTGGTTCTTATGGCGAGACTATGATGAGGACAGCGAGGAGGATGAGACGATGATCGACTTTGACGAGACCGGAAATGCCGTTTCTACCAGTGGGGGTCACAAGAAGGAGAAGAAAGTCCAGTTCACACCCAGCTTCGGAACCCACTACTTCTGGTATAAGAAGAGACTTCTCATATTTCGTCGGCAGCAGGATACCAGACAAACGAGTTGGGGACCTGTCAGCGAGCGAGAGGAGATCTCAGTCTCTTGCTTTGGTCGCAACCCCACCATTCTCAAGGATCTCCTGGAGGATTGTCGTCAGGATTTCCTGAAGAACGATGTCAATCGAACGGTAATATACAGGGGAGGCCTCAAATCTGGCACAAGTGAAGTCGCATGGACCCGCTGTGTCTCCCGCGTCTCTCGACCATTCTCAACAGTGGTCCTCGATGAAGCAGTCAAGCAAAGTCTAATTGACGACATGCGAGATTATCTTCATCCCTGTACTCGGAGGTGGTATGCGAATCGCGGTATACCGTACAGGAGGGGCTACCTCCTGTACGGCCCACCGGGCACTGGCAAGTCATCCTTGAGTTTCGCCATCGCAGGCTACTTCAAGCTCAAAATATACATCGTATCCCTCAATTCCCTGGCCATGAATGAAGAGAACCTCGGCCAACTATTCTCTGAGCTGCCCAAGCAGTGCGTCGTCCTACTCGAAGATATCGACACCGCTGGCCTCACACACACCCGAAAGACCCCCGCTGAGGCCGAGGAGGAAGCCAAGCCTCTCGTGACCGTCGTCCCCGGAGGCTCAACAACCACCAACCCCGCCAACCCACCCACGACCCCGCCAGCAGGCGGGCGACTCTCCCTCTCCGCACTCCTCAACATTCTCGACGGTGTCGCCTCCCAAGAAGGCCGAGTCCTCATAATGACGACCAACCATCTTGAAAAGCTGGATGAGGCCTTAATCCGCCCGGGCAGAGTCGACATGACCATCAAATTCGACCTCGCAAACACACAGATGATAACTACCATCTTCCGCTCCATCTTCGCCACGCTGGAAGGCGACATCCCTCCTTCCGCCAAGCCTCTCCCCGCCATCCGAGTCCCCTCCTCCCTCTCCAAAGCTGAGACTGCCCTGCTCGCAATCGAGGATGAGAAGCGCAAGGCAGACGAGCTCGCCACCTTCCAAGCGCGGAAGAAGATGGAGGAAGAGAAGGTAGCCAGACTTGGCGAAGAATTCGCGGTTCTGATTCCTACCATGACGTTCAGTCCTGCGGAGATCCAGGGCTTCCTCCTGAAGTGGAAGAGGCAGCCTGAGATGGCAGTTAAGGAAGCGGCTGGTTGGGTTGAGAAGACGAAGTCTGAGAAGCAGAAGAAAGCTAAAGAAGAAAAGGAGAAAGAAGAGGAGGAGAAGAAGAAGGAGAGTGAGAAGGAACGCAAGGAAACTGAGGAAAAGGCGGAGGAGGAGAGGATTCTATTGGAAGTCGGCGTTTGAGGCCCCCCACCCCCCTCTCCTTTCACGAATGATTTGAGGACTTTGTATGATACCCCACCATGTACGATATTTCTTGGAATTTCTAGCGAGCATTGCATTGGAAGGACAGGCATTTGGCATTACGCAGCGAAAAGGAAATCGCGTAGATTTGGGACATCAGTGAATGATGATTTAGGGACTTGCTTTTCAGTAGGAAAAACAGAACAGAATGACCACATGCCGCTCGGTAAACTATATCTAAACAAGACTCAAACATAAGAATTCATTATCATGCGGCGGGAGCTGAGACTCGTACTCTGACATATTGTCCACAGCATTTGTCTTCTCATGCTCACCGGCCATTGGCTCCGTTGGCTTTGTGTAAACATCAGATTCTGAATCTGCAGATAGGTCTGCGAAGAGAGTAGGCTTGAACACATTTGGCTTCGTCTGTGGCTTGGGAACTGGTGTATCTTGATCATCCGAGTCGGCAGTTAGATCAACTATCTGCTGCATCTTCACCTTCGAGGCCTGAGATGTAATCAGTGTATTGCTTATGCAAACAGGACTGGGTCCATACCGGGCGGGGTGAAGATTTGTCAGTTCCGGTAACAGTCTGCTTCCGTCCGGTGGTAGCTGCTGCTAGTGCTACTGGTACTACTACACCACTGCCTTCTTGCAAGGTGCTACGGTAGCTTGTACACGATGCATGAGGTCATCAAGAAATACCTTGGCCTCCTTGATCTCTGGGAACATCTCCATATCTGTGTCCACTGAAGCCTCGACACATTTGGGAGCTGCTTTGTCCGGTCCTGGCACCGATCTGGCAGCCTTCTCGTCGGGACCAATAGATTAGGGTTTCTTGCCTATTTGAGTGCTGCAGCACTCGTTGCTTCTCTGAATATCGGAGAAAGCAGTTACGATTATCGGTGAGTGGTATCAATTTCAGGGTGGGTATGATATCCTAACGCCTCTCCAACTATCCAAATGCAATTAAATCACAACAAAAGAACATTCTTCACTGCGCGATCTTAAATATTCACCCCATCAGTCCACATATTCATGTTCAGCCATACCCCATTACTGAATTAGCAACAGGGCAAACCGCGAGTCATGAAGCCACAACCTCCTCGCCACCCTTATCCTTCCCACTCATCGCGAACGCACTCGCGTCCTTCGCTCTCCACCCCTGCATCCCTGCCGCTTTAAGAAACCGGGAGTCATCGAACTCTTGTCTTCTTCCGAGCTGGTTTTCATCCCTCGGAACAAGACGAATCCTGACCTCTTCTTTCTGCTTGCCCTGGTGCACAAGAGAACCCGAACTCGTGCTCTCAAGGCTCGCAGGATCGAGCCCGTCGATTTGTGTGGGCGTGGGAGGGAGTTTGAGTTCCGCCAGGAGAGAAGCAAGTTCGTCTGAGACGTCGGAAGGATCTGCTTTGCTCACCAGCCTGTCAAGGTGACTTGCAGACACCGCCTCCCGTACGGATTCGGCAATCTTCTCGTCCGAGATCTTTTTCTCCGAAATGGAAGAGAATATTTCCTGTCCACCTGGTAAGGAAATAGATCTAGCACCAACCGTCTCCCCAATATCCTTGACAAGAACGTCCATGGGACAGATATATGCAACCCGTTTACGGGAACTCCACGCTAGGACGTGACCACATGCTCGTCCTTGCTCGTTGTCTACGACCCAGGCGCCGGAATCGCCTGGAACGCCGAGTTTCCCGACGACTTGGAAGGAGGAAGATGGTGTTTGACGCCCGTAGATCTTGACGATTACCATCCCGGGCAGAATACGCCCGGATTGTAGACCAGAAGTCCGCGCCATGCAGTGAACGTTGAGATCTGCGAGATCCGTGCTAGGGGCAACGGAGAGGGGGTATCGGCCCTCTTTCTGGCTGCAATGGCGGGAACCGTTCTTGATGTGGTTTGTTATCGGTAACCGATCCTCGGAGAACTCGAACAAAGCCCAGTCAATCTCGTGGACGATGTCATTCTCTGTACGTCGTCGAATACCTGAGGAGGCGTAGATCTCTCCAAGCTGGAAGGAGTCGAGGTGGTCTTCATCTCTTGTTTCTTCACTGGGGAAGAAGTCCGGGGATACGTCGTCGATGGCGGGTTGAGTTATCAGGTAGGATTCGCCACAGCCGGTAGGAATTCCTCTTATATCTCCGGGCTCGAGGATTTCGTGCTCCTCCGCATCTTCAGCGGCCCACTCATCGTCGGAGCCGTATTCTGAGGCGGCGGGTGAGGAGGTGGTGGAGAAGTCGGATTCGTAGTCGGAGAGGGTATACATGTACTCCTCGTCGCCGCTGCTATAGATTGAGGACTGAGATCGCGTGAGGTCGGGCATGTCGGCGTAGGCACTGGAGCGGAGAATTGGTTGGGAGCTATGGACATCTTCGTCTTCTGAGTCTTCGCTGGGATCGTCGAGCATGTGGTGAACCGTCATGCCATAGGGCTTGTTGTCGACCATGATCAGGCCGCCAAAAGAGACGGGAGGGAGGTGACGCTCGCCGATATAAGCACCAATGGATGCACCATTCGATGGGCGGTCCTGGTGATCTGGATTTGCGGCCTTAAGCTCACCATTGGCCATTGATCTTCGAGCTCCCCGTTTCCGTGATCGGACGACTTTGCCACGACATACTTTCAGCCCGAATACATTCTTGTCATAGACTAAGGACTTCTTAAGAATGCTTCGGACTTTGGTGACGCTTGTGCAGATAACGAGAATAGTAGGCTTGGTCGTGGTTGGTGTCTCGCCAACACTTTCAAGGCTGATCTCAACAGATTCAGGGTACTTCTTATAGAAGTTGCGGAGAACATGGTTGATATGGGGCATCAAGCCGGTGTGCCAGAAGTCCAGATGCTCTGGGGCTATCCTGATCGACGGATAGGTACGTAACTTCGGTTTTGGTTTTTCAACTTTGACAGGTGCTACAAAAGTCAGTTGTGGTTCACAGCTTGGATGAGCATACACACCAATTGGCTTGACAGCGGGCTTCTCAACCCATGTGTTCTCTGTGTTGAAGGAAGCAGAGGCCTTTTCATATGCCGACATCTCCTTCCAGGTTGGCCTTACTTCTATCGGAACCGGTGGTTTCTGGTCGCTGATCATCCTCCTTTGAGGAGTCGACGACCTCGAGGCCTTCAGAGGTGTTGAAGGCACTGGCGGCGAGTCATCACTTTCCTCACTGTCCTCCTCTGAACTCTCATCAATAGCACAGCAAGTATCTAACGCTTTGGAGACTTTCCAAAAGACCTTCTGATGCATGACATCCGGTCTTGTTTTCGAGGATAATTCCTCATCAGGCGCATGCCAACAAGCTTGAACTGCCTTCACATAAAGACTTCCACACCTGGCAGCAAGATGTTTCAGAACCGCAGCAGGGTTGTCTGGAATAGTTTGAACAGATGGGAAGATATCGTGAAGCGAAGTCCAAAGTCCGATTTCCAAAAGCATCATGGCCAAGCTGTAAAGATCCAAAGACTTGCTCTCGGAAGTGAATCGTGTATACCGGGTGGTCCGAGGATCCAAAGGGTGTCTGTAGAGTGAAGCCGGTGATAGAAAAGGCGCCGAGTTATCTGTGGCGTTATCAGAAAAGAGGTCGCAGGAAGCCAGGAAAGATTGGCGCATGTTAACTTGGCTCAGGTCCAGACGATTCTGAGATTGATGTTCAATGAACAAGACATTGGAAGCGATGACGTTCCCGTGTACAACACCCTTGGAGTGTAAATCGAAGACGGCACTGGCCACGTTGTAGGCTAAGCGGTATTTAACTTCCAGACTAGGCTCGTACATGTTACTGTACAACAAATCCGACAAGATGGTAATAGAAGGCATCCTTGGGCTTTCGATATCAACCGGTCCGAAGTGTGTAGGTAGCGCGTACAAGAGACAGAACCTGGAGTGCTCAGCCTCTTCGAAGTATCCAATCAAGTGCAGCAGACCAGAGAGGACCCTTTCCGTGGAGATGTAAGCCTGGGAGAGAGCAGCAAAGAGCTTCTCAAACCGGGTCATGGATGGCGTAATACCAGTAACGGAATAGATGGGATCATAGTTTGCGTACTCCAGAAGAACGGGGACAGCAGGAACGGAGGCACCATATTTCCGGGAATCAGAAGGGAAAGCCGGTCGACGCATAAAGACGATCTGTCTAGGAGATTTGGCAGGTTGTAACGTACCGGGCTGTATTGTTTTGAGGTCCCTCGGCCAGATAAGCGAGCTTGGATCAATTTGTTGCGGGGCCTGCATCCGAGTAGACTCGAACTGTCTCTCCTCTTGTCGATTCTTGGCCAGGACCGAAGTAGAAGATTCCGAGTCCTTGACTGGTGGAGGTTTCCGTGCAGACTGCCGAGTCCTGGAAAGATCGTACAGGGTATCGATAGACATGGTCAAATCCCGCACCAAGTCCTGGAACCGCGTCTTATCCCACACAATCAACGCCGCCTTCGATTTCTCCCCGGAAGGACTCTTCTCGTCAAACGTCACCCTCTTCGACGACTGCCACAGCGGCTCGGCCTCAGCCAGGATCTCTTTGATCGTCGACATGACACTTCCGACAAGCTCACTTAGGCCAGCCTTGTTGATGGACTCGTCGATATCAGGTGACTGCGAAGGATCCGACCATTCCAAGCCCCAGCTTACCAGCCTGTCCTTCTGGATCCTCAACTTGCGGTGCAGAGCGATGAGTTCCGGGTCTTCCGCGCTCTGCACAGGCTCCTTGACGAAATCATATGAACTCTTGGTGTCGGTGTACATCTTCGTCAGTCTGCGCTGGAACGGCAGCGGCAAGCTGAATAGCGACTCCATTGTTCCTCGCTGTCGCAGTTCAATCGCCGTTGAAACGTGGGAAAGCGTGAGCAGAGAAGGTGAAAAAGAGGTTGCAACTCATAGAGCATATGAATGAGATGCTTCCCTGATGGCTCGTGGTCTTGAGGCCAGTCCAATTGTGGTTGCCTGCGCCAGCGGTCAATCGCAGCGCTTGATAGGATGTTATGTTGCTGCCTTGAGCCCAGAGAATTACGCGCACGCTTGTTTGAGGGGCAAAGAGCGAAGTCTATTGGCTGGGATTTGGTTAAGATGCGAGGCTATGCTGCTTCGGGGCATCCGTATCACGTGACACAGATCTAACCGACCTTCGAGAACGCTTCGAGAACGATTTCAGTGTTTCTTTGCAAAATCCCTATTTTAAGTTTCCAAAGGACTGAAGGATGAGGATGACAGCCTGTTACCGGCTGATTCGGGAGTTCAGCTTAGAGAAAACTCTTCAAGAGCTCTTCCGCCTCCACATCATCCAAGCATCCAAGGAACTTAACCCGAAAGCTGGAGCCTGCAAAGGGGCAACGTTTAGTCCGGTCGCTGGCACATAGTGAGACACAGCCCCTATTTTTCTTGGGAGAATGTATAGTTTGATAAATGTTACCTGATCATCCCCCAGGACAATGCTTGGAGCCTTGAGGGGGCAATCCCCACCATTCTCAGATTGAGCATTCGCTCATTGGCCATTGAGTGTGCCACGGGCAGCGAGACAGCCGGAAGGCGGAAGAGATTCTGCACTTTC
>Ga0307515_10024865_pt1 | contig 10399 bp, 7 predicted proteins | sample 17_EM_MG_FD_194513 | JGI IMG/M metagenome (GOLD analysis project Ga0307515, IMG submission 194513) | Populus trichocarpa ectomycorrhiza microbial communities from riparian zone in the Pacific Northwest, United States - 17_EM | ecosystem: Host-associated > Plants > Roots > Unclassified | place...
TCCAAGCCGAACCGCCGGGATTCAGTTCACGGGAATGCTCGCCAATACCGTCAAGAACTTCAACTCAGCCCCGAAAACTGGCAAAGAAACTTTCCTTGAAGTCTAGACTCATAATGGGGTGAGCGAGTCTCCGATCGAAAGGTCCGCTGGAGCCGTAGTGTTGTCCCTCGAGCGTTGGAGCCGTCTCTTCCCAATAGTGAGCACCATTTTTCAGGAGCCTCAGAGTCGACGTCACATGAAGCTCTCAGCCTACCATCAAATTATCAAAAGCACGAAGCCATAAGAAACAATACCCGGAGGATAGCTAGACATCGTCGTAGCCATTTCGTGGCCCATCCTAAAAGGGGTTTTGGAAAATCCCAACGACCTCCGGTTGCCTCGACAACAAGAAGACCAAATATAGACGTCCCTCAAACATGGTGAAGTGCGAATTAGAGGCATTTGTCCATGCACTTGACCCGGAAGAGCCTTTCCATCATGCGTCATCTTAGCTGCTGCGAGATATCTGCTAAAGGAGCGCTCCGGCGTGATCAATTTCATTCCACTTGGAAGGATAAAGCTTTGCTCAACCAACCGTTCGTCCACTTTGCTTTCAAGGAAATCAACAAGAGGACTTTTAGACCGCGAAAATTGAAATAATTGTATTTCGAAATATCTCAATCAGACTTTCAATCAGGAACACTTATTCCATATCTCCTCAAGACACAGAGCGCGGTTCTTGCATGGTTAGCATTAACAGTCTTTAAATTACTAGTCTATTTACGATCTCAACTTCCACCGCTCCACCGAAGGGTAAATCACCGTTGTACATCCATCCACCCCGCCCAGATGGCCTCTCACTCTTAACCTCCCTAACTACGTGCGCAAATTCGCACCAAATGCACAACCTCAATTCAATTCCTAATCCAGCCGTCAAGCGCGTATGTACTGAAAGCAAAAAAACGCCACTTCAATCAACCACTGCATTCACCGTATCAAATTGCCTCGCCTCTCTCGTACTATGCCCCGCCGCCCTGTGCGTATGTGATGTTATGTGTGTGAGAGTGTGTTGTGAACAAAGGAAAACTGTGTGCATGATGTTTGATCAAACGCCCCCAATGGTATTCCGGTATGATGTGATGGATATAACTACAAGTGCATGCTTCTGTGGTGTCGTTTATTGTTGCGACAGTGGTGGAGGATTCCGAAAATTCGACTTTTTGAGACAAGATGGCGGAAACAAGACAGGTTTGATTAAAAGTTTTGGGAGATGCCGGCGCTCTGTTGGGGGAAGTGTGAGGGGTTTTCTATCCGTGTGTTCCTCCGAGCTTGAACATCGCGAATGACGGGTTGGCCTGAAACCTCTGCTCGTCCTGGTGGACTTCCGTATTGTGTGTCTGGGCCGTATGGATTGCCTGTGTCGTATTGGTTGTTGTAGTATACTCCAGCAGGAGGAATCTCTCCAGACCCATCTGAGCGATTCGCGGCACTGTATGATGACGATGCATTCGAAGGGCCTCGATTGATGTCTCCAGCTCTGTTGGCTGACGCGGCTGGACCCATTGCACCTAGTGCTTCTAGTTCGGTAGATAATGGCCGTCCATCCATCAATGGATTATCTGATCTTGTATCTGATACTGGCCCTCGGGTAGGCGATGTTCCTTCTGAATACGGTACCCCACCGCCACCGGCGGCAGACTGCCCACCAGAGACGGTCGTCGATGCTTTTCGTCCCGACGAAGCCAAGGCTGTAGTTCCCCACCCACGGTATCCCGACGAACCATCTTCCCTCATCTCGTAAGGGCCATCAGCGCTGCCACCGACTACACCTACTGCAGGTAACGTCGGATCGTTGTTTGGATTGTATCCATATTCCTCAACTTCCTTCCGCCGCAATTCCTCCTCGTCCTTTCTCGCCTTTCGTCTCCGCCACAAGAGGATACCCGCGATCACAAGAAGGGCAACGACAACGATTGGCACGACGACAGCGACGGCGATGGTTCCTGAGGAGCCCAAACCGCTTGAGGTGACCTTTGCTCCTGATTGTAAGCTGGCGGTTGATGCTCCAGATGCGGATGATGATGTCGATGTTCCTGTGTTTGTGGGTGTGTCCCCACCCTGGGTGGATGTCTTGAAAACGGTGATCGTAGAGCCTCCTGGCTCAGTCGTAGTACTGATGGGAGTCGAAACAACTACTGGTGGCGATGTAGTAGGCGTAGGAGTTGGGGTTGGAGAAGGAGCCTCGCTTTCTGTGGTAGGGGGAGGAAGAGGAGATGAGGTGGTTTTTATTATTATAGAAGTAGAAGGGCTGGGGGTTTTAGGAGGAGGAGTAGTTGAGACTGGAGGAGGACTGCTGTTAGCTATTGAACTCGTCGACGGATCAGACGTACTCGTCGGCGACGCGGACGGGGACGGCGACGGAGCAGGAGTCGTCGGCACACCGGCATCCGTACTTGTAGCATTGGTAGCCATCGTGAACTGCCTCTTGAACACGAGTTTCCTCGGCTGTCTGGATGCCGCCATGTCAGCGAAAAGGAACATCTCATGGGTGTAGGGCAACAGCCAGCACATCTATCAGGACGAGGCGCATCATACCTCAAGTCTGGCCTGGATCAAAAATAAGCTCTGCAGCAGCGACCCAGTTTGTTTGGGTGGTGACTGTGTGAGAGTCGGTGTTTCGTGTTTGGAAAGGGCGTCCGGACGTGCTCCTGGCGAGTTTTCACTGGTGGGACGATCGCTGTGCTTTGCTGCGGGCTGCCCTGAGGCCGTCCGAGAATGAATGGGCGTGGGATGAAGAGACGGCGACGACCACAACCGAATGCGTCGCTCTACCAAGAAGGTCGAAGGTTGCAATTGTACAACGTCGCGATGGACGATGAGGGCCGAAGGTGGAGGTGGAGGTGGAGGTGGTGGTGGAGTTGTCGAGGAGAAAGTGTTGGATACGAGGCGACGTTCCGCAATAGGGAGGTGGAAGGTGGAAGGGCGAGTGCCGGCTGATTGCGGTGCAAAATGAGGTGCGCGAGCGAGCGAGGACTGGTGAGACAGCAGAGCAGAGCAGCGCGACTACGGGTTCGCGGGCCCAGGGGCGTTTCTTTTTGGCTGCCGAACGAAATTAGATCTTCTTGGAGGGCCCATGCAAATCGAAGCGCGGCAGTGGCTGGGGCGATCTTTGCTGGGAGCGTCGAGTTGGGACGAGTTGGGACGAGTTGAGAGTGAGAGTGAGGTCTGGAGGAGGAGGAGATGTTTGTTTGTGAGGAGTGAGGAGTGAGGAGTGAGGAGTGAGGAGTGAGGAGTGAGGAGTGAGGAGTGAGGAGTGAGGAGTGAGGTTTGAGAACTGAGGAGTGAAGTGTGAGACGAACCTGGAGACGGAGCTGCAAACCACGTCTTGGCCACGCTCAGGTCAATAATAAGGGCCTTTCTAGTCTGCATCTGCAGCTTTTCTTCGCTGAGGCACTAAGGAGAATACGGGCTTGAGCAGACGGTTGCACTCTGCTCCAGCCTCCACTGCCTGAGCCGACCTGCCTCTTGGATAGGGCCTGCCATGGCACCATCAGAATCTTGTTCGTGATCCCGTACTCCCAGTTGGCCCGCCTATGACCTCAACCCTCTCCGCTGCCTCTCTGGACAAGCCGAAGCCCAATCACAAGATCTACTTGGTTTAAAAATACCTGCACACGAGGGGGTCTCCTGCTGCTTGTCATCGACGGCGCCGTCGTCGCCACGATTTCCCGTGTGGGCATTGCCTTAGGGCTGTTGAGGAATACCTCTCATAGGATGCACCTCTCACTAATCGCAGCAGATCACGATCACAATTGGCCTGTGAGAGAGCCGGAAATCCCATCGATTGAGGCTGTGCACGCAGCTTCTCTGCACCCTCTTCTCTTCAGCTTCACAAGGCAAAATCCGCAACGTTACGGTTTGCGCCTCCCAATATTCCTCCTGCTCCGAGTACCGACAGATGTCTTTCATGGTGTGGAGCAGAATAATGAAAATCAGAGTATTACGGTACAGTACTGTATCGAACGGAACATACGATCGATGCGACGACGGATCTCAGATGATTGCTGGGCATCACGCCAGTAATGCTTGATGCTCGCTCTCCTCGTCATCAAAACCTCCTCCAGTTTCAGAACCTCTTCAAAACTCTCTCCGTCATCAATAATAAATCTTCGCTGCGTCCTCTGCTCCTTGGCTGAAGCAGTCTCTCCGGGCTGTACGTTGATGAGTGAGCGGACTCCTCGTGATGGATGGAAGGAAGGCTTGCCTCCCCATCTGAGACGAGACAATGCCAAACCGCCTCATATTTCCACCGTCTCAGTCTCAGTCTCATTCTCCTCATGCAAACCTCTCGCAGAGTCGCAAGTAAAAACACAATGCCCCGAACCCAGGGAATTATTCAATTGTCCGCTTCTCAACACAAAATTTGTTTCCGCAGGCGCTATGTATCCGCGCCGACGAGCTTGAGCACATGCACGCACCTGCACTCCTGTCAATCCCTCCGCCCCAAGTCTCAGGCCTCAACCAACCCCCAATTCCCGAACCCCGTGACTCTTCCCACACCCATGTACCTTACATCCACAGCTCCCTACCTACTGACAGCAACAGCCACTTTCTACACTCCAACTCCCTCCCTCCCCTTTCCTGCCATCACCTACCAGCCTCGCCGTCCGCACATGCAAGCAGACCTTCACCACCTTCCCAACCCCAACCTCGCACTCAATTCCCCACTCCTCATTCCTCAACCCACAAATCTCTCGCCTGCCACGCCACAGCCAAGCCAAGCCAAGCCAAGTCAATTCAATTCAACGTCAAAGCAAATCAAATCTCCCCAGGGAACACTCTTCCGTCCCCACATCGCCATGACCCCCCAATCATCACATAATTTAATCTCCGTAGTGTGGACCCCTCGTCCCCATTCGCAGCCAATCTTTCCTTGATTTTTATTTTTTATTTGTACAGTAGTACAAGTAAAAAGAACTTCAAGCCATGGTCCGGGATCCACGTTCGTTTACCTCGTTGAAATGAAACAAAACAATGAGGAATGATGTAGAGTGCTACAGTATAATTGATACAGTTATATACCTTTTTGACGTCGGATCTTGATTGGCATTTTTATAGGAAGGTGAGAGTTTGATTGGAAAAAGAGGTGTCTGTTTGTGCGTGTGTGGGCGAAGGAAATGTTGGGGTGTTCACGTGATATTTACGATATCCGTTGCGCTGCACTGCCACCAGGGACGAATTTCCGTGATCCAAAATATACAGTACGGAGGTACCGCAAAATTGCAGCAAATCAGCGGTCTTAATTGAAGAATCTCGCGATATATGATTTGCTGATTCGGTTCGCTTAGATGTGCACAGGCCAATTCGTCCCTGGTGGTAGCGCAACGACAGTCACGTGAGTCGAAAAGGGGTTGAATGAGAGCGAGGAAGGAAGCACATTCAAGAAGGATCATCCATTCCAATGCTACTATACAAGACCCCCATCCGATTTCTCTGTATCCCATAGTGTTCTTCTTTGTGCATCTATATGCATTCTCCGCCTTCCTTCCACTGGTCCATTGGTTAGTTCAATCAATCGAGAAAAGTAAGCCCAAACCCCAACCCCATTGATCGCCCAACCATCTATTACAAGAAAGACATTAGACCCAGAGTCTGTGGTAGAGTTCTCTGGAAGTGATTCGATACGATATGCAGAACCGGCAATCCAATCCATGCATATACGCAGCTAGCTCATGACACATGAGATGCGGTCGCTATTTGGCGTTTGGTCGGAAGAGGGAGGGTCGTGAAACCGAGCACCAAGTATGTTGGTGTCCTGCGTAGTGAAAATCTAAGTATATTTGTTGCTTTATGCATGCGCGCTGAAATGCTTCGAGTGGTTGCCCAAGAGGGAAGACCACGAGGAAACTGGAAGACATTATTGTTGGTCATCAAGTCTAGCTGTTGTGGGGACGCATGCCCCATTGAGGCTTGAGCTGCGTTGCTAGATCGTCTTTTGTGAAGACTACGTCCCCTGGGATTCGGCTGACACGGTATGCTCCGTTGCGGATAGCCCCTAATTGTCTCGTGGAAATTCCACTTTGGTTGCTTCGAATGCTACCGGCATCGCTCATGCTATCGGGATCCCTGAATTTCTTGGGAGGTGCGAAGTCGAGCGAAGTGAACGTTCCAGACTTCCGGAGCAAGTGTCTGTTCTTCTGTTAGGGATTGTGCACACCTGGGTTGAAGATTACTTACGGGCTAGGAATTGGTGCAAGTTCTTCAAATGCACTGACAATTGGAGCAAATGAAGGTACTGCTGGTGAATAAGGGCGTCTCTCGCCCAACGGGCTCTCCGATCGACCAGCTGCCCTATCTCTATAGGACTGCGGTGGTGCAAAGTCGGTAGCTCCCATCAGAGCAAAAGAGTCGTCTCTCAGTTTGGATGGGGTTGGCAAGCTACTGAGTGCAGCTGGAGGAGGCATTGGGCGTCTTGGGCTGTTGTTTGCTCCCGGTCCCATACGTCCAGATGCAGAAGAGTATGCTCTTGGGCCTTGGGGATATGGCCCTGGAGGATACATTTGAGGGCCACGCATTCCGCCAGTGCTCATCGCGCCCATTGAACCTTGTCTAGGTCGAGAAGGCCCTTGAAATCTTGGAGCACGTGGAGGAGGCGTCATAGCACGACGGGTAACGGGTTCAGCAAATGGCGTGACAAACTGATTAGAGTCCGGATCATAATATGAGGCCTCTTCATATCCGTTGTAGTTCTGGTCATAATCTTCATAATACTGTCCTGCCGGAGCTGGTTTGTTCTCGTCAAAGTATTCTTTGTAGAATGACCGAATTCGATTGGCTCTGATTTCGGGATCATCGGTCTCCATCATGTTGTTAGGTGGCAGCGGGCGGAATCCCATTGAAAGTCGCTTCGGGTCGAATCCAGGAGCACCCAATCCAGCTTGTGCGAACTCCTCGGGCGGAACATCCATAGAATAACGTTGCCCCCGAATTTGCTCTGCATTTTCACGCCCGGGCGATGGAGGGGTAATTCTGACACCATCGCCATACTCGCTCTCATCATCCATAAAAGTCTGAGGTTGAACTGCAGGGACTGATTCCTTTCGTACCGGTCGAGGGTTTGATGGCAAGCTACTGATGCTTGGGGGCGGCGATTTGCGCTTGATTGGTTGCTGCTCGACTACTGGGAGCTTGGGGAGAGTTGGTTCCTGCTCTGCTGCTGGGAGTGTTGGGAGCTCACGATCTTTGCGTGGAGGAGACGGAGGAGTTAGCGAAGGCGCGCCTGAATTGATAAAGCTTCCCAAATAGTTGTTGCTATTTCTGATGGCTGAAATATCGCCGGTTGACTCGCGGTTCTCATCCATGTTTGGTAAGGTTGGGGCAAGATTCGTTGGGCTCTGCCCTGGACGTGGTGAGTTTGGCAAGCCCTTTCTTGGCAGAGCTGGCAAAGGGAGGGCATCGGGCATATATGCTTTGGGTGGTTCGGCGGGATATGGTGGTACCGGGTCAGAGAGAGATTCGACAGGGCTCATGTCTTTTTGCGGCAACGAGTTCTGACGACGTGGAGGAATAAAGACTGCTGGTGGGCTGCTGCGTGCCATGCCTCCAGCATTGCCGACAAGGTCTGATGTGCTCGTGTCTTGCATTCTCGATGGCGCATGGCTCGAGCCGGTATAAATGGAGGAGCCTTGCTTTGATTGTGACCGGATAGATGCGCCGTCTCCTGGGTAATACTGAGTAACTGGATGGTACGGATCTTCATGTTGTGCCAACGATCTCGATAGAGAATGGATAGACTCGCGCGAGTTGTGAAGCTCCGGTGGGAGAAGATATGGACTGTTCATGGCCATATCCATAGACACCTGACGCCGGCTCATACCAGACCTCTCTCCGTACTCTTTCTCATTCCCCAATGCGGATGGTGCTCTCTTCTGTCTGCCAGGTTGTGGCACATCTCCCAAGCCAAAGTCCATAGATGCATGGCGATCGTTTGCGTCCTCCTCTCTTTGCTTGCGTACATGCCGACGCTGTAGGATGAAGAACAGGATGGCGGCGCCGATAACAGGGATGCTGTTCCAAATTAGATACAATGCTCGAAGGACTTCAATTTATACTTACGCAACACCGAGGACAATTGGCAGGGTAAAAGTCGATGAGCTGACGGGTTGCTCGCAGGCGCTGGCGCCGCAACTGCTTGTCGAATCCGTAGAGGATGATGTTGTAGTCGCCGCTCGCGCCTCTATAACGCGGTCTGGAACAGCAATGTTCATTATTGTGTCCATTCTTCCCACGATCTGTGGAGCGCGAGCCGTCAACCTAACAATATTTGCGTCTCCGTTCTCCATCTTGGTGGAGGCCAGCAACCTCGCGGTCACCTGGACGAAGTCGACGAGCAATGGTTGAAGACGCTAAGGTAAGTTGTCGTGGCGGTGCTGCAAAGGAAGGTGCGACTGGTTTCGGTTGCAGCTCGTGATAAAAGCAAACAAGATGGTGGATCGTTTTGATTGAGGTTCGTTTCGTGGACAAGCTCTCCGCAATATACAATGCTCTTATTGAAACAACCCCGAACCAGCAAATGCAGACGCAGTATGAATTGAATTGCAACACGCACACGAAAAAAACGACGGACTCAAAGGAGTGACTATGGTCGGAACATGAAGAAGGAGCGGAAGTGGTCGTGAACCTAAGGAATGGCAGGCCCGGCTGGCAGGCGCTCTCGTGTCGAGGAGTCGTGAAGTTGGGTGGTGGAGGTAGAGGTGGAGGTGAAGGTGAGGTGAGGTGAGGTGAGGTGAGGTGGAGGAGAGAAGGGACGAACAAGGCCCAGCAGCTGCAGCAGCGCAGCACAGCAGGCGACTGACTGACAGCAGCGGTTTGGCTGCAGTGTTGAATTGGATTGGACCAGGGCAAGTCGGGACCTGGCTAATTTGGCGGCCGCTAGCCCGAAAGAGGCAAGTCCGCGTGAATGAGCTCGGCTCTGGCCTCAGGGGGACGAAACAGTGGATTATGATTGAACAAGCATCACTTCCCTGGCGAAATGAGAGACTGCGGCTGGGCCTTTGATTCTTCTGCTGCTGCTTCTGCTGCGAGTGCTCTCTACCCCAAAAGCTCCCGGAAGATGTGCAGCATCTCTGTCATCGTCGTTCTTTCTTCACAAGCTTGCATCTTCTGCATCTATTCATAGAAATGTTGTGGACTTTGGGCGGAATGAGGCATGTCACCACCTCCAAGACGGCGTCCGCTAACCCCGAAGCCGTTACTCAGGTACGAATGGTCAGGGATGGGCAAGCCTCATCAAACCGGCCTGTCAATTCGTTGCCAATTTGACACCCCACAGGCCAGTACGGCCACAGTCCGGGGGCGGCAGGCTCGGTGTATGAATAGATATATCTGCGACGCATGCTCTGGAACTGGAGATCATTGACTTCCTTCGACCCTGATCGGCGTCTGGTCTGTGAATCAGTCTGGAGATTCGCCGTGCCATTTCCTGCCCTTCACCAAACCCAAAGCACGCTCTCTCCTTGCTTCATTATTTATGAACACGCGGGCGAATACTCTGCTCAAAGGCTCACATCTAGAACGTCAACCATGGGGTTTGATTGGCATCTAGCGGGGCCAAGGAGATTGGATTGGCGTCCGCGCCGTTTATTGCAGGCTTTTGCAGCCACAATGCGGGCCCAAAAGTACGAAGCGGGCCCAAATTTTCGCCGATATTGCTTTTAAATTGACGTGCGAATTATCCAAAATCCCTGAGGCACGACGACGTCGTGAGCGTGGCTGAGCAGCAGCGGGTAAAGACTCTGCACGCAAGTGAGAGTGAGATTGAAATTTGTGAGCACCAAAACAATAAAATTAGGTTCGTTGGTTTTTTCCGCCTTAGGCAGAAACATAGACTTTGCTCCAAATTTGACCGAACATCAAGATCACCTTCCGAGCCCGTGACTTGTCGAAAAGGGGGAACAGGCTTCTCGTAGCGAAGACAGCCGAGCACTATCAGCAATGTGAGGCCCGTCATCATGGCAGACTTCGACCTCGCTGCCACCTTCATCCCATCCCTCCACAAGCCGGCCTCACTTCTACCAATTGCTCGACATAGGCAAAGTCTCCTCTACCTCATCGAGACGTATCCAGTCACAATAGTCGTTGGCCAAACCGGCTCAGGAAAGACCACCCAACTCCCTCAATATCTCGAGCAAGCAGGATGGTGTTCAGACGGCAAGGTCATTGCCGTTACTCAGGTATGCACTCTGCCTCGATTACGAGACTAGCTAACGTTTCGTAGCCTCGGCGAGTAGCAGCAACGACTGTGGCAGTTCGGGTCGCAGATGAGATGGGTTGCGAAGTTGGTAAGGAGGTGGGCTATTCGATTCGTTTTGAAGATGTCACTTCGGCTGCAACGCGGATCAAGTTCCTCACAGATGGCCTG
>Ga0307515_10024867_pt1 | contig 10397 bp, 7 predicted proteins | sample 17_EM_MG_FD_194513 | JGI IMG/M metagenome (GOLD analysis project Ga0307515, IMG submission 194513) | Populus trichocarpa ectomycorrhiza microbial communities from riparian zone in the Pacific Northwest, United States - 17_EM | ecosystem: Host-associated > Plants > Roots > Unclassified | place...
CGGATTCAACAGTTCCTCCACTGGAATTAAGGGAAGACGAAGTAAAATAAAAAAGTCAAGCAACCTCAAATTAATAAATTATATATTTATCTTCAAAAATTACGGGTGTTTATATACACCCGTAATTTGTAGGGTGGAGCTAGCCTTTAAAATATAGTTGTTAGAAAAATAAATGTTAAAAAAAATAAAATAATTGTTGGGAAAAGAAAAACAAATTGGAGGAGCTTCAAAAACCATTGTTTCAGTTTGTGGTTCCTTTTACTCAACTCAATTTTATGTGTGCGAGTCTATCATATTTTTTTAGTTGATTATTACTCCATATCATATATAGTTCGTTGTATAAATATTAAAAAAATATCTTGTTTTTCTAATATGAATTTAAAAACCTATTAGATTTAAATATTTCAACATAAAAATAAAAAGATATTGTATTTCATCTTTTGAAATAACTTTTTAAATAATATTAAATTATATTATTTACAACGGTTCTAAATAGAATCATAAGATGTTCTAATTTTTTTTTTCATGTATGTAATAATGTTAATTTAATTCACATCTCATATAATTGAAAAATATATTTAAAATAAAAAAGGTTCATAATAATATCATATTAAGTGAAAATGTTCTAGTAGTTACTATTTTTAAGAGTGAAGTACATTTAAATTTCAAAAGGTAATTCAATTTATGTTCCTAATATTTACTTAAATCCATTAAAAACAATTCTGTATGGTTCAAAGGCTAAACAAAGTATTTTAATTACAATTATAAAAATCCATATAAAGTTATTTGAAAATCAAACATGTTTATTTAATAAATATTCAAAAGCATTCATTTTATAAATAACTCTAAGCAATTTATAAAAAAAAATCATAAATTTGTTAGATAATAAACATATGCGAAACACATTTCAAGAAATTAGTTCGTAAGAAAAGTTGAATAAAAACAGCTTGCAAAAGAATGAATACGTGAGCAAAACATTTCATCTATCCACTCAATAGCTAAACATTCTTTCCTTCCTTATTAGAACATTTGATGTCCGTATGCATCAGTGGAGGTTCCCTTTGGACCCCTAGCAATATATATTTATCATTGCCAGAAAACAAAAGGAAACGAAGAACAATGAACTGTGGTTAAGGAATCACAATTAGGAATATAAACCATGAGTCTTGATCGTATTTACATGCTTACTTGAAATAAATTCATGAAAATTAATTGCAAGTCTTTGCATAAATGTGAGAGATCAAGAGCATGAATGCTGGAGATTGAGTAATTTTGTGGGGCAAATGAGAGGATTGAACCAAAAACAGAGACAGAAACGGTGGTGCATGAGAGTGGAGACCTTAGGAACGAGACAGTGTCCAAAATCAGAATTGAAAAGCTGCATGAATGACAACGCATAAACCACAGCCTGTTTACAGACGCTTGACCATTTCTGTTCAGTTACGAGACCCCAAGTCACCCAACAGGACTTCCTTTCCACCAGAGCACAGTGCATTGATTCTGCTTTTGTCAGTACCCTTTTGGACTTTTTCAAAGCTGTTTTATCTGCTCCTTTTTCCCTCTTTTCCTTGCTAGCTAGGCAATCCCTTTGGAACATGGCACTCCTGTCACAATGGCCTTACTGACATTTTAATCATCTGTATCGCGTTTTCTAATCTTACCGGTATAAAATACACTCTCCCCATCAACGCCCACTAACTCATTCACTCTCAAAACTTCTTGGCTACTCTAACAATCTAACTAAGATGGTTATTGCGAAGTATCCCTCGGTCTGCCTTCCTCTGGCCTTTGCTTTACTTCTTTGTCTTGCTGTTTCTACAGGTCAGCAAGTTTTGCATCTCATGTTATATGTTTTCTTTTAATTTCAAGTTTAACGTATTACAAACTTCTAAATTGTATGTCTCCCACCATGCAGAGTCACAATCCTATGGCCATGGAGGAAACCAGGACCAGATCAGGGTAAAGGACATATAGTGTATCTGTGATTGGGCCATGGCATTACACCACCCCTTTATTTATTTATTTCCCCTCTCATAGGTCCTAATAAATCAATAAAATGCTTTATACTTAATTTGCAGGCAGATGATGTTCAGAGCAGGTGGTGCATTGCTAAACCATCGGCATATAATTTTGAGCTTTTGCGCAACATAGATTATAGCTGTGGGCAAAATGGAGTGGACTGCGGGCAAATTCAACCAGGTGGTGGCTGCTTTCGTCCAGACACTGCCTTTGGACATGCCTCCTACGCTATGAATCTCTTCTTCAAGGCTGCAGGAAAGCACCCATGGGATTGCCATTTCAATGGTACTGGCATTGTTGTTACTCAGGACCCATGTAAGTCACCTACTGAGATTCTTGTACCTGGGCATTTTTCAAATAACGATATTTAATTTGTCCTTGTCATTGAGCAACAACTAACCAATATAAGGATGAATCTTCATGTCTTTTGCAGCCTTTGGTACCTGCACCTATCCCCTGTAATGCTAAGAGATCAGCTCGAGACAAGAAGGGTCTTCATGTTTATTAGTAGTTTGAATAATTTTTCATTAAAGGATCCAAAATTATGATTTCCCATCTTGTAATGGGTAAAAGAGAGACAATCTCGTTTTGTGAAACGACGATGAATGGTGTCAATGCATTCCTTTGACTTCGACTATCTTCTTGTTTATATTTTTAAAGTGCAGTTTTTTTCTCCTTTTGGAAACTGAAAAACATAGACTGCTCGGATCTGTTCAGGTCGAAGACAACATTTTTCGTAAAGCTTAAAGCACAGAAGTTTTCTCCACCGATTACATTTCAAAATGATGAAAATGATAGACAGGGGTCCAAAAATTTTATTATTGCATCTCAGTTGATTGGCCCATCTTTTGCTAGCAAGTAGAAAGGTGTGATGAGCATGTGTACTTGGAAAACAATTTTAAGGGTATTTTTGAAATTATAGTAGCGGTTGTGATTTAAAATGTTTTTCGTTTATAAATATTTTAAAATGATGTTTTATTTTATTTTTTAAAAATTATTTTTAAAATCAGCACATTAAAACGATCTGAAAACATAAAAAAACAATTAACAAAAAAAAAATTAATTTTGAGGGAACGCGGTTTCAACAACGTTCCCAAACGCGTTAATCACACGATTCATTAAATACCAGATCATTAGCGATAGATGGATAAAAAAAAATTGATAATGTGTTTTTTTTAATTTAATTATAAACTTAAAATATGATGCATATTAAATGATATTTTTAAAAAATATTAATACGACAATATATTGAAAGATATTTTTTTAAAAATATCAAAATTATAATATATTAAATCGGCCAAGTTAATTGTCAAATATACGAATCAAAAATAAAATTATAATAACTTTATAAAAAATAAATTAAAATCATTAATCATAATCTTTAAAAATTCAATGTTGAAATAAATTTAAAAATGATAGGAAGACACATCTTTTTTACCTTCTTGTCCAAACCATAAGCAATGGTAGCGGCAGTGGGCTCATTGATAATACACATGACATTCAAACAAGCATCCTTTGTGACGCAGAGACAGTGACCACTGCATTCTTCACAGGGCTGCCAAGATAAGCCTCAGCAATCTCACGCAGCTTAACGAGCACCGTTGAAGAGACATTATAACAAATTAAGTGACAGATATTCTGCAACATATTAAACTCATACATCCAACAACTGAAGCAGGATATGGTATGATAAGAAATTTGTTGTTTTTTATTGATTTTGTGCAGAGGGTTGAAGTCGGGTTATGAATACCCGAATACTTGAAACTCAATCAGGTCATGATCGGATATCAAAAACCTATACCAGTCAAGTTTCAGATTAAGTATGGATAATAATTTAAAATTTGAGTTCAAGGATGAATAATGCAAACGTATACCCATTGCCATTGTCTTTTACACAATGCGAGTTTCAGTTGTTTGATGGTTGATAACTCCAAGGAGATCATGAAATTCATCACACTGATCTCCATGTAATATGACTGAGGATTGGTACGGGCATCGAACATAACTTTCATTGTGTTCATAATCGTAGACGCCAGTTTAGGAATTTTAGGGAAGCCACCGGAACAATATGGGCATTCCTTCTTTAAGGCTTCCCCATTAAAAGCTGATGACATGATCCAGCTGATATACATTACGTGTCATCACAGAGAGAGAAACTTCACATCAGCCTGTCATATCATGCTGAAAACTGAAAGGAAAGCCATGGCAATCAAATTGCAATGCAGTACTGCACGGTATTGAAAACAGAGAGAGTACAACAGTTTGTTTCGTCCAAGAACACATTACTACATTTTTGCTGCTGCTCTACAGCTACCTCGTGCAAGCTTAACAGGCATTTGTTACTTCCATTGCCGTAAATTCAACCAAAATTATCACACTTTTTCACACCACCGACACTGGGGAAAAAAAAGACGGAAAAAAAAACCCAAATAGTAAAAGAAAGGAAAATGAATAGGGAGGGTATCGTAGTGTAGACCATGGCAGATTGCTATTGATTATAGACCAGCAGCAAGAAAACAAGTCAAATTATTCATCAAGGACCAATAAAACAGGCATCGAACTAAAGGGATATTATAAATCACTCAAGCTTGGGGCTTCTCCCATTTGAGGGGCTTGACAACCTCCCAGGTGAAGTCTGGGTCATCCCTTCCAAAATGTCCGTATGCGGCTGTCTTCAAGAACCTATTGCCACCCCTCTTGAGATCCAGGTTGATGGTCATCATTCCAGGCCTAAAGTCAAAGTTCTCCTTCACAATCTTAAGGATCTCCTTGTCAGGAATTTTTCCAGTGCCATAGGTGTCCACAAAGACAGACAAAGGCTCGGGTACACCAATAGCATAGGAGACTTGCACAATGCACCTACGAGCAAGACCATTTGCTACGATGCTCTTGGCAGCCTGCCTAACAATGTAAGCACCACTTCTATCCACCTTAGTTGGGTCCTTCCCTGAGAAAGCACCACCACCATGGGCTCCCCAGCCACCGTAGGTGTCAATAATGATCTTGCGTCCAGTGAGACCTGCATCACCATGAGGGCCACCAATAACAAAACGGCCAGATGGGTTTAGGTGGAAGATAGTTTTCTCATCAAGGTACTTCTCAGGGATGACAGGCTTAATGACATGCTCCTTTAGATCAGCAGCAATTTCATCATTTGTGACAGTCTCATCATGCTGAGTGGAGATGAGAACAGTGTGGACACGGACAGGGACCATTGCACCGTTGTCATTGTAGTATTCAACAGTAACCTGCGTCTTGCCATCAGGTCTTAGCCAAGGGCAGGTGCCATTCTTCCTAACTTCAGTGAGGCGAGCCCCGAGCTTGGTGGCAAGTACATGGCTCAAAGGCATATACTCAGGGGTCTCATCGGTGGCATAACCAAACATATGGCCCTGGTCACCAGCACCAATCTCCTCTGGCCGCTTGGTAAAGTGACCGTGGACACCCTGGGCAATATCAGGGCTCTGCTGCTCAATGTTAACCAAGACTTTGCACTTGTCAGCATCAAGACCAACATCATCAGAAATAAATCCAATGTTACGGCATGTGTCACGAACAATCTTTTCATAGTCTATCTTGCCCTTGGTGGTGATCTCTCCAAAGACCATGACCATGTTGGTCTTTGTACATGTCTCGCAAGCAACCTTGCTGTCTGGGTCCTGCTCAAGGCAAGCATCGAGCACCGCATCAGAGATCTGGTCGCATAGTTTGTCGGGGTGGCCCTCGTTCACTGACTCGGATGTGAATAGAAAGGTTTCCATTTTCTCAAGCTGCAGATCACAAAATTCACAAAAGACCTCTTAATATGGTGACATGTGGCAACTGTGTGCTTAATTACTATGGCAGGCAACATTCCATCTACGCGTAGGAATATGGGGAAGAAAGAGCCAAAAATATCCTCAAGATTGATTTAGATTCTTCGTACTTTACAAAACAAGTTAATAAGGGCATAATCCAAGTACAAGAAATGACAATCTCAAAAGTCTGTACTCTTGAAAGAGAGCAATAAAAAAGGAACAAAGAAGAAATAGATTCCTTTAGCACTGGAATGAGATAAACTCCTATAGAATTAATCACGCTTGTCAAAAACAGAAGTTAAAATAAATCGACAACCCAACAACAGATCTACCGACAGTAAAACTCAGGTATTAACAAGCTATAGTGAAAGTACCGAGCGGCAAACAAAAATATTAGCTTCACGCACAGAGTGAAATTCAGGGGTGCTTCGCACAGTTTACAACAGTTTCTTTTCTACCATTAATCAAAAGTAGAGACACCAAACGTGCCTCAATTACTTGCAGAAGTGCAAAGTTAGCTTTTTCTTGGCATAACTTGTTGATCCAATTGTACGATAGAAATGGATAAGAAACACCAGATCTAAGCTACTCACACTGAGACGATTATGATTGCGACCATAAATGGTCCATTCCAATTATATAAAAACATTTTTCGACTCTGCTGGATATATTTCTAAACACTTTTACCCCTAAGAAAACTATCAAATTGTAAATAAAAACCAGATCTTCTGCACTCTACTGCAATGTTGTAAGTGAAACACATGACAAGTTTAATCTTCCAGACATCATGTACCGCACCCACTGACATTCAAAACGAAATCTTTAAAGTCACGCGACAAGAAGAGAGCAGAGTAAACCAAACTGATTGAACTAATAGATTAAAAGACCAGCAAGTACCCAGATCTGAAACTGTCTGAACCAAGTTAGCTCAAAAACTAAAGACCACTATATTGAATTTGAAAACCAACATTAACATTCATTTTTCTAGAGTTGATAAACAAAAGCCATAAAGAGAGAGCATGAAGGCTAAATATAGATGAGAAAGTGCAACGAGATAATACCTTAGACTAGAGTAACCCGTACAGATCTAAAGAAAACCTCAAGACTTTGTCGGCCTGTGTTTGTGTTCCTAACCAGACCTCAAGATTTCTTAGGCGGTGGTGGTGTGGTACAATAAAACGGCTTTAGTTACTCTGTATTTATAGACCAACTACCCTACCAACTGGTTACCGGATTAGGTGGTTTGGATTCTTTTAAATCTACGGAGGAATCTGTATCTTGTGGTGCTAATTACTTAAAGGGCAAAACATAGCCGTTGGATGTCAGAATTTGGGGGCTGGGTTGGTGGGAGATAAGTTGGGTATTTTTTTTTGTTTTTCATCGTCATAAAAAAAAAGTAATATATTTTAAAATATAATTAGTAAACTAGTTTGGATATTATAGTTAGTTTTATTTTTAATAAGATGCTATGCTGTTTTGATTATTAGTGTATATTTATTATTTATAATTAAATATATTATGTTTTATTTATGTGAATTGTATTTTAATAGTGGAGAATTGATTATTTATGATTGTGTGAATTATATTTTTAACAAAAAGTTTAATAGATTGTTATCATCATCTCTATTAGTGAAACAAGTGTCATAAATATAATTTACAATTTCTTAATTTTTTTTTCTGTATTATTTTTTTAAAAATATGATAATTTACTGAAACACTCCCACGTAGAGTGAGAAATTAAATTCATTTTTCAAGGCGTTGAAAACTGTGGCAGTTTTCCTTAATTACATTTGAAAAACTATATGATGCTTTTTTTTACCAGATTTTTCGTTCCGGATTCAATATGAAATCTTAAACATTTTAGATTATGGACTGAATTTCATAAAAACTGATAGTTTGGTAGAATCTAATTATATATCATACAATTTAATTTACTAAATATTAAATAAAAAAATCAAAGAATATAATAGGTTATTTGATCGTGATTCTAAGGGGATATTCAATTATGAATTTCACTAATTCAAGGGTCGAGTGTATTTTTAAATTTCTTTTATTGTTTTTTAATATTTAACATTATTCTTTAAGAAATACTGTCTTTGAAAATGAAAAAAAAAAACACTATAGTCAGACCCGCCTTGGCTGGTTACTGCTAATGATTTGTTTTGTTTATTGATTGAAATAACCGGAATGACTAGTTACTCACCAACCTTAGCCGGTAGCCGGCTCAGTGACTTTGAGTCATGAGCTTGGCTCTTTAGATTCAGGTAACTGATAACGATGTGAATGGTTAATCCCACGCGCAGCATGACGCGTTACTGCATCAGCATGGAGGTTTATTGCTGGTGGTCCTCGTTCATCAGCGAAGTTTTTTTTTTTAATTAGTTAAACGCGGGTGTTCGAGCCAGCTTGCGCACACCTCAACTAATCCTACGGGTCTTGAAATTAACGACCATGTAAGCTTCCAGTGGCCATCATATGAGCAACCACAGGGCTCGAACCTGAAACCATAAAGGAAGCAAATATCTTGGTTTCAAGCTCTTACCACTAGGTCACTACCTAAATGGTTCATCAGCAAAGTTTTCTCTAGATAATAGATAGGCAAATGGCACCACCGTAAATGATGATGATCCAAAGACATTGCCCCGTTTATTTTGGTGGTTGCAAGGAGTTTTTTTTTTAAATTAAATTTATTTATTATAATTTAGTTTTCTTTATTTCTTTATTTTTCCATTCCCTCATTGGATCAATGAGAATTCCTATGTAGCCCAATAAATGATGCACATAAATTAGGAAAGTTCACGTGCCAACCGTACAAATACTATATATAAATAACATGTGTGCACTCAACAAGAACAATATGATAATTGACACCTACAACGACTCAATTTTCAAAATAAGCTTAAAATAATATTAAGAAAAAAGTTAGAATCGGTCGGGGGTTGGTAAGCGTCACCAACTTTGATATTATTGTGATTTTGTTGGAAAATAAGATAGTGGTTGTATTTTAAAGTGATTTTTATTATAAAATATATTAAAATAATATTTTTATTTTTAAAAATTATTGTGCATCAAAAAAATTTAAAAATATAAAAAATATTTTTAGATAAAAAAATAAATATTATCCTTTATTTTTTAAAATGCAACACTAAACGAGGAAAAAATCAGAAACCTGAGCTCCTTTTTCAAGTCTGGCTGTGGATGGAGTTTGGTCACCAACCAAATAGCGAGCCACTTGCTTTTATTATTTCTACATTATGATTATAAGAATAAAAAACAAGAAGAAGGAGCTCAAGCCAGTTGGGCTCAAGCCGAATGGGATTTTAGCCTTAAAAATTGAGGTGGCAACAACTAGGCAAAGTGGCAAGTACACAAAGTGGGGCAGTAGGGATTTTTTAGGGGCTAAGCGAGGTGCGGTTCACACCTAGAAAAGGCATTTACATGGAATTCCCAAAAAGGTTGGGCTCACCGATTACCGGATATTGCCTGTCGTCGGTACGGTGAGCTGACTTGTCAGGTGACAGAGACCCTTCGAAGACGTAGAACATGGCAAGAATGCGGGTGCTTTTCCTTTCCAATTACAAGTTTGGCATTTTGGCAGATTTGGGATTATACTTTACACTATATTATTTAATTGTATTATTACTGGAAGTCGGATTAATTTTTTTAAGATAAAAAAATATTTAAATATTATTAATATTTTTTTAATAGAAAAACATTTTCAACCATGTAAAGTTTAACTTTATATCATCTAGTTGAATTTATGGATGAAAAAATAATCTGAATAAACTTTAAAAATATAATTTTGATTAAAAAAAATTAAGATGATTTTTTTTTAATATTAAGATAATAATATAATGGACTGGCTTGGGTCAACATATCAAATCCACGACTCAGGTTTTCAGACTATGAAGGCCCTATAAAAAACAAATCAAAACAAATTATAAAACTTAATTCTCAATAAATTCAATGTTGAGCGATAAAATTGAAGAAAAAAATCAATCACAAAAGAGAACTAAAAAAGGGACCCAAGTTAACCTGTCAAACCGCGACCCGGTTCATTAGACCGAGATAACACCATAGAAAGCAAATCAAAATAAATTATGAAGTAAATTCTCATTCAATGTAGTGTTGAAGGATAAAATTAAAAAAAAAACAATTAAGAAAAGAACATAAAAAAACAAATCGATTCAATCTGTCAAACTCATAAAGAGCAAATCAAAATAAATTATGAAGCTCAGTTCTCAATCGACCCTGTCGGACCTAATATTGGACAATGAAATTTGTAAAAATTTCAATTAAAAAAATGAGAAAAAAATAAGTCAAGTCAATGTGGGTTAATTAACTCATTAAGCATAATTTTTGGGTCATGAGGCTGGGATAACCCAGTAAGAGGCAAACCAAAATAAATCATGAAATCTAATTCCAATCAAACACGATATTAAATGATGAAATTGAAAAAAAATCAAGAAAAAAACAAGTAAATTGTATTAACTTGCCAAACTTGCAACTTGGATCATGAGATGATAACAACTTAATATAAAGCAAATCCAATGTTGAGGGATTTATGACTCGGGTCATGAG
>Ga0307515_10024868_pt1 | contig 10397 bp, 1 predicted proteins | sample 17_EM_MG_FD_194513 | JGI IMG/M metagenome (GOLD analysis project Ga0307515, IMG submission 194513) | Populus trichocarpa ectomycorrhiza microbial communities from riparian zone in the Pacific Northwest, United States - 17_EM | ecosystem: Host-associated > Plants > Roots > Unclassified | place...
TTATCTATATATGCTATTTATAATAGTATATAATATACTTAGTGTCTTAGGTTAACTCTTAGCTCGTTTTTATCCTTAAGTTTAAACCTTTCTTATATTAATCTAAGCGTTATAACTTTATTTATAGGTACTAAGATTTATCTTTCGCTTCTCCAGTCCTCTAATTACTCCTCTAGATCTTTTAATATTATAATTAAGGCTCCTTTAATATAAGTTATGGCCTTTTTTATAATTAGGTGGTTTTAGATAACTTTCTTATCTAACTATATATAGAAATCTTCCCACTTATTATTATATCGCTATCTATACCACTTTTAGTATAATCCTTTAAGTATATACGGCTTGTCCGTAAGGAAGTATCTTCTTATTACTATATCGTAATAGCCCTTTATATATCGTTCTTTAAACCTAGTTAGAATCCCTAAATCCTCTTCTTATTCTAGTTTAGTAAGCCACTTAGCTCTTAGTATGCCTACTCTAGGCCTATTAGTGACCTTTTATACAGGTACTTTGTCCCTTATACGTCTTAATATACTAGATCTCTTATCTAGTTTCTATTCTTACTATAAGGTAATTCTTACTCTAAATTCCTCTATGGTTTCCTTTCTTTTGCGTCTTATAAGTAGATCCATAAAGTTGTCGTACTTCTTAATCTTAGTATTAACTTTTTAATCTTTAGGCTAAATACTATATTTCCCTAGTAAGTCCTCTAAGTCTATATATCTGTCTCCTAGTCTAACTACTATTTATATTATAGATTCTCTAATCTATAAAGAAGCTCCTTACCTCTTACCTATAGGTGTCCTTATTTATACTCTAAATTCTTAGTCCCTTAGATTCTTTAATCCTAAGCTTGCTTTTAACTTAAGCTTAGCTCCCACCTTAGTCTAACTAGGCGTCCGTAGTGTTCTTATCTTATTTTAAGAGTCTTAAATCTTATCTATCTTATCTTAAAAGTCTAATGCTGTAGGAAACTTTTCTCCCAAGCTTATTCGTATGTCTTTAAACTAAGCTACTACTCTGCTTTATTGGTTTTCGTCTATTATAGGTCCTTAAGCTATCCTTATCCTATTTACAGAATCTTAAATCTCTCTTATCTTATCTTAAAAATCTTAAGCCTTTAGCCTTTTACCTTTATTAAGTAGTAAGCTAGTACTAGCAGTTATCTGCTTACTTAATCTTCTTTAGATATTATTCCTTCCTTTTTATAAAGTAATAGATGCCGTATTTAACGGTGTTATAATACCCGTTACTAAACCTTGCTCTATAGCGGTCTTAGTCTTTACTTCTATTATAACTTCTCTAAGGTTTATATATTTCTAGTAAACTACCTTAATTTCCTTATTATCTATAAATATTTCGCCTATATTAAACTTATTATCTTTAATATCCGATCTACGCGATAGTTTATTAGTTCCTTTATACTTTATAGATTTTAGCTCTTATAGCCAATAACTTACGCTATACTTAGCGTCTTTATAAATTTAGTATATGTTGTTATAATAAAACGCGAAACTTCTAATTAAACACTCTTTTATTTTTTATAGTATACTATTATCCCTTTATACGTATATATCTTCTACTAGTTAGGTTCCCTTTATTATATAGTAACTCTAACTATCTTTACAATCCCTTATAAAATAACCCTATTTCCTATAATTTATATAAGCTCCGTCTTTAAACTATTAACTTTGCTATAGAGTCCGCCTAAACGTCTTCTACTACTAAGATCCCTAGTTTAGCCTCTACTCCTTAGTCCTATAATTACTAAATCCTTAACCTTTAGGTTTTTATAGGTTCTTATTCCATCTCTTATAGGCTTCTTTAGTACCGCTTAGGTTTATTAGCTTTATGCTATACTATAGTTTCTAACTTAGCTTTAGTTATTATACACTCTACGTTTTATATAACTATAGAACTCTATCCTAACCTCTCTTAGTCTATTCCCTTTAGTAGATCCTATTATCGATCTTTATTACTTAATCTATTAATTCCCTTAAGGTATCCGTATCTTCTATTAAAATAATTACATCCTAGACTTTAGCCTTAAGTCCTTACTTATACTATACTATAAGCGCCCTATTATTCTACTTAACTTATATAGCTAGCGTTTAAAACTATATTATATACTTAATTACTAAGGTTCATTACGTAATATCTTAGAGTTTTCTTTCTACTATAGTTACTGCCTTTAGGTCTCCGAATATTTATATAAGTCGCTCTATAAATCCTTTCTAACTTAAGAATATAAACCGCACCTCTTAGTTAATAGTTGTTATTCTATTTGCCTATATCTTTATAAGGTAAGGCTTAAACTACTTAAGTGCCCTTCCTAATAGGAATAGTCCCGTATAGGCTATCCGATCCATAGATATTACCAGCTTTACTCTTTCTTATATAACCTTAAAATGCATTTATATAAGAAATCCTTTAAGCTTTAATCTTTCTCCTAAAAATCTCTTAATTAATAGTAACTTAACCTTTACTACTCCTATCCCGTTAATCCTTTATTTAAGTGTTATATGGTTCTCTATTAACTGGTTAACTATCTCTTATAGTTGTCCAACCGTTATAGGTTGCTATAAGTTAGTATCTACTATACTAGTATTACCTCCTGTCCTTAAAGTAGTTGCTGCCGTTAATAGCGTTATAGTGGCTGCTTTTAGTGGTATGTTATTTAACTTTCTATATTTAATACCGTAATTAGGTAGTAATTATATAATGGAATTTTATAGCAAGAACTACGGTGGGCTTATTATTAGGCTAGGTATATAGGTAATATAAATTAAAGTTAATAACGTAATAATAACTGGTGGAGTAGTTGCCTAATAGATTAACTCTAATTATATTCTAAGAATTACTATAAGGAAAGAACTATCTAGAGTAGGAACTATAGTCCTTTAAATATATAACCGTACTTCTAGGAAACCCTCCTTATATATAAGGTACGTGTACTCTATTTACTTTATTGCGGATTATATAGATTATATAGATTATATAGATTATATTACGTAACTTGGTTACTATTCCTCGTTATATAGTTTTATTAGATCTATTTTAGACCGTGCCTATATTAACCAACTAGCTCCTTTTGACTCTTCTCTAAGTAGTTATAACATTGTATTTAAAGCGTCTGTAACACCGCCTAAATGTCTTCTACTACTAAGATCCCTAATTTAGCCTTTGCTCCTTAGACCTTTAATTACTTAATTCTTATCCTTTAGGTTTCTATAGTTATTTACTCTATCTCTTATAGGCTTCTCTAGTACTACTTAGGTCTATTAGCTCTGCGCTATACTATAGTTTTTAACTTAGCTTTAGTTATTATGTGCTCTACACCTTATATAACTATAGAACTCTATCTTAGCCTCTCTTAGCCTATTCCCTTTAGTAGATTTAATTATTAATCTTAATTACTTAATCTATTAGTTCCCTTACGGTGTCCGTATCTTCTATTAGGATAATCGCGTTTTAGACTTTAACCTTAAGTCCTTATTTATACTGTACTATAAGCGCCCTATTATTCCACTCTACTTATATTACTAATATCTAGAACTACGTTATATACTTAATTACTAAGGTTTATTATATAATGTCTTGAAGTTTTCTTTCCGCTATAGTCACTACCTTTAGGTCTCCAAATATTTATATAAGTCGCTCTATAAACCCTTCCTAGCTTAAGAATATAAACCACACCTCTTAATTAGTGGTTATTATTCTATTTACCTATATCTCTATAAGGTAAGGCTTAAACTATTTAAGTGCCTTCCCTAACAGGAATAGTCCCGCGTATACTATCCAATCTATAGGTATTAGTAGCTTCGCCCCTTCTTATATAACTTTAAAGTGCATTTATATAAGAAATCCTTTAAGTTTTAATTATTCTCCTAAGTACCTTTTAATTAATAGTAACTTAATCTTTGCTGCTCCTATCCTATTAACCCTTTCTTTTAACGCTGCATTATTAGTTATTAACTAATTAACTATCTCTTATAGTTATCCGACCGTTACAGGTTGCTATAAGTTAGTGTCTGCTATACTAGTGTCGTTATATAACCTTAAAGTAGTTGCCGCCGTTAATAGCGTTATAGTAGCTACTTTTAGTGGCATATTATTTAACTTATCTATACTTAATACCGTAACTAGGTAGTAATTATATAACGGAACCTTATAGCAGGAACTACGGTAGGCTTATTAATAGGCTAGGTATGTAGGAAATATAAGTATAGAAGTTAATAACGTAATAATAACTGGTAGAGTGGTTGCCTAACAGATTAACTCTAATTATATTCTAAGAATTACTATAAGGAAGGAACTATCTAGGTAGGGATTAAGGGTCCTTAAATATACAACCGTACTTCTATAAAATCCTTCTTATATATAATATACGTCTTATATATAAGGTACGTAAGTTCCTCTCGTTTCTCTTATTTAATACGTAGTATATTATATAACCTTAGTTACCATTTCTTATCACATAGCTCTACCGGCTCCATACTAGACCGTACCTAAATTAACTAACTAGCTTCTTCCGACTCTTCTCTAAGTAGTCGTAATATCGTACTTAAAGCGTCCGTAACACCTACCTTAGTCTAACTAGGCTTAGGTGTTCTTATCTCGTCTTAAGAGTTTTAAATCTTACTTATTTTATCTTAAGAGTCTTATACCTATAGGAAACTCTATCCTAAGCTTATTTATATATCTTTAAACTAAGCTATTGCCCTACTCTATTGGTTTCTATCTATTATAGGTCCTTAAGCTTACCTTATTTTGTCTTAAGAATCTTAGTCGTCTTTTATCTTATCTTAAGAATCTTAAGCCTTTGGCTTTTTGCCTTTATTAAGTGATAAATTAGCACTAGCAGTTGTCTGCTTGCTTAATCTCTTTAAGATACTTTTCCTTTTATTTTATAAAGCGATAGATGCTGTATTTAATGGTGTTATAATACCTATTACTAAACCTTACTCTATAGCGGTCTTAGTCTCTGCTTCTAATATAACTTCTTTAAGGTTTATATATTCCTAGTAAACTGCCTTTATTGCCTTATTGTCTATAAATATTTTGCCTATATTAAACTTATTGTCTTTAATGTCCGATCTACGTAATAGTTCGTTAGTTTCCCTATACTTTAAGGATTTTGGCTCTTATAGCTAATAGCTTACGCCGTACTTAGCGTCTTTATAAATTTAGTATACGTTATTATAACAAAACGCGAAACTTTTAATTAAACATTCTTTTGTTCCTTGCAGTATACTATCGTCCCTTTATACGTATATGTCTTCTACTACTAGTCTAGTTCCCTTTATTATATAGTAACTCTAACTATCTTTATAATCCCTTACGAAATGACCTTGTTTTTTATAATTTATATAAGCTTTATTTTTAAACCACTAACTTTGCTATAGAGTCCGCCTAAACGTCTTCTACTGCTAAGATCCCTAGTTTGGCCTCTGCTCCTTAGTCCTGTAATTACTAAATCCTTAACCTTTAGGTTTTTATGGTTTCTTACTCTATCTCTTATAGGCTTCTTTAGTACCACTTAGGTCTATTGGCTTTGCGCTATACTATAGTTTCTAATTTAGCTTTAGTTATTGCGTACTTTACGCCTTATATAACTATGGAACTCTATCCTAGCCTCTCTTAGCCTATTCCCTTTAGTAGATCTAATTATTAATCTTAATTACCTAATTTATTAATTCCCGTAGGGTGTTTATATCTTCTATTAGGATAATTACGTTTTAGACTTTAGCCTTAAGTCCTTATTTATACTGTGCTATAAGCGCCTTATTATTCTACTTAACTTACGTAGCTAACGTCTGGAACTATATTATATACTTAATTGCTAAGGTTTATTGCGTAATGTCTTGGAGTTTTCTTTCCGCCATAGTTACTGCCTCTAGGTCTCTAAATATTTGTGTAAGTCGCTCTATAAACCCTTTTTAGCTTAAGAATATAAACCGCACCTCCTAATTGGTGGTTATTATTCCATTTGCCTATATTTCTATAAGGTAAGGCTTAAACTATTTAAGTGCCCTTTTTAATAGGAATAGTTCTGTATAGGCTATTCAATCCATAGGTGTTAGTAGCTTTGCCCCTTCTTATGTAACTTTAAAATGCATTTACGTAAGAAATCCTTTAAGCTTTAATCTCTCTTCTAAGTATCTCTTAATTAATAGTAACTTGATCTTTGCTACTCCTATCCTATTAACCCTCTCTTTTAGCGCCGCATTATTAGTTATTAATTAGTTAACTATCTCTTATAGTTGTCTAACCGTTATAGGTTGCTATAAGTTAGTATCTGCTATACTAGTATCGCCTGCTGACCTTAAAGTAGTTGCCGCCGTTAATGGCGTCGTGGTGGCTGCTTTTGGTGGCATGTTATTTGACTTTCTATATTTAATACTGTAACTAGTTAGTAATTATATAACGGAACCTTGTAGTAAGTACTACGGTAGGCTTATTATTAGGCTAGGTATATAGGTAATATAAATTAAAGTTAATAACGTAATAATAACTAGTGGAGTAGTTGCCTAATAGATTAACTCTAATTGAATTCTAAGAATTACTATAAGGAAGGAACTATCTAGGTAGGGACTAAGGGTCCTTAAATACATAACCGTACTCCTATAAAATCCTTCTTGTATATAATATACGTGCGCTCTGTTTACTCTATTACGGATTATATAGATCCTATAGATTATATAGATCACCTTATATAACCTTAGTTACTATTCCTCATTATATAGCTCTATTGGCTCCATCTTAGACCGTGCCTAAATTAACTAACTAGCTTCTTCTAACTCCTCTCTAAGTAGTCGTAATATTATACTTAAAGCGTTCGTAACAAGATTGCCGTTAGATTGCTATAGATTGCGGCAAATTACGGTCTTGTAGTTGGTCTTTAGTTACTAAGTTAGTAAAAACAGGTAGATGTATATAAGGTATTATAGGGGTGTCCTATAACACCTATAGTATATTATTAACTTAACTTTAACTAGGTCTAAGTCTAAGGTATCCCTTAAAAGTAATTATAAAGGATCGCCCTTTATACAGTATAAGAGTAGTAATAATAATGGATTTAATATAGCTGTTTTTTATATCTTTTTAGATATATATAAATAGGAAAGTATATACCCTTATAGGATATTTACATGCTTAATGTTATAGAACCCCACCGTAGGGGCCTCTATAGGAGAGCCCCGTGCTCTTATATATACCTCGCGTACAGCTTATATTAGCTACGCGTAGGTATATTACCTCCTTACGCCCTTAACCCTTATAATCGATCGCGTAACGTCTTGTAGACTCCTTAAATATATACGCTCTATAGCCACTACCCTTGTTCTATAACATTACGTTACACCTTTTTATTACTAACGCTTAGCCTATAACTAATTCTACGTCTTTATAATACTATAGGTGCTGCTAAAAGCAGCATATCTATAAATTACCTTACTTTATACTTCTAAGGAACCTATAATAGTAAGATAATATTTTTTACTAGCTATTATATTAAACCTAAAAAATAATCTAATACCTATATTTAACTTACAACGCCAATTAATCCTAGGAGAATTTGATTTATTAGCCCTAGCCTTAACTCCTAAGGAGATAGATACTAATAATGTCTTATCTTTTATTAACTATATAACTACGGATAAGTAAACAGAAGGGCTATTACTTATTAAAATCGAAATATAAGACCCTAATAAATACTACCGCCTTCTATAGAACTATTACCTAAAGCTTATATAAGCTAAGATACGTACTGCCTAAGATTATAATATTATCTAAGACCTATAAGCTTATAAGGCGCTCGCTAATAATATACGTTAAGAAACTAAAGATAACCTCTGCGTGTTTAAACGCGATATCTAATTGTTTGTACCAATTTAATGGTATAAGTGAGTTAGATCTAAGGGCACGGAATATATATAGTATTATATGCTCGTTTAGATAGTGGTGACTATCTCTTATATTAAAGTAGACTACGTGGTCTATATACTGATGCGACCTCCCCCTAATTAGTTAGTGCTTTAGGAGTGCACCAGACACGTAAGCGGGTGGTTAGTGCACTAAACGCGTAAACGCGTAGTTGGTGTACCGAACGCGTAAGCATATAGTTGGTATAACAGGTGCTGTAATTATACACTAGCGGTACTTAAAAAATGAAACCACCTATGTACAGCCTTTATAATTGTTTTAATAGAACCGTAAAACATAAAAGAAATATATAAGAAATCCATAGGAGATCCCTCCTGAGGTGTTTTCTGGGCTGCCTTTTAAATAGTACTCTAAGCGGGCCGTAAGTCCTGCTTACGGTCTGTAGAGTAAACCGTACGACTTTTTGACGGGCCGTAAATGAACCGTAGTGCTCCGTAGTCTCGTTCCACCCATTCTGTGACCTTTAGATTGAGCTTATTTATGTTAATTAGGGTTTTAAGGGCTTAATACGGCTTTGCCTTAGTTATAGCGTCTACTAGGTTGCTTTTGCCGCTAATCTATTTAACCTCCGTAATTTTACGTCGTTTATAGGCCTAACGTAAGCATATTAGGTCGACTATAAGCCTCTTTTCTTATGTTGTACCTAGTTTAACTAGGCAGTTGTAAAGGGACTTTAAATCGGTATATAAAACTAGGGGTAACTACTTTAGTTGTAAAATCTTCTAGACCGTTAATTTGATTGCGGCTGCTATATTAAATCTATAAGCTAGTGTATATAGTTTAGAAGCTAGTACACTACGGGTTACTCATTTGCACTTAATTAAAGACTAGTATAGTATATTTACGTCCTAATTATGGTTTATAAGTATAATTATAAAGCCGATTTGTAATAATAGGTCTTTGTTATTAGTAAAGGAGGCGTTTATAAATGCTAGTAAGCTAAGGGAATTTAGGTCTAGTGGTACAAAAGTAAGTTACCTTGCTGCATTATTAATTTGCCACTAAATGCGCTTATTAAGCTATTTAATATTTTCCTTTTATGGGTCTATTGCCTAGGCTGTAAAGGATAAATTATAGGCAGATTTAGGTTAACAGACTATAGTAATATAGGCGCCTCTTGCACGCTATATAGCGTATTAGTCCTTTATATTTACGGTTTTATAGATTTCTCCGCGGGAACTGGTAAGGTTTATAGGCTTTACTATAATAGGCTTTAGGTTTTAAGCTTAGCGTTCCTAAGTTAGCTTAATTAGGTTGCCCTTTTATATAATTAGGCCTCTATTAAACTTAATTAGATTCTGCTTAGTTAACTACTTTTACGGCTTTGCTAAGAACTTAGCCTTTTATAGTTTAGTTTCTTTAGTATCCGTAAAGGTCTGGTCTGCTAAGAAGAGGGTATTATCTATTTAGAGTTTAATAATACTAAGGCCGTTTAATGGGGTGTATAGGAGGCAGGGGTCGTAGGTTAACTGTTCCATTTTGAGTTTACTAATGTAATGCTAGTGATATATTTTAAACCAATGGTTTTTGGCTTCCGGTACTCTGTAAAGGGGTTTTATAATTTATAAAATTATTCCTAGTTATAAATTAAGCTTAAGGGGTGGTTATATAAAGATATCTCTACTTAGGTAGGTGTTAGACTATATATAGGCTTACGAGATGTCCCGTAAGTAGAGGGCTACGGATTTAGTTTACTATAGTTTAGGTATAAGTGCAAGTATAATCCATTAGCTAACTTGTTAAATTATAGGTAATTACGTAAGGACTAAGTCCTTTCCTTAGTCGTTGTAGGCTTATATAATAAGCCTTAATTTTTTAAAAGCTTTGTTAGTACTAGGGTGCTTAATTTTGTTAATAAAGCGTAAGTTAAATATACGGACGCCTTACGGAACGTCTCTCTCCGTTATAACCGTAAAGATACCCTTTTTAAGTAGTCCGTTAATCTCTTTACGTTATAAGTCCGTAAATAGGGTTTCCTATACTAGAACTAATATATTTATAGGCGGAGATTACCTTACGGATATTCCTGCGGAGGTTAGGTAATTCTTTATTACGGGGTTTTTGGTTATAGGGTGCTTTTAGGGGCGTCCTTAACTACGCTTTACGGTAGGTTTAGTAGGTTTAATGGGTTTTTGGGGGACTTTTAGGGTAGGTAAGGGTGCTTCTAGTTTGTTTAATTCGGTAGTCGCTTCTAGTTCGTCTGGTTTAGTGGTTGCTTCTAGTTTATCTAGCTTAATGTTATGGGTGTTTTTGGGCCGAAAGTAGGGTTTTACGGACGTGCTTTTAAAGCTGGTTAGCCTGCTAGGGAGCTATATGTAGCACGTCTTGTTTTTTTACGGCTAGTAGATAATAAGGTCTAGTCTAGTTGCCGCTTTTACGCTATATAAGGACTTTAGAATTAAGCGGGAGGTTATATACTAAGGTTGTATTAGGTCTGTTGCGGTGGTACAAAG
>Ga0307515_10024869_pt1 | contig 10397 bp, 7 predicted proteins | sample 17_EM_MG_FD_194513 | JGI IMG/M metagenome (GOLD analysis project Ga0307515, IMG submission 194513) | Populus trichocarpa ectomycorrhiza microbial communities from riparian zone in the Pacific Northwest, United States - 17_EM | ecosystem: Host-associated > Plants > Roots > Unclassified | place...
TCGCGACGATCGCCGCGACGCGAGGCGCGGCGTATCCGCACGCCGCGATCGACAAGGCCTGGCGGCAACTGGTGTACGGGGCACACCACGACGCCATCACCGGCAGCGAGTCCGATCAGGTCTACCTGGACCTGCTCACCGGCTGGCGGGAGGCGTACGACCTCGCCGGTGACGTGCTCGACCGTGCGTTGCGGCACCTCAGCGCCCGGCTACCCGGGGCCGGTGACCCGGCTGGCGACCCGACACAGCAGCGCATCGTCGTCTTCAACCCGTCTTCGTGGCCACGCACCGACCTGGTCCGGGCCCGGGTGGAGTTCCCGGCACCGGGAATCCGGGGCGTCACGCTCCGATCCCCGCACGTGCTCGAGCACCCGCGGCACCATCCTGACGGCAGCCTCGCGGCGGCCGACGTCGTGTTCCACGCGCCGGAGGTGCCCGCGGTGGGCTACCGGACCGTGACGCTCACCGGCACCGAGGAACCGGGCCCGATCGGCTGGGAGCCGGTGACCGGCGCCCAGCCGACCATCGAGAACGACGCCTTTCGGCTCACCGTCGACCGGGCCCGCGGCGGGTGCGTGGCATCCCTGTGGGACAAACGGGCCGGCCGGGAGGTGCTGCAGCCCGGCCGGGTGGGCAACGAGCTGCTCGTGTACGACGAGTACGCGGCACACCCCCGATTCCACGAGGGGCCATGGCACCTGCTCCCCAAGGGCGCCCCGGTGCACGCCTCCGCGCACCTCCCGGCGACGTCGGTGCTCGTCGAGCGCAGCCCGCTCGGCGAGCGGGTGACCGTGACCGGTGCCGTCGGGCCGCTGCGCTACACCCAGCGACTGACCCTCTGGCACGGCAGCGACCGGCTCGACGCGACGACCCACGCCGACGACTTCACCGGCGCCGACCACCTGGTCCGGCTGCGCTGGCCGGCGGCCGTTTCCGGTGCGCTGCCGGTCAGCGAGGTCGGCAACGCCGTCGTCGGGCGCGGATTCGGGCTGATCGACGTGGACTCCGAGCAGACGCCCTGGACGCTGGACAATCCCGCGCAGCACTGGTTCGCCCTCTCCAGCACGGCCCGAATCGACCTGCACGACCTGGCCGGCACCAGAGTGCACAGCAGGGCGATCGGCGTCGCCGAGGTCGTGTCGCCAGCCGGCGACACCCCGCGTGACCTGGCGGTGGCCCTGGTCCGGCAGGGCGTGACCGCGACCTGCTCGACCGGGACCGGCATGAGGTACGGCAAGCTCGCCGTCGACTCCAACCTGCCCGACGTCCGCATCGCCGTCGGCGGCCCGGACGTCAACGCGTTCACCGCGGAACTGCTGGACGAGGCCGAGCCGGGCTACGCCGCCGAACTGGCCCGCCAACTCGCCGGCACCGGCCGGGCGCGGATCTGGGTGCCGGCGACGGAGCCGCTGACCAAGGTCTGGGTTCCGGGCGCGGACCTGACCGGCATCCGGGCCCTGCCGGTCCTGATCCTGATCGGGGAGGACGAGGTGCGAGGCCTGTGCGCCGAGTTGTACGGCGGCGCCGTGCGGGTCAACCAGCCGGCGGCCCTGAGCGACTCCCCCGACCCCGATCTCGACGACTACACCCTCGGGCTGCTCAACCGCGGTATCCCCGGCTTCGCCGTGGACACCACCGGCGCGCTGCATCTCTCGCTGCTGCGCTCGTGCACGGGCTGGCCCTCCGGGGTCTGGATCGACCCGCCCCGGCGTACCACCGCGGACGGCTCCAACTTCCAGCAGCAGCATTGGACGCACAGCTTCGACTACGCCCTGGTCGCCGGCCCCGGCGACTGGCGTACGACCCGGCTGGTCGGGCACGGCCACGAGGTGAACCACCCGCTGGTGGCCGCCGTGATCGCCGACGGGCCGGGGCAGGCGCGCAGCTTCGTCTCCGTGGAACCGGCCGGTCAGGTGGTCCTCGCGGCGCTCAAGCCGGCCGGCAACCCGCTCGCCGTCGGGAAGCTGCCCACCTCGCGGGTCGAGCAGGTCACCGCCCGGCTCTACGAGACAACGGGCCGGGAGACCACTGCCCGCCTTCGGCTGTGGGCGCCGGTCACCGAGGCGGTCGAGGTGGACCTGCTGGAACGGCCGGCCGGCGTCCTGCCCGCCGCGGGCGAAACCGTCGAGGTCGGCTTGGCCGGGGCGGCCATCGGTCAGGTACGGATCGGGCTGGGCGCCGAGCCGGTGACCGCGCCCGAGGCTGGTGCGGCCGAGCCGTTCCAGCCGGTCTACTCGCGGTACTGGCTGCACAACTCCGGTCCCGCCCCGATCGGCAACCTGCCTGTCGCCGTACATCTTGACCCGCCGCACGCGGCCGTCGGCGGCCCGGTCACCCTGACCCTCACCGTGGCCTCGGATCTCACCGAGGAGGCGACGCGGGGGTCCGTGGAAATCGTGACTCCCGACGGCTGGCAGTGCACGCCGCCCACCGTCGGCTACGACCTGGCGCCGGGCGGCCATGCCGAGCATCGGATCGTCGTCACCGCGCCGGCTGGCGTCCCGGAGGGCGTGTACTGGGTGCGGGCGCGGATCGGATCCGGCGGCCAGACGGTCGAGGACGTGGCTCGGTTGCTGGTCGGCGTGCGGGCCCCCGAAACGATCCAGGCGTCTGTCCGGACGGAACCGCTCCGGCTGCGACCGGGGCAGGCCGCGACGATCGACCTGACCCTGCGCAGCGATGCGGCCACCGCCGTTTCCGTGCAGGTGCAGCTGATCAGCCCGTGGCACACCTGGGAGCTGTTCCCCCAAGTGCGCACGGGTGTGGAAGTACCCGCCCACGGGCAGGCCGAGCTCCGGCTGCCCGTGCGAGTGCCGGACGGCCATCGGCCCGGGCGGTGGTGGGCGCTCGCGAAGCTCGCGCACGCCGGCCAACTGCACTACACGCAACCGTTCGTGGTTGAGGTGCTCCCGTGACCGCGGAGGTGGCGGCCTGGGTCGGCGGGCGGGCCATCCCGGTCGCGCTCGTCGAGGAACGGCTGGCCGAATTGCGGTCCGGCCCGTACGCGGCCCGGCTCCCGCCGCCGGGCACGGCCGAATGTCGCAACCTCCGGCGCTGGCTGGTCCAGGCGATCACCACCGAGGCGGTCGTCGAACGCGAGGCAGCCGCCCACGGCATCGCCGCCGACACCCGAGACGGCCCGTCCGGGTGGCTCACCCTGCTCGACGCGCTCCGGGTGGGCGGCGTGACCGCCTCGATCATCGCCAGCCATCCGCAGGCCCGCGCGCTGCGCCGGCACGTCGTACCGGACACGACCGCGCCCGAGGACGAGACCTACGGCTACTACCTGCGCAACCGCGACCGCCACCCCGAGCCGTACGAGGAGGTCCGCGAGCGGATCGCCGCCGAACTCGGCAGGGTGAACCAGGACCGCCGGTTCGCCCGGTGGCTCGACGAGCGCTGCGCGGACCTCGTCCGCCTCCAGCCGGGCTTCGAGCACCCCGGCGATCCCCGGCATCCCGACGCCGTCCACCGGCACTAGTCAAGCGCTGAAGAAGAGCCGATCCGCCGATTCCACCAGGATGCGTCGCCGGTCGGCCTCGTTCGGCGCCCAATGGGCCAGCTCGTTCAGCAGCTCGCCGGTGTCGCGCTGGCCGTTGGGCAGATGCGGCCAGTCGGAGCCCCAGAGCAGCCGGTCCGCTCGGGTCCGCACCAGGGACCGGCCCAGCGCGCGGACGGCCGACAGCGGCCCCTTCTTGGCGATGCGGTACGGGCCGGACAGCTTGATCCAGCAGCTGCCCTGCGCGAGCACCCGCAGCAGCCGTTCGCCGTCGGCGGGGGTGAGCCCGTCGGCCTCGAGCATGTAGCCCATGTGGTCGATGACGAAGGTCTCCTCCAGGTCGGCGAGGAACGGCAGCAGGTCCCGCACGATCGTGCCCGGCGTGTAGAACTGCAGGTGCCAGCCGCGCGGTGCGGTGCGCGCGGCCATCCGGCGGATGTAGGCGATCAGCTCGCCGGTCGGCTGGCCGGCCCGGGCGAAGAGGTCCAGCCGGATCGCCCGCACGCCGAGCTCGTGATACCGGTCCAGCTCGGCGTCGGAGACGCTCTCCTCGACCCGCACCACCGCGCGGCAACGCGGCCCGGCCCGGCGCAGCACCTCGAGGGCCAGCGAGTTGTCGGTGCCGTAGAAGGTCGGCTGCACGAGCACCATCCGCTCGATGCCCAGGACGGCGGTCAGCCGGAGGTACTGCTCCAGGGTGGCGTCGGGGAAGGTGTAGAGCGGCCGGTCGATGTGCGGATAACCGGGCTCGAAGACGTGGAAATGCGCGTCACAGCTGCCCCGCGGCAGGGCGTACGCCGGTGCGGTGTTCGTCTCCGCCGCGCGCATCGGTGTCGTCTCGAGCATCTCCGGTGCGGTCATGAGCGTGCTCCTTCGCTGACGGTTCCGGCGCGCGCGGTGTGCCAGGCGTCGATCGATGCGACGCGGGACTGGGCGGCCGAGTAGAGCAGGTCGGTGTCGGTGCCGGTGAGCACGAGGGGGCAGGCGCCGAGATCCGCCAGCGGGCCGAAGACCGACAGGTCGCCGATGCCGGCGAGCATGAAGAGCTTGCCGTGCCGCCGGCACGCGTCCGCCACCGCGGCGACCGCGGAACGGACCCGAGGGTGGCTGAATTCGCCCGGGATGCCGAGCTCCGCGGTGAGGTCGTTCGCGCCCAGCGCCACCATGTCCACGGTGTCCACGGCGGCGATCTCCTCGACGTTCGCTATCCCCCGCGGCGTCTCGATGACGACCTGGACGGTCGTCGCGGCGTCCAGCGCCGGGTTCAGCACCCGCGGCGGCGTCGGTCGCATCCCGAACTGGGGTACCGAGGGCAGCTGGGAGCGGTGTCCGGCCGGCGGGAACCGGCACGCCTCGCCGATCAGTCGCGCCTGGTCGGCGGTTTCGACGCGGGGCACGATGATGCCGTGCGCGCCGCCGTCGAGCAGCCGGCCGGCTACCCCGTACTCGCGCTCGGGGATGCGGACGAGGGCCGTCAGGCCGAGATCGCCGGCGACCGCCGACAGCTGCGCGGCGGTGTCGATCGACATCGCCGAGTGTTCCAGGTCGATCAGCACCGCGTGGTGGCCGGTGCTGTGCGCGATCCGCACGATGTCGCCGGTGCGCGCGGCCCGCACGCACAGGATCTTGGTGAGCTCACCGCCGCGCAGGCGATCCAGGAACGGGTTCACCGGCGGACCTCCTCCGTCGATACGACCGGCCGCACGGCCTCGGCGGCCTCCGCGGGGGACGCACCGAAGAACATCGCCGACATGTCGGGGCGGCGCAGCAGCGCGGGGGCGGTGTCGGTCAGCAGCACCCGGCCGCCCTCCATGACGACGCCGTGGGTCGCCAGCTTGAGGCCGAAACGCACGTTCTGCTCGACCATGAGCACCGTCGCGCCCAGCTCGTTGAGCGTCTTCGTGCTGTCGAACACGATCTTGCTGGCCGCCAGGTCGAGCCCGAGGGTCGGCTCGTCGAGCAGCACCACCTTGGGCTCGAGGATCCAGGCGCGGGCGAACTCGACGATGCGCCGCTGCCCGCCGGAGAGGTCCGCGGCCCGGTCGCCGGCCCGCTCCGCGATGATCGGGAACGCCTCCGCCAGTTCGCTCATCCGGCGCCGGAGCCGCGCCTTGTCCTTCCGGATCAGGTAGCCGCCGAGCAGCATGTTCTCCCGTACGGTCAGGTCGGCGAAGAGCCCGTTCTGCTGCGGCACCTGCACGATGCCGGCGGAGAGCACCCGCGCCGGGGTCCAGCCGTGGATCGCCTGCCCGGCGAGGCTGATGCTGCCGGCCCGGGGGTGCAGCAGGCCGCTGATCACCCGCAGCACCGTGGACTTTCCCGCACCGTTGGGCCCGACGATGCAGGCGATGCTGCCGGACTCGACGCGCAGGTCGACGCCCTGCAGGACGTCGCCGCCGCCGTACCCCGCGAAGACCGACGTGAGCTCGATCATCGGGCCGATCCGATCGTGTCGGCCTCGAGGACGAAGTCGTCGCCGAGGTAGGCGTCGAGCACCGCCGGGTCGTCGCAGACCTCCGCGGGGGTGCCGGCGGCGATGACCCGGCCGCGGGCCAGCGCGACGACGGGATCGCTCAGGGACATGACGAAGTGCATGTCGTGCTCGACGATCACGAAGGTCCTCCCGGAGTTGTTGAGCGTGCGGATCAGCGCGGCCAGCCGCTTGACGAGGGTCGGGTTGATGCCGGCGGCCGGTTCGTCCAGCAGGATGATCGCCGGGTCGAGCATCAGGATCTGGGCCAGCTCGACCAGCTTGCGCTGCCCGTACGACAGGTCCTTCGCCTTCGCCGCGACGTACTCCCCCATGCCGACGAACTCCAGCAGTTCCGCGGCGCGGGCGGCCTCGGCGCCCGATACGGCGCTGCGGGCGAGCCGACTGAACCGGAACTCGCCGGTCGCCGCCGCCACGTTCTCCAGCACCGTCAGGCTGTCGAACAGCCGCGGCAGCTGATACGTGCGCCCGATGCCCAGAAACGCCCGGCGGGCGCGCCCCACCTTGCTGATGTCCCGCCCGCCATATTCGACGCCGCCCGCGCCGGCCCGGTAGGTCCCGTCGACGACGTTGAACAGGGTGGTCTTGCCGGAGCCGTTCGGTCCGATCAGGGCGGTGATCGAGCCCTGCGGCACGCCGAAGCTCACCTCGTCGAGCGCCGTGACACCGCCGAACCGCCGCGAGACGTTGCCGATCCGCAGCAGGTCACCGCCCCGGCCGGCGAGCGCCTCGAGCCGCGGGCTGGACGGCGCGGCCGGAATCGCCGAGTCGGCGAGCCGGGTACCGGTCGGGCTGGTCTTGCGGCGGCGGCGCAGGAAGTCCTGTGCCTCGGGCAGGATGCCGCGCGGCAGGAGCAGGGTCACCACCACGATCAGCCCGCCGAAGAGCACCAGCCGGAAGGCGCCGGCGTGCGCGCCACCCATGGTGGTGTTGGTGACTTCGGTGAGCGGCTGCAGGAGGAACGCGCCGAGCACGGGACCCCAGACCGTGCCCCGGCCGCCGATCAGCGCGGCCAGGACGACCTCCATGCTGAGCGAGATGTCGAACATCGCGCTCGTGTCGAGGAAGCTGACGTAGTAGCCGTACACGGTGCCGGCCACGCCGATCAGGACGGCGCTCGCCATGAAGGCGATGCTCTTGTAGACCGACGTGACGACGCCGATCCCCTCGGCCTTCACCTCGTCGTCGCGGATCGCCATCAGCCCCAGGCCGAGCTTGGAGCGCCGGATCCCAGCGGTCATGGCGACGCTGAGCAGCAACAGGAACAGCAGCGCATAGTAGAACGGCCAGTTCTGGAAGCGTAGGTCCCAGCCGGGCAGCGGCATGAGGAACCCGTTGCTGCCGTTGGTCAGCGACGTCCAGTTGCGGGTGATGAGGCCGAGCAGCTCCAGCATCGCGAACGAGACGATGACGAACGCGGCGCCGCGGGTGCGGCGGGTCACCAGACCCAGCACGAACGCCACGAGCGCCGCCGCGACGCCGCCGAGCGGCGCCACGAGCAGGGGCGACACCTCCCAGTGGGCGGCCAGGATCCCGCCCGTGTAGGCGCCGACGCCGATGAAGGCGGCGTGGCCCAGGGAGACGTAGCCGGTGAAGCCGGCCATCACGTTCCAGCCCGAGGCGAGGATCGCCAGCACGAACGTGAGGATCAGCATGTTCTGGATGTACGTGTTCGGCGTCAGCAGCGGCACCAGGGCCACCAGCAGGACGCCCGCCGCCAGGAGCAGCCTGGGCAGCCGTGCAACGCTCATGGGAGGGCTCCGTCCGTGCGCAGGCGCCGGCGGATCAGCCCCTGCGGGCGGATCACCAGGATCGCGATGATCAAGACGTACGGCACGGCGGTCGCCCACCGGACATCGAAGTAGGACGCGGTCAGCGCCTCGCCGATCCCGAGCACCAGGGCGCCCAGGCCGACGCCGGCGAAGCTGCCCAGCCCGCCGAGGATGACGACGCAGAGCACCCGCCCGATCCAGACGAAGTGGGAGTCGGGCACGAACTGGTAGAGCACCGACAGGGCGGCGCCGCCGAAGCCGGTGGTGGCGGCGCCGATGGCGAACGTCTGCGCCATCATCCGGTCGACGTCGATGCCGACCAGTGCCGCGCCGTCGCGGTTGGTGGCGCAGGCGCGGATCCCCCGGCCGAGGAACGTGCCGTGCAGCAGGGCATAGAGCGCCCCGAGCAGGAGCAGCGCCCCGGCGCAGGCGAACAGTTGGGCCCGCGGGATCAACAGGCTGCCCACCTCGTACGAGGTGTTGAAGTACGACGGTGTCGCGGTGCGTACCTCGGTCCCCCAGATGAAGGCCATGATCCCGCCGGCGGCGACCGCCACCCCGAACGACGCGACCAGGGTCAGCTCCGGGTCGATGCGCTGCACCCGGGAGATCACCGCCCGGTAGAGCAGCCAGCCGACCCCGTACATGATCACGCAGATCCCCACGCCGGCCAGCAACGGATCAACGCCGGTACGCCGCCAGAGCCACCACGTGAGATACGCGCTCAGCACGAGCATCGCGGGGTGGGCGAGGTTGATGATCCGCATGACCCCGAAGGTGAGGGTGAAGCCGGACGACATCAGCGCGTACACGCCGCCGACGAGGGCGCCGAGGATGAGGGTCTGGAGAAGGAAGGTCACGGGTCAGTTCCAGCCGGGCTTGCTGTAGACGAGCTTCTGCACGGTCGCGGCGGCGGCGGGCGAGACGATCTCGAGCTTGCCGGCCTGGAACTGCCCGAGCAGCAGGCTGCCCTGCGAGCGCCCGGCGGCGTCCCAGGAGAGCGGACCGACGATGGTGTTCACGGTGTTCTTGTGCAGCCAGTCGGCCATCGCCGGCTGGTCCAGCTTGCCCACGGCGGTGACCGCCGCCGCGAGGATCTGCCCGGCCGAGTAGGAGTTGGCCGCGTCCTCGCTGGGCGCCGCGCCGAACTTCTTCGTGTAGCCCGCGACGAACTCGCTGTTGCCGGCGTACGGCGCGGCGGCGCTGTACGCGAGGGGCGTGAAGATCGCCTCCGTGTTCGCGGCCCCGATCGACGACGCGAACGTGGGGTCGGTCGGCGAGTTCGACTGGTAGAGCATCTTCGGCGTGAACTTGACCTTCTGGAACGCCCTGATCAGGGCGATGCCGTCGCCGGCCACCGCGCCGCTGACCACCAGCTCGGGCGCGGCCTGCTTGATCGAGTTCGCGATCGTGTCGAAGTTCGAGGTGTCCGGCGCGTAGGTGGAGTCGTGGACCGTCTTGACGCCGAGGGCCGCCAGCTTCTCCTTGAAGATGGCCGCGGTCTGCTTGGTGACCGGGTCCTCCTGCTGGACCAGCGCCACCGTCTTGGGGCGGTCGGCCGCGGGCATCTTGGCGACCTGGTCGAGGAACTCGTTCGGCAGGGCCTCGCTCGTCGCCGGCTGGGCGAAGAACAGGTAGTGGAAGTTGCGGGCGAAGATCTCGTCGGCGCCGCCGGAGGGCTCGACGTAGAGGTACTTGTACCGCTCGGCGATCGGGGCGACGGAGAGATTCAGGACCGAGGAGAACGTGCCGAGCAGCAGATCGACCTTGTCCTGCGAGATGAGCTTGTTGTAGCCGGAGACCGCGGTTTCCTGGTCGAATCCGTCGTCGAGCACCTTCAGCTCGACCTGGCGCCCGAGCAGGCCGCCCTTGGCGTTGACCTCCTCGGCCCAGTACTGATATCCCTCCAGGCCCGGCTTGGACCGGTCCGCGACCGGCCCGGTCAGCGGCAGGGACATGCCGATGACCAGCGGTCCGTCGCTGTCCGCCGGCTCCTCCGTGGCGCTGGAGGACAGCCCACAGGCGGCGAGCGCCGCGGTCGTCAGCACCCCGGTCAGGGCGGCGAGGGCGCGCCGACGGGTGATCGGTCGAAACACAGCTGATGGGCTCATGATCAACGTCCTGACGTGAGAGGGAGGGAGTAATCTTCGCCGTCCAGTCCGGGCACCGTCACGGCGCCGGGTTTGTTGTCGTTGGCCACCAGCTGCTGGCTCGCGTAGTCGGTGACGGCGCCGGAGAGCAGCTGACGCGGGTCCTCCAGCACCAGGCGCAATCGGGTGATCATGGAGAACCAGTCGTCGGGGCCGCGCACCGCCGGCATCTCGCTGACGCTCGTCGCGCCCGGCACGGCGACGACGTGACCGCGGGGCAGCGGCTTGAAGCCCGGGTAGCCGGCGAACATCTGGCCGCCGAGGTCGGAGGTCGCCAGCAGCCAGGACCACATCACGCGGTAGTCGCGTTCCAGCCCGGCGACGGCGTCGAGATCAACACCGTCGTAGCGCGGGAAGACCGGCGCGTGCGGGGCTATGAGCAGCCGATGCGCCGCCAGCCGGCCACGGGACGCGGCGTGGATGACGCCGGCGACGCTGTTGGAGTCGCGGGTGACGCCGGAGGTCGGGCGGCCCTGCCGGCCGGC
>Ga0307515_10024870_pt1 | contig 10396 bp, 10 predicted proteins | sample 17_EM_MG_FD_194513 | JGI IMG/M metagenome (GOLD analysis project Ga0307515, IMG submission 194513) | Populus trichocarpa ectomycorrhiza microbial communities from riparian zone in the Pacific Northwest, United States - 17_EM | ecosystem: Host-associated > Plants > Roots > Unclassified | place...
GGAGAAGGAGCCCACTCTCTGCGTCATACGCTGAGTTGATGGTGTGCATTGCATCATATGCTGAGTTGATGGCGTGCATAGCATTAATTGCTGCGGCTGTGAGTGGAAGATCGGACCTTTTACTCTGTTCTGTCCTCGAAATATATGTAAGAACAGCTGCAAGAAATCTCATGAGCTTGCCGTATTCCCTAGGCGGGTCCTGGGACCATGCTATTCTTCTGTTGAGAGTGTTCATCATCCAGAAGAGCTCATCATCGACAGCACTGCTTGGGTCGAGATGAGCAATGGTCCTACACACACCAACACCCGATCCGTGTTCATTGAAAAAGATATGGAAATAGGAAGGGAAAAGAGAATTGGGTGGTAGGCCTGTGCCTGTGGTAGCAGAGCCCCTGTTATCAAAACGCTGTCGTAACTTTTCGTATAGCCGCTGATCAACAGCTTTGCGGTCGTGGCATATGATCATAGTGCGGGCAATAGTGCAGGCAACAGATTCAGAATATGTAGATGGATCTCCAAGCAACCGCAAAGTGATACCAAGTAGTCGTTTCCACTTTTTACGATCATTTGGCTGCAGCGTAGGATATTTCGCTGGCTGATCAAGCAGCTCCAGGAAGATTGGAATATTCTCCACACCCTCATCAGTTGTCCTAATCAGCCGCTCAAGGATGTCAACATGGGTTTGAGAATGTTCCTGAGAGCAAGCACGGGTCACTACTCCTTTCATTCTGGCATCCTCATTGACTTTGGGCTGCGTAGCAGAAAATAAGATACTAGAAATGATGTCCCTGATGGGGCGGAGAGGAAACCAGACCCGATAATAAGCTCTTGCCCATACCCCAATGACGAAAGAAGAGACCGCAGGGGAGAATGGCGCATAGGGGTCAAAGATGGGTACAAAAATCGTGAAGAGATAGACGGCGCACCAAATCACCAGTGGAGTTGAGTACACAATTGCACTTAGTAAATGGATAGTGGAGGTGTGGGCAATGATACCGCAAAAGAAGAACACAGCGGATACTAGGAGGAGGAGTGAGAGGAGTGAGGGGGCCTTATCCAGCTTCCATCGCCTAAAGCCTTGCATCCACCGTTCCCGTTCCATCGCGCGGAGATCCGCCACACTGTACTGCCTCAACTCACGGCCAAGCTTCCGGACCCATATTTGTATGAGTACCGCCAGAATTGCGTCGACCACAATGCAGATAAGGCTGGTGGACAGGAGCGCGTTGACCCAGGAGGCGTTTGGGGTGAGTGTGAACTCGGTGGGTGTATATGCGGGGATGGTTGAGTTGCTGAGTTGTCGAGAAATGTGGATGAGGACGTCCAATGCTATGTCGTTGCTGTTGGGCTGGAGCCGGGGTTGGGTGAAGATAAGGAATGCGGAGATGACGGCTGCAAATAGACCATCCTGGGCCCAAATCAGCAGCCATATATCGTCGAGAGTGGGGATACATACGAAAACGAGGATCACTTCCGCAAACTTTCCCCACTCGACGACACGAGTGTCGTCCTCCACTGCGGCCCTTTCATTGTAGTAGTCCCAGATCGACTTTGGGTTCTTCTCTAGTGATTCTGGGAGGGGGTTAATGCTGAGTATTCTTGGACGTTGCAGAGCATCGTACCAAGGAGGCGAGCGACGGTCATTCTGACCCTTCCTCGTCTTCACAAGATCAAAATGAGCAAATGAGACTGTGTAGCAGAGAGTCAGACGGCCCAATATGTACACGGTTGGTGGAGGAAATCGGCAATTCGACTGAGACGTGAGCGCGGAGTAGTTGGTTGCAGAGTTGTAGGTGGCGGGGTGGTTGAAATCAGCCCGGGTGTTGAAATGATGCCTGGCGTCTTTGTGATGGTTGTATTCTGAGCTACAGAACAAATAAATTAGAGCATTCCGTCACCAAATGGACAAGCGACATCCACATACCCGTATACGAAGGCGTGGCGAGATTACTAAAAAAAATGTGGACAAGAAATCTCCGAGTCGGATACCGAAGGCTCATATTGAGTTCCTGTACAGCACATGCTGTAGCCTGCCTCGCGATGCATGCATCATACCATCCGAGATCAGGGAAGTGTGCGAAGTGTGGGTTAATTCAGTGGGGTTTGGAAATGACGGAAATGACGGAATGAATTTATGCCAGGGGTGGAATGTCTGATATGATATGCGTCACTGCCTCTCGCTGAGAGTGACCATCCAGGTGAACATCCACCAGCCCTCGGCCCTCAGAGAGCATTACAGAAGCACGCCTCAACGCATGGCAAGCACGCCTCAACACAACGCACCGCAAGAGGTTGTTCGTAATCAGTGATAGTGGTGGCGAGGGTTATTACGAGGAACGATGTACCGTTTACGGTGTCCCTGTGGGCTGTGGGATTGGAGGAGACACTGTGCGCGAGACTGGCTTTTGCAAAAGTAGGAGTTTTGTGAGGCCCATTTAGGCGGTGGATTCTCGATGTGTGAGTGACTGCCAGGGATGGGTATGGGTACGGGTATGGGGGTGCGATAGGCGGATTTATGTGTTGCCGCTGTTATTACTGTAATTGCCGCTGCCCATGATTTTTGTATCCTCCGATATTCTTTGTATGTCTCACATCGTCTCCCTGGTCGTCGAGATCTCCTAGCTCCCTTCGCATCCCATGCGAACTCGATGCAACTGTAGGCACATCGAACCTCCACCTCCACACCCCTCATGTAGTGATCGAACTAAGCCGCCGAGTGTTAAACCGATGCCCGGCCTTGAGACCGACCGCGTCAGAGTCAGAGAGCATCATGGATACGTACCGCAACCACGCCTCAACACCCTCGTCGGCGTGCTTGCGGGGCTTGCGGGGAGGCCCTCCTCTCGCTCGCTCGATCTCCCAAACGTAACGCCCTCCGACCCTGCACATTCCGTCCCCTCCAACGACCTCGCAGCGCGCGACTCCCTCGTCGGTCGTGTCCATCGTCGCGGTCGACATCGATAGCGTCTTGCCCTCGCAGCTGCACCTCCGCGTGTCACCCTTCCCTGAACCTGCCCCTGCAGTTCCCGGCTTCTCCGTCTCCGTCTCCTTCTCTGGAACGGCCGTCAGGCATCTTCGCAGTAATGAAACGGCCGGGACGAAGGTGGTACGAAATAGATACCATGTTCAAATTATCTGCCGTTGAGATTATTTCGTCCACCCCTTCTTCACCCTTTTGCCTGTCAGCAAGATCGAGTCTCACCTACGTTTCACTCCGTCGTCACGTCTTCGCCACTCCTTCGCCACCTTCTCACCACGTCTACACACAAGTCATCGTAGTTCTACGTGGGTGACTCAGCGGGCCGCAAAAGTGACATTCACGCCACCAGTTCGGAGCACAATTCTGCATCCAATGTCGGAGTGGGCTTCCACACGCCGAATGTTAGTTCACCGTCCCACCTATTTCTTGACCTTCGTATATTGATAGGTGACTATAGGAGTACTTCTTTGAAAAACCGCCCTCAGGGCACTCACTGACTGGGTTTCATCCATCGGGCGTATGTACCCTGTATTCCCCCTTCCCACACACCAACGGGTCTTTCACTCATACGAACCAACCCAGCAGGCCCGCCCTTTGTCCCCACTTCGACGCAACTCACCCCCGCCCCCAGATGGGCAACCGCTTGTCGGGTACCCATCAATGGGCAAGACAACACTGTTTATGCGTCATTTTGGGCCTGCAGGATACGAGCACGTCAACTAGGATGCGCTCAAGACGAAAGCAAAATGTCTAATGCTGTCGAGGCGGCGTTGAAAGCCGGGCGGAGCGTAGTCGCCGGTGCGTTGTTTCCTCACACCCAGGGATTAGTAAGGGGCTGACCAAGAGAAACAGCAGATAACACGAACCGCAACCGCAAGACACGCGAGGACCGTCTTGACCTCGCGGAAAAGATTCAAACAAAAGAATTGAATAGATTGAACAGAACCCGCCCTGTGAATCTGCTTACTAAACCGCATCTATTTTCTGTAGGTGACAGGCGCAAATACACTAAGCAGTGAGTATATTCGTGTCAAACTGGGTGACTGCCTTTACTAAGTGTACCAGTGGGCAGGGGTAATATATTCATTATCCCGCAAAGCACCATACATACGGCTCTCACACTCATTACACAGGTTGAGGGGTTTTTTTTTTCGATTTACTTTCTACCCCTTCTTCTGTGCTCCAGGAGGCTCGATGGAGGCACCCTACGCTCGTTATCTGCACCTCTTCCCATTCTCGTCTGAAGTCTAGCAGATTGTTCCACCTGGAACCCTTTGTTCCGCCCTTGCTTGCTATCTCTCGAGACACAAACTAAACACCTATGTTACACTTGCTGCCTGGATTGGTGTGGAACCCGTTCTGGGACCCCTTTATTAAGAGAGACCCTCTGTGATTTGAGCAATGGTTGCACTCCAAGGTTAGGTGGAGCTCCCGAAAGTATTATATTACTAACGGGCTGGTGTTGCCTGTAGAATGCAAGACAGACTCGGAGTGAACAGAGGCGAGCAGGGTGCTAGCCCAAGTTGATATTCTGACTAGAGACCGGATACCGAGAGTACATACATTATAAACTACAGAATAGAATGTAATAGAAGTCGTAGTGGTTCCAGACTACGACCAAAGGCTGTCGTCAGATACAAAAGCCGAAGGAACTGAATGAGAAAGGTATATCAGTCAGAGATATGTGGGCTGGTGGATGTAGAGCGCGTGGGGTGTCCCGCGGTCTGGACGTGTCAATGTGCGGGTGGGCTTACTGGCGAGTGATCAATTGAGGTCATGCCCGGCGGTCAGATGAAATGAGATGTAACAAATCTCGTCCTCAAACAGTCACCTCAACCACAATGACAGCGCTCCCTCTATTGTCCGAGGTCGAGAAGGAGCTTGATGAAAGTGGTCAAGGTGCTTGGAAAAGGCTTTTAGACGCCGAAAAGCTTGCACTCGCGCCGTCAGCAAACGCACTGGTCGCCCCGGTCGCCGAGTACAACAATTTACTCGTGGGCACTCGCGTTATTGGTCGACTTCAAGAAGCACAGCCACAGCATCTCTTTCGCAGAGCGTGCCCATCGCAAGCTCGTTCAACAAGTGCACTCATGTTGGACGCCTACGCCAGCTGAGGAGGAAGAATGTCTCAAGAATCTCATTGACCTTGGTACTCAATTGCAGAACCACCTCATCCGGGCTTGTATGTTGCGCGTATTGCTCTCTCGCAGACCCAGTCTGATCACCACGATTAGTCCGCTCCAATCAAAGCCTACTTCCGACACCCTCTACTCACCCTTCTCGCCCCTCCTTTGACACCTACAAAGCAGACATCCTTGAGAGTCTGGAAGAAGCCCCTTCAAGCCACAGTATTGCGAAGAAACAGGTCTGTTGCTACTCTTGATGTAAACCATTGTAGCTTACCATCACGCAGGCCCTTGTACGTGACGGACACAGATGCTGTCTATCTGGCTGCTACGATGTCGAATCCGTCCAAGCCTGGCCAGCTGATGTCATGGCAATGGCTAAAGGATCACAGCCCAAGGTCGCTCGGACAGAATGCTGTCACATCTTTTCGCAGGATCAGGCACGTGGCGCCGGTTTTACCTCAAGGCCCAACATTGACCATCCAACAGAAGGACCACGCTGCTACTGCGTTCGCAATTTTGCAAACTTTCGGACTTCAACACTTGGTCGACCGCTTGAATAGAAATGGTGTACATTCGTTGGAGAATATCATCACTATGGATATGGAGCTTCATCGGTGCTTCGATTACCTCGAGCTGTGGTTGGAACCACAAACCGCCACCTCGGTCAGTAATACCTGATTGCTGTAGGGTGGATCTAACATATCGTGCTCATGCAGGTGAACACATATAATGTATGTGCAAGACCTGGCAGTTATGTATTCCAATATTCCACAGAGCCACGGGAGCAAGTCACTTTCAGTGTCCCAGATGACGTGACCCGCGAATGCGAGGCCGAAGGAAAGCAGATCCCGGCACTGCCTAATCCAGATTTGATTGCACTGCACGCAGCATGTGCCCGGGTGGCATATCTGTCTGGGGCTGCCAAGTACTTTGACAGGCTCGAACGGGATACAGAGGAGACGACCGTACTAGCAAGTGATGGTAGTTCCGCTTCTCTTCTTCATGGCCTATTGAGCATTGTTCCGGCTTGTGTGGCCACTGCGGCCTAAGTGTTGTCTACCTCAATCGCATTGCCCGAACTAATACACTTGAACTTGTGGTATATATCACCTACTATTGTGCATAATGAATGTCATCACATACAGCAACAACAAGTCTAAAGCCCGGTGCGCAGTCGCAGCAACAAAAATAGTAAATGCGCTGCTCCCATGTTCCTCGCCTTCCCCCCTTCCTTTTTTCGGACCCCGTAACCTAATCGATATTCTACGACTATTTCTACTTTCCCCTTTTCATCCGGCTTTGAATATTCCGTTAATTCGTTGGAATTCTTGACCTCATCCCTGGAATGAGGCGTACACTACTATTTATCACCTTCTTCTGGCATATCCCAGTTCCTCACTCACTCCCAGACCGCATGTCGTCCATGTGGGTGCCTTTGTCCCAGCACCCCAGCAAAACACCAACAATGGGCGAATTGTCGACAGGTTGCGTGCCGTTGATAGCACGCTAGCGAGCTCCCGTGCGTCTGCCCACCACTTATGGTCACTGATCTCTGTTGAGGACACGGGGTTAAGTTGGAGTCTAACAATGTACATCCAACTCAACCTAACTCAACCTTCACCCTCATCCGCATTATACTTTTTGTTTGCACCTTATCAAAGTCTCAGGTTTCAGTCCTCTGACTATGTCAGTCACTCTCATCCTTGACACTGGTAGTCGCGTTGGAAATGGTCTGAGGGTTTCTTGTTGATTATTTCCTCATCATCCAGTTATGGTCAAGTAGCACTCATAGGCCGTTGCGTTAAAACCTGTTTCAGAAGGACTTCAAAGTCGCGGTAGGGTCGTTGTGGGTGTGGAGATCGACGGCTCCATGGCCCGATGGCCAGGCGTTTTCCTATCGTAGCTTCGACTGTTGCCAAGTGCGGCCGAAATCTCCCGTACGTTCAGAGAGACTGGGATGGACCTTGGAGCCCTCCCTGATGTGGTTGTTTATCATGGTAGGCAGCCCGGTACACAAGAATATTTACAGGTATTCTCATCAGCCGCTGCTTTCAGCCGAGTTTTCTAGTGCAGTATTCCAGAGATGGTTAGCACATGGAAGCTGTCACCTTTCCTCTAGAGTTGCTGAAACGTCTACAAGATATCACGGCCTATTTTGCCAAGGCGCCAACCCACAAATTAACTATACCTGGATTTGTGCTTATAAGGTGGCGCTCTCTTGATGCGATTCAAACTAGTAGCTTAAACATACCATGGGAAAAGAGCATACAAGTCGATGTACATAAGAGGCCCTCCACCGGAGATCACTCATCTATCCCTGAATCTACCATTGGGAGCTCTGCATCCAATGCAACGGTCTACTCCCTAAGCTGCTGAATTCTGGTGGCCAGAGCTTTCTGGATTTGAGCACGGGCAACCAAATTCTCGAGGCACTCTGGAAGCTGGGCCAGCCAACTCTCAATTGAAGTGATCGATTCCCGATCCAAGCAGTGTTTGATGAGTGCCAACATAACTGCAATGAAAGGGAGAAAAGCCCGCAGTTGGTCTATCTGTATTTCTTTTGCTGAGTGCCGAATTAGCGCTGTTGCAAAGTGTTGGTAGGCAGGGAGCAGCGGATCCTTGGCAGAAACACGAGGGGTCAAGAATACTAATGCAAAAGCACTACACCAAGAAGATGGGAGCATGGTCCATTTTGGGACAAGATGCGCCACCAGGAATTCCCATGGCCGCGCATTAGACCCATGACAAAGCACTTCGGTAAAGTCTTTAATCCACTCATGGCCGATAGCTTCTGGAATGAACACTTGGGTGCCGTGGGAATCTCTAGTAGCAACCAGATCGAGGCACCACTTAAATGCGCCAGTGCAGACCTCATAATCGTTGGATCTAAGAAATGATTGGAGCAGCTTCGAATCTAGCATATGTGCAGTGACGCGCTCGTGCTCTCCTCCCTCTTCCAGCTCATCATAGAGAGCGAGCCTAGCCTTTGCAATGAACACTTTCTCGGGTGTGTCGGGACAGCCAAGATCCGCTCCATCCTCTTGGACGAAGATGGAACTCTGAACAACAAGGGTATCCAGATGCAGCAGAACCCAGGGGTCTGATGCTCGTATCGCGCGGGAGGCGCGAGAGCCGGAAGGGAGAGTGCAGCTGAGAGTCAAATTATCTCCCAAAGGAGGATCCTCTCTGGAGATATCTAGTGAAGTTGTTGTTGCACGGAGGTGTTTCATTATAACACCCAAGAGGTACAAAGCAGAAACCGTGAATTCAGAGGAGTGTGTCATGGTAAGTTCGAAGAGGCCTATAATGCCATCGATAGGATCATTCTTTGAACCTCGGTCATGAAGAGGGTCCCGGAAAAGGGCCATGTACCAGTACGTGGCGAGCTTGGCATGATCATAGGAATCTGGCCATCCCCAGCTATCCAATGTAATATCAGGGAAGTTTCGAAGTGCGAGGAGCTTGGCAAAACTGCCTGGTGCATCGCCACCTGCATTGGTGCTATCAATGTAGAGGGCAGCGAGCAATGGAAGGCGAAAGTCCACATTTGGGTGCGAAGATTCCAATGACTGATCACTGTGTGATTGGAGGAGGGCTGAGATACGATTCGCACATTCACCACTCCATAGGTCCAATGGAGTAGTGAGATCAACTCGACAAAAGGTCATAGGCTCAGAAGGGAGGACAGGGGTTGGCGTCTCTGCATGATGTGCTGACCTGATGGTGTGCATAGCATTAATCGCTGCAGCCGTGAGTGGAAGATCGGACCTTTTGCTCTGTTCTGTCCTCGAAATATATGTAAGGACGGCTGCAAGAAATCTCATGAGTTGTGGATATTTCCGAGGCGGGTCCTGGGACCATGCTATTCTTCTGTTGATAGTGTTCATCATCCAGAAGAGCTCAGCATCGACAGCACTGCTTGGGTCGAGATGAGCAATGATCCTACACACGCCAACACATGACTGGTGTTCATTGAAAACGAAATGGAAATAGGAAGGGAAAAGAGAATTGGGCTGTAGGCCTGTGCCTGTGATATCAGAGCCCCTGTTATCAAAACGTTGTCGTAACGCTTCGTATAGCCGCTGATCAACAGCTTCGCGGTCGTGGCATAAGATCACGGTGCGGGCAATAGTGCAGGTAACAGATTCGGAATATGTAGATGGATCTCCAAGCAACCGCATAGTGATATCAAGTAGTTGTTTCCACTTTTCAAGATCATTTGGCTGCAGCGTAGGATACTTCACTGGCTGATCAAGCAGCTCCAGGAAGATTGGAATATTCTCCACACCCTCGGCAGTTGTCCTAATCAGCCGTTCAAGGATGTCAACATGGGTTTGAGAATCTCTCTGAGAGCGAGCACGGGTCACTACTTCATTCATTCCGGTACCCTCTGTTACGACCACGATTACATCATCGGATAAATCACAAGCGATAGGCGATTGAGTATCCACTGCCGCCTCCCACGTCCAGTACTTTCCCAACGCGTACACGAACCGACCGACAACGCATCACCTCCCGACTCGCACTCCACCATTCCATCAAGCAACCCTGACACGAAGATCTAGACCTCGAGCCCCGACCCCCATTCCCATCAGCGACGATCCCCATTTTCCTTACTTAGGCAAAATCACGTTCCCCCGATTTCACCGACGGTTAGCGTTTCGACTGTCTCGGTTCCCATCGTAGTTAGTTTCAGGACTTTGATAGTTTTCCCCTCCTTTATTCTTTCAGGCTCATTCGATCTCCGACTCATTATTGTGTACGGACTGTTCAACTGCTCGCAGTGCTCTACTAGTATATAAGACCTATGTACATGTTGCTAGAGAGTCCAGTCGGATTATCGACAGAGTATAACACGTTCCTTTTCGTCCTTCCTTCTCCCGCCTTGCTCCAATTCCTTCAAGGTGTTTCCTGCAGCTCGCCAGTGAAACTGTCGAGAATACCTGCCCGATAAGTCACAACTTAACAGTATAATCCGACTGTACTGCTGGAATCACCGATAGTGCATGCACCCAACTAGGATTACCCATAGCCAAGCAAAGTCATCCGTATCGCAACCCTCTACGCTCATTATTCCATCTACCCCCACCCCAACTCCTTCCTCGATGTCTGCCAACGACGAGCACGACGTTCCCCCCCACCAGCAAACACTAGTGTCCAAAACTCCAGCCCCTGAAACCCCTCAAGCCCCGCAAGCTCCGCCTGCTATAGATCCAACCCTACAGCAAGCTATGGCCGCATTGTTCCAAGCTATGACTGCCAACCTACCGGCTGCTCCACCCCCAGC
>Ga0307515_10024872_pt1 | contig 10396 bp, 3 predicted proteins | sample 17_EM_MG_FD_194513 | JGI IMG/M metagenome (GOLD analysis project Ga0307515, IMG submission 194513) | Populus trichocarpa ectomycorrhiza microbial communities from riparian zone in the Pacific Northwest, United States - 17_EM | ecosystem: Host-associated > Plants > Roots > Unclassified | place...
GCAGAGTTTACTTGGCTTGCTCGGTTTGTTAGTTGTTTTTTTTTGTTTTTTTTAATTATTATTTTTTAATTTCATCATTTTACATTTGATTTGTTTGAAATTGAACTTTGGTTTTTTTTTTTTTTGCTTTTTATTGTCTTATCTCGGTCCACATGACCTGACTTGCATATGTGGCTTGCTCATTTAAGTTGATTCAAGTTGTTTTTTTTTTTTCAATTTTTTTCAATTTTTTTCTCCTTTCCTTTTTCATTTGATTGGCTGGAATCTTAACTTTGTTGTTTTTTTCATTTCGGTGACAATTCTTTTTTTTTGCAGGTTTCCATGATTATTTTTTGTTTGAATTGGTCCATTTACTGTCATTGTTTGTTCTTTTATTATCTGATTAGATTATACCTATTTTTTTTGATTGGTTAGGTCTACATCTCAAGTTATTTTTTTTTTTTAAATACACTTGCATCGTTCGAACATCTTTTCATTAACTGATAAAGAAAATGTTATGGTACGAGCATGGTGCAAACCCATAAACCTAGTTTCTATTATTTAATTGGTATTATGTCTTATTTTTTGGTTTTTATTTAAAATTATGAAAATAGCTCTAGGAATTTAGAAATAAAGAATAATGATGGAAGACCTAACAATCAAAGTCATAGGTGATAAAACTTGGGGAAATCTTTTGAAAACATTTTTTAATTAAATTTCTCAAAAATTTCTCAAAAATTTCTTGAAATAATTGAAGGGATCCAAAGGGGAAAACAAGGAAAAAGACATCCATTAATGAAAACGAGCACGCGTTTGTTAGAACCATTAAATTTCTCAAGAATAGTCTGCGCGTGGAGCCATGAATGTCAGCCTCTCCTTGCCATTATCACAGACATCCCTAACCCAGGCATCCAAATCCCTTTTTAATTACCAAAGATTTTGAAGTGAGGCCATCATTCAATAACTTTACCCATTACCATCCGACGGTCTAGGATCATCAAAGCCATGAGAAGAAGCTATAGCGACGTTCGTTCTTAATGGTTATACAATGCTAGAAAGACAAACCAAAGTAGCAAAACCCCTCGAAGTTTCCTTTTAGTTTAATGGCACAATTTTGTCTCTCTACACTCAATTCAATCTTAATCTTGGTCCCTTTACTCTTATTCGTCCTAATATCATCACCTCCTCTCTACTCTGCAATCATTTGGTCCTTCCATCTATCTTGTACATTTAAGCTTCTGCATATATTTCAAGAATTAACTCCATGGTACATCATATGTGGCCCTTAATGGCGTGATCTATAAGAATCTTTATTAATGGACCAATAGTTACAGAATAGAGAGTTGAAGGATAAGGAAAAGTAAAGGGATTAGACTAAAGAAACATTTGAGAGTAGAGGAACCAAATGTAATGTTAACTTTTTCACTGTTATTCATGGCCAGACAAGAAAGAAAACCTGATACGACTGACGACTAGTCTTGTTCAACTTTGTAAATTGCCCAGCGAATATTGCTGGTTGACCTGTCTCTCTCATTGGTTAATTTGGTTCTATAAAGTCTTCACAATGAGATAAACTATCTATTTCGTTATTTTGTGCCTGGACTTGGTTGCCCTGAGAATCTAACTATTTACAAGCTTTAATATTCGAAAGCGTACTTCATTTTCACTGTAATTATGCCGAGTTTCTTTGTGGGTTTTCTTTGTTTTTGTGTTATCTTCTTGTTTTGAAGCTAAAGTTCAAAACTTTGTAACAGAATTGTTACCTCTTCTCTTGCTTTGCTCTTTAAGGCAAAATCCAATTCTGAGTTATGCTCGCTCTTTCTTTCTTTTATTAGTTAAGGAAACATCGTGGGGTTGAGTTTTTTCAATCACTAGTAGTTATCAAGGAAGTGGGAAGTGGGTTTTGATGAATAAGAATTTTAGTCACAGAGATTCTCTGTGGGGTGTTAACCTTCATCAACATGTGCTGCTTTTAAATGTTGCTGTCTCTTTACTTTGCTTCTCTACTCCAGGGCTGCAAGGAGGCTACCTTGGCTACTTGAATTCTGCTTGTAATTCAAGGTGCTCTAAAGATACTGTTAGAATTGTGTATGTTTTCAAGGCAAGTTTATCGGAGGGAAATTTTGGGGTTTATTAGAATTGGCCATTTTGCGTATTGGGATTAACTGGTGGTTCGACTGATTCCTTATCAGCAAAGGAAGGAGCTTTTTATATCTGTTGTGGTTTCCAAATCTCTAGGTGAGTCTCTCTCTTTGTTTATTTAGTCATTGTAGTGTTACTATGATGGGTTAAACAAAATATTCCCTTTTCTTCGAAGTTGTATGCCCGGGAGAACAACAACGCATTATTCAACTGTAATTCTAATGATGAAGTTTTTATCATGGACAATCATGCTATTCGGTTGATGGATTCTTTGTGGTTGAAAAAGGGCTTGTCTCATAGTCTGATAACTAATCCAAAACCTACTGAGATAGAGTCCTGCCTAACCAAGATGTAACACTTAACTCCTAGGCCATGGTTAATGAGGAGTGATATGAGTTGTTTGGGGGTGGGGGGCTTGTGTGATTGGAACTCACAGCAATCCTGGAAGAAAGGGGGAGTGCAGAAGATGATGGACATGTTACGGTTCCGCTTATGAGACTATTCAGATACTAGTTTCACTAAAGTTGACACATGAAGCTTCGGGGTGGAAATAGAAAACTTGAACCTAGACATCACATAATACATATGCTATACAAGAATTCTAATCTGTTGCAAGCAGTCTTAATTCTTCACTATTAAATTGCGATGATTAAGCTAATGCAGTTCTGCCAGAGCCGCTACAGATTTCCAGTAATTGCAACTTTGGTAATCTATGGGCACGCAGTTGTTTCTTTATGCAGTGGGAACGTGGTCACCCTCCACCCTTGCTTTTACATCAGTGCATTTAGGTTTTGGATAAGCATCGAATCCTGGTTGCTAATTGCTAGACTTATGCTGTTGATATTTGTTTTTTACAGTTGGCGATTACATTCTGCTTTTTGATGTTGTAAATATTGTATTTTTTAGGTTATGCATATAGAATTTATCCTTATACTCTTATGCATTATAGAAATGATGCTTAAGCTCAGATTGTGCTTTGTGCAGATCCAGCATACTCCCTTTGCATGGGAACTGATGCTGCTGAAGTAGTGGAGACACTGCCATTTCCTTATTCCTTCAAGGTAACTATGAGCCAAGGCCTGATTTTCTCCTACAGTTGGAATCGTTTGCTTCAATTACACAGTTATATTGTACTGGCAGTATCATCATTTCTTATAGATTATCCCGGACACATTTTCAGTGATGCCTTTTCATATATTTAGCATCTAAGTATGTACTAATAAACAAATTAGCATATATCTAAGTAAATTATGTGCATCCATTGTCCATCACAGAAATGAGGCTATGTATGCAGCCAGTTCGCTTGTGCCATTTTTGTGGTGAAAGTACACTATTTCTTTTTCGTTGCCATCTTGACTGGGTAAATTTCGTTCAATTGAGTTGAGAAGTATATGGAAATAGCCTTAGTGTTTATTAAGAGAATAATCAATGATGGTTGGTAAAATCCTAATATTTTAGCAAAGAAGTCCTTGTTGTGTTTATTATGTCGTTCTACATTTTTTAAGTGTTTTTTTTTCTCTGATTATTCAACTCCATTTTCTAGATAAATCAATGCACTTCATGCTTTCAGGTGCATCACTCCATGTGTACAGAGTTGATGAAGTTGGTCGATAAAGTTTCAAAAACATTTCTAGAAATTGAAGCAGCTCGACCTCGATGCTCATCAGGAATACAGGCACTATGCTTGTTAAACAAAGCACTTGAGAAAGCCAGGCAACATCTTCAGTACTGTTGCGACTCTAGCAAACTATATTTGGTTGGTATCCTTTATTGATTTCAGATGAAGAAAGTATGTAATAAGAATATCATCAACAATAATGCCTGCCACACACCCCCACCTACACATACTGGTTGTTCTGGGATCTCTTGGATCTGGTGATTTGTTGTCTCAGCATTTTGTTATATCCATGTGAGCTATCATTTTTGTATAAAAGGTGTGAATCATATGTTTGCACTATGGACAAATATTTAATCTTTCTGCAGTAAATGATGAATTTAACAGCGTTTTGTTGTTGTTGGTTTATCAACCTTTCTATTTCCTGATCTGTTAAATTAACACCCATTTAGAGAAAGACCTAATAAAACAATCCATTTAAAGATAATTTCTGGTCTGCATTACTTTCAGGCAATAACGGGGGATGCTATTGTCTCAAAATGTCAAAGATCAAGGAACTTGTTGGAACAGACTTTAGCCCAAATGCAAACAATGGTTCCAATAATGTTGGCTGCCGAGGTTTGTCATATTACAGGCTCCAGGGCTTCCATTCGCTTTTTTTTCTTTTTTCTTGTCTCAACTAGATGGTGATGTGGACGGTAACATGGTCCATGAGAAAACTATATAACCTTCAGCAACTCTTTAGCTATATTGTCTGTAATATGTAATTATTCCTGTTCCCTGATTCTTTTCTCTCTTTTTTTTTCAATTTTCGCTCTTGTGTTGCATAGTAATTCAGAGTCAGTAACTAAGCTGGCTGCTTATTACTTGCTCTTCTGAAATAAGGACATGGTTTTTCCTTAAAACAGTCACTGGCATGATCTGATTGGTGATTGCTTAAATTTGAGATTGCAAGCGCGTGAAGAAGAATTCAATAACTTATTTCCAAGTCACCTGCTTCAATCTAGTTATTAAATCATTAAATCTGGCAAAAGTTATTGTGAATCCCTGCTCATTTGATGTTGCTTTTTTAGAATTCTTTTGTTACAAGTACTTCTACCAGTATCTTTTTTTTTAAAAAATAAAATTGGGCATCTAATACTCAAAACTGCTATGGGCCTAAAACTCTTTTAGACCACCTTTTTTTTTTCTGTCAGTTTTCTATTTTCATTATTTTTTTTTTATCTTGTCTTTCTCTTGTCTCTTTGTTCTTCTATAGGGTTGATAAGCGGTTGTCTTTGCAGATATCTCAAATTATTGATGATCTTAGGGCAGCAATGTTTATGCCGGATTCCTCTGTAGAAGAGGCTGGTAAAGCCATGCGTGAATTGCTCCAGCAGGGCAATTTAGGATCTCAGTCTATGGTGAATTCTGAAATCAAGTCTATTCAACTTGCAGCTTCGAGACTGCATATTACATCTCGAAAGGCCATACTGATAGAGAAAAGATCTATTAAGAAGCAGCTAGAGAAGGATGGTGGCAATAAACCCGGAAAAAGGAGTATCTTAAATTACCTTATGTTTCTATTGAAGAAGTATGGAAACTTACTCATTGAAGAGCAAACAGAGACTCCCAAAGCTCAGCATGAAGGATTATTTTCACTGAAGAACCCCAGTGATACTTCTTTCCATCGACAATACAATCAAGTAGAGTCTTGTGTAGGATGTGAGCAGTATGAGACTCAAACTGACATGTTTAGTAGAGCTACACCCCCTGAAGACTTTAAGTGTCCTATATCTATGAGAGTGATGTACGATCCTGTTGTTATTGCTTCTGGACAAACATTTGAAAGGATGTGGATACAGAAGTGGTTTGATGAGGGTAATGATACATGCCCAAAAACCAAAGTGAAACTAGCTCATTGTGCATTGATTCCAAACACAACCATTAAAGACCTAATATCAAAGTGGTGTGTGAAGTATGGAATCACTATTCATGACCCAAGCATTCGAGCATTGAGGTTATTGGACATTTCTATTAATTCGATCGCTAGTTTAAGCAGTTCCATGAATGATCTAAACCTTCCACTGGATATTAGCAATATATCCCTGGGGTCTTTAGATGCTAGTTACAGTTCAGATGCTTCACGATCTAAGGTTGCAAATGGGTCAAATTTGATTTTGGTACAGGACAATGATTATTCCTATGAATGCCATTCTTATACAAATATGAATCAGCAAGACTTGAAGTTTCTGTCTGGACTTGCTGAGCTTCCCTGGGATTCTCAATGCAAGATGGTTGAAGATGTCAAGGGCTGTTTGCAGTGTAATGATCAAGTTTGCCCTTCTCTATCATCTGAGAATTTTGTCGAACCTCTATTTAGATTCCTGAGAGATGCACGTGAACAACAAGATATAGGAGCTCAGAGAGTTGGATTTCACTTGTTGCTTTCATTTGTCAGCAAAAACAGGTAATTTATTCTCTTTGTGGTACTAGTTATAGGAATTCTTCAATTGTTTATGGTGTCTTGACCTATTTATCTGCTATCTACCCTTATACTGTATGAATGGTATTCTATAATGCTCAAGCCTTAGCTGAATGATGGTAGGACAATCGCTGATGTAAAAAAAAGTCACTCGATCTATTTAATCATATATTTCTGCTGAATTTAGAAATTATCTGCTCTAGGATGTATAGAAAATGACTTGTTAATACTTTCTCATTGAAAACTTTGCTTTAAATTGGGCAGGATCATGCTCTGATGTAACAGATAATTGTTTCCACCAAAGCATTGCATGACATTTGACAAGCTAAATGCTACAATAGTTCTTTTAATTCTCTTTGTTGATACAAGTCTAGTTCATGCTTCTCTTATACGAGGATCTATGGCTAGTAGTTTCATTGCTAGGTTTTGCTTATTGCAGAAGTGGAATATCATACTTGCATGAAGAGGCCTTTAATCTGTTGTCATCATTCCTTGATTCTGAAGTAATTGAAGAGGTTCTTGCCATATTTGAAGTGCTGTCTGGCTACCCATATTGCAGATCTAAAATCACTGCATGTGGTGCTCTTCTTTCTATCCGAAAGATGCTTGACTCCCATAACAAAGAATTCCAAGAACTGGCCATTAAAATTCTACATAATTTGTCCTCAAACGATGATATTTGTTCCCAAATTGCATCTATGGAGTGCATCTCAAAATTGGTTCCTTTGATGAAGGATGGGAATCTCTCAAGATATTCTATAGTTTTATTAAGAAATTTGTGTGATCTTGAAGTGGCTAGGGTTTCTGTTGCTGAGACAAATGGATGTATTGCTTCTATTGCTGAGCTACTTGAGAGTGGTAGTCGGGAGGAACAAGAGCATGCAGTGGCCATTCTGCTTTTGTTATGCTCTCAGCGTCTTCAATATTGCCAGTTGGTGATGGATGAAGGTGTTATCCCTTCCCTTGTTGATATATCTATCAATGGAACTGACAAAGGGAGAGCAAGTGCTTTGGAATTGCTTCGGCAGTTAAGAGACATCGAATATGATAATGATCAAGAAAGCTTTTGCTCTGATCGTGTTACTGATAGAGATGCTGACCACCAAACAAGAGAAAAGAAATCATCTCCCAAGACATCTGGATTTCTCAAGAATTTATCAGTGTTCTCTATACGCAGTTCTGTTGCATCAAAAAAGAAGAGATGACACTTCAAACCGCTCCTTTTTCTGATCTTTTGGGACTCAGAATCCTTTTTAATGTCAAATATAGAATCAACCTTTCCAGTTTTCTGTTTCTCATACCTTGTGGTGCTACTCCTTGTCTGGAATGGAATTGCAATAGCATCAAACTGAAGATATTTTATGTTTAATTGGTAAGGGTTTGTTTCTCTCTAATACTAATTCCCAGCATGTAGAGTTCATTAGGTTTGATTTCCTAAGCTGTATCTGCTGCTATGTTCCTTCTGTATAGTCAATACCAATGTATAGTTTTGCTTGATGTTGTTAGGAAAATCATTTTGATTGTCTGGAATAAGCTGCATTTATCCATGTATGATAATGTGTATTCTTTAGTCTTGTTTGATATGTTGTTAGGAAGTTGATTTTGATTTCTGAAATTCAAGCTAAATTTATCCATGAATGACAATTTTAATTCTTGCTGCCTCCCATCTTTTTATTCTACAAATTCATGAAGTTTTGTCATAGTCTCTGGCCAACAAGACCATATTCCTGTAATTATCAGTCAATTGCATTTCCCTCATGTTTTATTCCTGTTGATTTCATTTCAATCCATCATCCGCATTATCTTGTGCAAATGAGTAGCTGTTAAGAGCCTACACTGGTGTTTTTATTTAGAGAAAATTCAAAGTGGAAGAATTTTTATTAGTTTCTTGATTGTATTTGAAATATCTGTTGACCATTACAAAATCTGTTAGACTCCATGCTTATGCATTTCTATTGACGTGTTTAGTTCGGGATCTAGCTTTAAAGCTTTTATATCCCATACAATAACCTTATGCTGCAAATTCCAACTGATGATGCATATAGTTTTATGCCCAGGTGCAAATGATTTGCCTTCTCATTGGGCAGGGTCTTCTTGTTGCTTCTCAACTGCACACTGATTTATTATTTCATTTCACTATGGTTTGCATTTGCCCTTTTTCTGTTTCTAATTTAGGCATTATGTTTTTCTGGTGTTCTGGTTTCTTACTGACTCCGCATTCTTAACTTCACTAATCTTGTTCACATCATAAAATGTTCTTTTTATGAGATTATTTCTATGTTCTGGGAACTGGTTGAATGGCAGCAATTGATAGCTCTGTTGCTGTCTTTTTTTTTTGAAGGCAATCAAAGCTGAGGTCAGTAGTGAATTAGTAACTGACTTTGCAAATATTATTTTTCCATTTGCATGCTGAATTGAGGAATTTAGAAAGCTTGGTTGCCAAGTGTCAATCTCTGACAGGAAAGAAATGAGGTTGCCGCCATGTCTTGCTGATGGCAGTGCCTCAGGGATGGAGTTTTTTTCTTTGGTCTGATGTAATTAAATGCTGAAGTTTAGCAGTTAAAGGGAGAGGAGGTGATTACATGGAGTATGATAGATCTTAAACTTGAACCTGGGATTGGAGCTCAGGCGTGAATTTGATCTGAACATTTGATAAATGAGCAGCTTTGATGGCCGAAGCTGTTGGAGACACAAGCATATGAAGGTGGTTGGGGATTCTCCAAGGATCCAACACTTTGCCAACCCTTGGTCTCCTAACCCCCATCACTTACCTTGATACCCATCATTTTAAAGATGCCTCAAGTTATATTTATCTCAATAATATAAATTATATATTGAGTCCTTAGATCTCAATGCTATGTCTTTCTCATCTTATCTTGTGAGATATATATTGTAATGATTTTGTTTATCACCAACTTGTTTTAAATATTTTCCTCTTGGCCAAAAGGAAAGCTTTAAGACAATGGTTAACTATTGACGGATAAAGTATTTTGTACAGAGGAGCTGAAAGAAGACGACCCATTGTAAAAGCTCATTAGAGGTCAAAACCCATGGAAAAGAGAGCTACCAGGATGCTGGACCTAATTTTCTTAGGTCTGGCTATGTGCTAGACCTAAACGCATGTGCCAGACTCAACTTGTTTGGGACTCGGCTATGTGCAAGACCTAAGCACTTGTGGTTGCTAGACCCGAATTTTTTGGGTTTAGTTACGTGCTAAGACCAGACACTTCTGAGTCAAGCAAGATGCTTGACCTAACTCTTCTAGGCTCGACTATATTCCAAACCCAAACACTTTTGGGCTTGGTAAGATGTCAGGTCTAACTCTTTTGGGCTCGGCTAGGCACAAACGCTTGTGGGTTTGACAAGATGCTAGACTCAACTCTCTTGGGCTCGGCTACGTGCTAGACTTAGTTGCCTTTGGACCTAGAGGGATGCTAGACTTGATATCCTTGGGTTATTATCTCCTTATACCCTAGCTGTGTAAAATTCCTCAAAGAGCTGATTATATGTCTATCAACATTAATGCTGATTATAAGGGTGGATCCTATCAACATTAATGTTGTGTATGAAATGACGTAAAATTGTCTTTAATAAGCAAGTGATACTCCCATCATAATTAATGTCGTGTAAGAAGACACTTACATCAACACTTAATGTTGATTAAGTGTTGATGTAAGGGATTTCCTCCACACTTGGGTGTGAAAGGAAAAGACTTTCGACCTCTCAAATAAAAAGAAGAAAGTTCAAGGTACATGGATTAACGATCCAGGTAAGAAGTTTACAATCTTTACTCTCTTACAATATGTTCTCAGCATCTATCATGAACAAACTAAGAACAAACATTCTTGTTCTTAGAATTTAATGTTCATTTATTACAATTCCGCATTATAAAGTCACTGATGTAATCACCGGAGGGTTTTAAAATCTCATAAACAAAGACTATTTTGTAGGGATCCAGGCTTCTGTCATCAACCTTTTAGACTCTCAGTTCTGGAGAAGAGAAGATTGATATAAATGTGTAATCATCTATTTTCTAAATGCTCAAAAACTCAAGTTTTGTAAAATATTGGATTTTGAAGGATCTTCAATTATCATCTCCGACATGTAACTAATTTGGTGTTCTTTAGTCATCATCTATATTTTTCCTAACATTTGAATTACTACATAAACAGGAACCATTAAGGAAAATCCTGCAA
>Ga0307515_10024873_pt1 | contig 10396 bp, 3 predicted proteins | sample 17_EM_MG_FD_194513 | JGI IMG/M metagenome (GOLD analysis project Ga0307515, IMG submission 194513) | Populus trichocarpa ectomycorrhiza microbial communities from riparian zone in the Pacific Northwest, United States - 17_EM | ecosystem: Host-associated > Plants > Roots > Unclassified | place...
GTTATAATTTGGATATCATACATATCAAGAAGAATGTGTTTAAAAATATTTTTAACATGGTCATATATGTCAAAAGAAAAAAAAAGGACAATATAAATGCTAGAATCAATATAGCTTTGCTTTATGACTATTGCAACATGAGGTTGTTTAATGATGGGGTACGTGTTGTAAAGTCTGAAGCCACTTTCTAGCTCCAATCTTATTGAAGCTTAAATTTCCTAATTACAAGATGAATAATTTGGCATGTGATTTAAAACACAAGTATATATGTAATGATTTGCAACTCTAATAAGAATACATTTACTTTACTTTTTTGTTGATAATTAATGTTGTTATCTTTAACCAGGTGTACAATATGGAAGCCAATGCTGAAAGTTTTAAATTACTATTTTTGGGTTCTAAAAGAAAGGTCCAATGTTATAACATGTATTTCATTAATAAATATGTCTTTCATACTGAAGAGTATGAAGAGGGTAGAAATATTTATAATATTGAGGTTTGTATTAAGGGATCAATTTCCAATAAGTTTGAAGTTGATTATTATGGCAAGTTAGAAGATGTGATTGAATTGCAATAACATAGGGCATAAAATACAATTTCTTTTATACAAATACTATTGGTATGATACCATTAAAGGAATTAGAGTATATCCTCATTATAGTTTAGTCAAAATTAATAAGAGAGGTAGACTTAGCAACATCAACATTGTTTTTGTATTTGCCAAATAATTCTAACAAGGGTATTACACATACATTCTTTCCTTTAGAAATGATCGTAACAGAATTGATTGGTTATCTATTATGAAAACTAAACCTAGGTGTCGTGTCTAAGTTTTTAAAGATGATAATGATGAAGTAAATAGGGGAGAAGATGTATTTTAACTGGATGAATTAATTGATCTATATAAAGTTGCTCTATCTACCAAGTTAGAAGAAAATTCAATCTTTTATGTCGTTGAGAATACTTATTTTCATATTGATGTTGACAAGTTAAATGATATATTGAGTACCTATGGACATATAGAAATAGATGAAGTTGAAGAGATCGAACAACTTTGGTTCAATGAAGAAGATGATGATGGACATAAAGTTGATGAAAATGAGAAAAGGGAGGAATCAAATTAAAAAAGATTTAAATTGATTTTAGATGTAAAACATCATTGTGTAATTAAGATATTAGTTGTCACTTTATAATGCATTGTATTGTTTTTATATTTATTAAGTGTTTATTGTTGTGGCTATATTTTCAATGAGTTATTATTGAATTAGTTATGAATGTTGTTGTTTGATTAGGTTGGAAAGGGATTATAACTAATATATAAGAAAATAATTTTTTTAAACTTGACCAATGGAATCACCAACAAAAATAAAAAAATATAAATTATTAAATAATCGTTAGTGAATCCGTCAATGATTTATAATAATGGTGAATTACCAAAAAAGTCATTAACAAACATTAAATGATCAAAGAATTACAAAGAGTTTAACAAGAAATGTATGAAATTGGAACCAACTGAAATATTGATTAATGAATTAATATCCATTGGTGACCGTCATACTCGTCGATGGACTAACTAACAAATGCCAAAATAGTCAGATAATTACAGAGAGTTTGGAAAAGAAGTCATGAAATTGGATTGACTGACGAAGTTATCGACGAATGAAAATTAATTGGTGAATTTAGGGTTTTTTTTTTTAACATGAGAAATCCTTTAAATGAACAACAAACTTATCGATGGGTTTAAAAATCTTATTGGAGAAGCCATCAATGATGTGTTGACATGATAAATCACCGACAAATTCACTAATGAAAAATTCTGTCAGTGAATTAAAACCCAGATATATCATGGCAATCCATTATTTTCCCCCCTTTCCCCTAAAATACCCCATTTTCCTTCCTTTTTTTTTCTGTTTTATAAATGGCTATTATTCTCTCTCTAGAATAGGTGGCGGTGGCATTTTCCCTCTCTTCTAGATGGTGACATCTGTCTCTCTCTTTCTCTCTCCACTATTTTAGGTTTGATGTTGACGGTTTTTATTAGATTCTTTGGTTTTTATGTTTGTTTTGAGTTAGAATGTTTCTTTTTATGATTTGAGAGAGATAGAAGCTTGTTTATTTTGGGCTAGCCATGGGGAATCATTGGGGGGAAATGGTAAATTTATTTAAATTTATAGTATTGTATGGTTATAAAAATTATAGGTATGAGTACAATGTTCTTATAAAGGAATTTTGATTTGTATATGTGATTTACATGTTGTATTTATGTTTGGGAGCAATTGGTGAATGTGATTTTGTGCGAGTTTGTGATATGAATGCTTATGGATTAATAAGGAAACCTTAGAAATGGTTTATAATTGTATGTGAAATTGTTAAATGGGATTGTGTATGGTGTTTTATTATTAGGAAGAAATATGCTTGAGAATGTGTTTAGGAAATTATGAAAAATTGCAAACGTTGCTTCAATTTTGTTGAATGGTTAGTTGTAAAATTTTAGGGAATTTTGAAAATAGATTTAAATATTTAGTTGATTAAGATAAATTTTGATACTTATGCTTGTGGGTGATGCTTATGAAAAATGATTTGGTTACTTAAATGTGGTTTTTGTTATTTTTTAAATTTTTTAGGTAAGGCCTTATGTAAGGGAGATGTTTTTGAAATTTTATTGAAAATAGATAGAAGCACTAAATAAACCCCATAAACCATATATTGAGAATTTTATTGAATATGGTTAATTACTTAGTTATATTGTTTAGATGTCACGAAAAAAGTTTAGGGTTGAGTTGGAGCAGCTCTATTTTTTCAAGCAATAATGTTCCTAAGCTTGTGGTATATTTAGGTGTCTATAATGAAAAGGCACCGGATGCACATGTTAACAACATAGTCTCGTCAAATACATGTTGCAGATCTGACATTCCATTTGCCAGAGATCCTTATTCAAGCAAGTTAGTAGAGGAATGAAAGCCAAATTTAAACATGTAATTTTTTTCTCTAAAAAATAACATTAATTTAATGATTAAGTGTTTATATAGTTTAGATTTAATTAATTGATTTTTAGGTTCATAACTATGGAAGCTGTGTGAACAATAACATCAACCATGAAAACATCGATGGAAATGACTTTGTTTTAATAAAGCTAGCTTATAGATCGTCTAGAACAGATGCCTGTGGTGAGGCTTGGTGGGGGAAGTTTAATGTTAGTACACATATAATAAATACTTTTGGTTAATATACTTGTTTTTTAAATTTAGAAACCAATTATTTTATTCAAATGATATAAGGAACAAATCTTGTGGGATGTTGTAAACTCCAAGGCTGCTGGGTGAGTTTGGAAACATCACAACGCAACTAGGTAAGTTTTAATGTCTAAAGTTTATATTGTTTTATTGTAAAATTCTAATCTTTTTTATCGTTATATTTTTTTAGTTTAATGAACTTCTAAACTTGGTTGCACGATTTCTAGTATGATGCGAACACTTATGCTAAGACAAGAGCCGAGTCAGATGACTTTGAGGTTTAAAAGAATTTTAGACCTCTTCACATTACTGGGAGTAATTATGAAATATATCCAGAGTTCTTGATATCGGAGGGTTTTAGAAGGTGGTCATATAGGGGGTTCTCGAACAAAAAAAAAAAGACTCACGGTTCTATTAGTAAGCACTCCTACGAGTTACTTTCTTTTATTAACCATGCAAAGTTCCTGGTTAGAGATTGTTTTATTTTTAAGTATTTTTTTATTAAAATATTAGTGATTATTTATGAAAATATTTAATTAATTATTATTTATTATTTAAGTATTTTAAAGTATTTTTGCAGGCTATATAACTTGGGCAAGAGACAACTCCTATGGAATTATATTTAGAAATACATATATAGAGGAAAGATGGACAATAAAGGGTGTAATAGTTTGTGGACAACCGAGCTGAGATGTTTGTTATAAGTAAACTTTAAAATCGTTTGTATATTTTTTGAACTAATTTTTTTTATTTGCAAATTTAACATATTTTTTTATATAGGAATAATATAACATCGACATGCATGCTAAACATGAAGAAGACCTTTTAGCCCATCCAAAATACAATCCAGAGTTATGGTTGGAGGCTTGAACAATCCGTAGACTCGATAGGAATCAACTTTATGTTATCTCTATGACTATGACTTGAGATATGAGGTTGAACTGTAGTGTCTTTACTGTAGGCACTCCACAATCCAACCTGAGGGAGCCATAACCAGTCATTAAAAAGTTGTTTCAATAACAAATTGCTACTGTAATGTTCGATTTGAGGGCCAATATGAAGGCACGATATGGAGAAAAATGTAGGAAGAAATGGGAGGAGTTGATGTTATACTTGTCCACTCATTACCCTTCCTTTTATGGACATCCACAAAATTTTCCTCCTCCTTTATTTGCAACTTCTTTTTAAAGTACATGGATATTTGTAATTGATTTTTATAGTTAAATTAATAATATAAAATGTGATCTTTAATTTAATTCAGTTGTTTAATATCAAATTATTTGATCCAAATAAACATGTATTAAAAAAGAACAACAAATTATTGACATACCGACAGAATCATCGATGGACATAAGAACTCTTTTGGTAAATTTATCGGTAATATAGTCCCATTTTCCTTAGACAATTATAGAGAATTGTGAAATATTTTGATATAGACCAATAAATTCACCAATAAAAGTTGTTATGTTAATGATTTTGTTGGGGAATTCCTTAATTCTACATGATCTATTATCGATGGTTGTTATGATAAAAATGGCCGATAACTTTTTTTTAGCTTGAATATTCCATCGACATTTCTGTCGGGATTTTCATCAGTATAAAATCATTAATTAAATTCTCGATGGAAATTAAATCCCTAATAAGACACTCATCGATGATATGTTTCCATCAATAAATCCATCAGTGATTTTTATATTGATAGAATTACAACTTATACACTAATGAAATACTCTGTCAGTATAAATCAATTTTCTAGTTATGATTGAACTTAACAACTGTTCTATATTTTCAATCATGCATTAACTTTTCTTGGGATAAACTCAATCCCCACTGAACTATACTTGGTTGATTGAACCCAAAACTAGTTCTTTTACAAATCACCTTTTTATATTTCAATTGTACCTTAATCATGTCCTCAAATAGTTTTTCATATGATTTTGATGGAAATTATCCACTAAAATTCTAAAGCAACGATTTAGGACTTTTAAAATAAGGAAGGTAATTTATTTCTCTTGTGATGAAGTTATGAAAACTTTAGACAAGAATGGGTTTTTTATTGCTCTAATTCTAGGCTATGATGATTAGACTTGAATATGGGTTTTTATCTTTAAGTTCAATGTTTCCTACAACATAAGTCCCTTGTTGTGATATGAAATCCTCTAATGCTTAAGTTAGTAAATGTAGGAGGAGAAAATATTGTATAGAAAGAGAAATAATATGAGGTGTAAGAGAAAAATATGTAAAGAGAGGAGGAGTGATGTGTGTTATGAATGGTTTTTACTTTCCTAGCTTGACTTGAATGTTTTACTTGGTGACTAGAGATATTTATAGACCTTGGTCATATCAGCTTACCTTATGTAGCACGGAAAATGCTGTTGCAAATACCTCATAGTGCATGGAGTTACAAGTTCTTTATGGTAAGTGAAGTAGAGTGGTTTTATGGCAAGTGGAAAAAAATAAATATCGTTGATGATGGGATTTATTGCTCGTTATTGGTTTGTGTGCTCATTATACCATTGATGTCGAAGTTAGTGCTTTTACTCTACATAGAGAATTTGTGTCTTTATTGCTCGTTATTGGTTTGTGTGCTCATTATGCCATTCATGTAGAAGTTAATGCTTTTACTCTACACAAAGAATTTATGTACACAAGGTTTATCGTGCTTGCACAAAGAATTTATGTGTGTGTGCCTATAAATATTTATATGCACAAGGTATGCATGCACCGATGGGTGGTGTGTGACTTATTAGAACTTGAAAAAAAATGTATTGCGGTGTGTGTTCAAAGTGGTATTGGATAACCCGCGGTAAGTTAAGAGTGAGTGAGGGAGAGGTTGTTCGAGCTGGGCCTGAACGACCAAATTCTAGCTGGTTAGGGCAAGCCTAAATGACTAGATTTTTTTTTAAAGTTTTGTGCACTATCAATTGCCCTTAAGTCTTTTAAATAGTTCTGTTTATAATATCTAACCAATAGAGGTTGAGGAAAGAAAATATTTACTATTTTATACAGGTGATGTTACCTTTTAAGACCACAAGAGAGATGAGTGTTTGCCTGCAAGAGAGACTGGTGTTTGATCTATTTGTTTGTTCTTTTTAGAGTAGAGAACATTATTATTTAGAAAGTAGAAAATGTTTTGTGTGAAAGTAGTGTTAAAGTATTGTGTAAGAAGATGTTGCATGGATGAAGATTTTTCTTAATAGAGATGAAAAGACTTTAATGGAGACATGGAGATCTTATTGTGAAGATTTTATTGGAGACATAGAGATATATTTGGAGACATGAAGAATTCATTGAAGACGAGGAGATTTTAGTAAAGACATGAAGATCTTATCATGGAGATTCCAATGGAGACATGAATACTCATTCGGATATATAGATAATTCATTTAGTAACGTGGACATTTCAATAAAAAAACACTACTGCCTTATTAAAAAATTTTAAACATTTTCTTAACTAAAGATATAATTTCTGGAAATTATATGATCTCGAGTAATTCATGGTGGGGATATTTCTCTATTTATTTGAAGAGTTATGTTTCCTTTCTAATAAATTATTAGAGGTGATTTGTGATGATCAATTTTTCTATCTTATTTTTTAGGAGATGACATTCCTTAGTATCATGACCATGTTTGTTGTGAAAGAAATAAAATTTATCATGGTTTATTGTGTTTGCATCACTCTTTGTAGGAGGTGAATGTTGTAAAAAGTCTTTTTTAAATAGTAGCCAATATCTCAACATGCGTGGTGGTTAAAAGTGTGGCTAAGAGCTTATAAAAAGTCAGACAATCATGAATAAATACCTTGGTGTTCCTTTTGGATGTTTGGGATATCTTGCTATTTGTGGTTGGAAACAAGGTGTTCTTGTCTAGTTAAGCTCATTTCCTTTACTTAAATGTGTTTTTTTTGTTGTTTATTTCATATTTAGAAGAGTTCAGTCAAGGAGAGTATATAGTCGTTACCATAAAAAAAGGTTATAGACCCTTCTAATCAGGGTTTCTATGGCAATAAGTTTAAGTATATTCTCCACGTTGAACACTTTCTCATTAAACATTTGAAGCTATGCTGTAGAGATCTCATCTTCTTATTGTGTGATGATGAAGAACTTCGTGATGATTATTTTAGCTAGTATGCTTGTATTTAAGTGGGAGATAAGTTTAACATAGAGATCGTGAAGGCTAGGGATGAAGTCAGGATCAAGTTTGTGATACCATACCTGAGTACATCCACTAAATGTTATTGGGAGGAATTTAAATATAGCATAACTTTTTTAGATAACAAGCTTTGAATGCTTCTCACATTTTATATATGCTCTTTTAAATTTGGAAGACCATCATAGTTGTCTATGTTATCCTTTGTAGAGAAACAATCTTCGGGGAGATAAGTATGTAACACTTGTATTTAAGTGGGAGATAAGTTTAACATAGAGATCGTGAAGGCTAGGGATGAAGTCAGGATCAAGTTTGTGATACCATACTTGAGTACATCCACTAAATGTTATTGGGAGGAATTTAAATATAGCATAACTTTTTTAGATAACAAGCTTTGAATGCTTCTCACATTTTATATATGCTCTTTTAAATTTGTAAGACCATCATAGTTGTCTATGTTATCCTTTGTAGAGAAACAATCTTCGGGGAGATAAGTATGTAACACTTGATGAAAAAAATAGAGAATCTTGTGTAGTTACTGATCTCATCTCATATCTAGGTCTTTTTCTATGGGTAACATTAAAGTGAGACTCCAAAGATGATCAGTGGAGATAACCATTTATATGTATAAGACTTGTTAAAGAGTTCTTTTCATATTTACAATAGATCCTTTAGAAAGTTGAAGTACGAGTGTCCTTATGCCTACTGACTTGCATGTCATTCTACCCAGTTCCTTCAAGGAATCGAAGTTGTCTTTTTACATTAAATGGTGCATTTAATGAAGCTTGCTATTATGTTTTTCATTGAGGGAATGAAAAAGTGCGAAGCCATTATCTTATAGCTAAAACAACATTATTGAACACTTGAATTTATTGAGAGATTTGATGGATATCCGAAGAAGTTGGAGTATCTATGGTGAGGAGGTCTGTTAATCTCCCATGTACTAGAAGTTCCATGTTGTCGGCTATGAAAAATATTTTTAAGTGTTAGGTGTGAAAAGGAATGAACTAGCTTTTATTTAGGTATCCACAAATGATGCCACTAATAAAGACATGAAAAATTTAGAAAGGAATGGGCTTTCCATGATTGACATTATAGGCTGTGGTGATTGGGCCTGAATGTAGACTTTTCTCTCTAAGCTTAGGGTTTCTAGCAACACAAGTAACTTGTTGAAATAAGGGATCATCCAATGCTTAAGTTATTAAATGTAGAAGGAAAAAACAATATGCATAAAGAGAAATATTATGAGAAGTAGGAGAAAACTATGTAAAGAGATGAGCAATGACATGTGTTGTGAATGGTTTTTACTTGCCTGGCTTGGCCTAAATGTTTTACCTAGTGACTAGAGGTATTTATAAACTTTGGTCATATTAGTTTATCTCATGAAGATTGAAGATTAGTGTTGTAGATACCTCATGATGCATATATTTATAAGTGCCTTGTGGTGAGCGAAGCATATCGATGTCATGGTGAGGGGAGAAAAATGAATAACATTGACAAAGAGACTGATGCTTGTCATTGATTTGTGGTGCTCATTATGCTATTAATGGAGAAGTTGATGTTTATATTTTACACAAATAATATATATGCGTGAGGTATACGTACACTAACGGGTAGTGCACAACTTCTTAAAACTTAAAAAAATGCATTGAGGCGTTTGTCCATGGAAATATTGGACAACTCAAGATAAGTCAAGAGTAAGTGCGAGATAGACTGTTTAGGTCAAGCCTGAACACCAAGATTCTAGTTGTTCAGGCCTAGCCTGAATGACTAGGATTCTAACCAAACCACTAGAATTTTGTTTAATCTTTTTATGCACTATCACCTTGAAAATATGTGGTTAACCGTTTTAAAAATAAAATAAAATAAAATAAACTTGAAACATAGGGGCCAAACCCAACATAATTGGGTTTGACTATGTGTTGAGCCAAATAAGCGTGTCTGACAAGCTGCTAGACCCAATATATTTGGATTTAACCACGTGCCGAGCCCAAGTAAACGTGGGTTTGGCAAACTGCCAGACTCAATATATTTAGGTTTGGCCATGTGCTAAGCTCAAATAAACGTAAGTCTAGCGAGCTACCAGACCCAATATACTTCGGTTCGACCACGTGTTAAGCCTAAATAAGCATGAGTCTTGCAAGTTGCTAGACCCAATATTCTTGGGTTCGACCATATGCTGAGCCTAAGTAAATATGGGTTTGACGAGCTACTATACCCAACATACTTGGGTCTGATCACATGCTGAGCTTAAGCGAACATAGGTCTGGCATCATACTTGGGATCAACCACGTGTTGAGCCTAAGTGTGAGTGGGCCTAATGAGCTGCTATACTTATATGCTTGGGTTCGGTCATTTGCTGAGCTCAAACGAGTATGAGTTTGACAAGCTGCCGACCCAACATACTTAGGTTTAGCCATGTCTGGTGACCAAGGGAACATGTGTCTAACAATAATGTCATAGGGTTCAACCATGTGCTGAGTTCTAGCGAACATTGGTGTGGTGAACTGTCAGATCCATCTCTCCTAGGCTTGGCTGCACGCATAGCCTAATTGGTATGAAGATCGTTATAGACCCATGTTAGGGTCATAAGACTTCGTTTATTTATTCTTAAGACTTTTAACATAAACTATTCATGTCAAGAATATTCATCTTCCTACATCTATAGGTGTATAAAGGGTCTCTCAATGAACTACCATATTTTCATCTCATTAATGATGTTTAAAACATATTTGTCCCTCATTAATGAGGTGTAACAGATATTTGTCCATCATTAATATCATCATTAAAAATAACTCTCCAGCTCCTTTACTCCATCAGAACAATAAGGTTCAAAGATTACAAATACCCTCTAAACTATTTAGGTAAATGGTTCATAATTTCTATTCTCTAAGAATTCATAAATCAATTCTTAGAGTATTTATCATATCAAAACAAGAACAAACATGCATGTTCTTAGAATTTAAAGTTCACTTTAGCATTTATTATAATCCCTTACTAAAAGTCACTAACTTT
>Ga0307515_10024874_pt1 | contig 10396 bp, 12 predicted proteins | sample 17_EM_MG_FD_194513 | JGI IMG/M metagenome (GOLD analysis project Ga0307515, IMG submission 194513) | Populus trichocarpa ectomycorrhiza microbial communities from riparian zone in the Pacific Northwest, United States - 17_EM | ecosystem: Host-associated > Plants > Roots > Unclassified | place...
AGTTAGCACCATTAGTCATCGATCGACCTTATGTCGATGCGACATGTCTCGTTACACGATACAATAGACACACCTTCGCATACGCCCGCGCACACTCGACTACTCGAGCACACGCCACCGTACAACATGTCATCAAGTTCTTCGCCATCCATCAGAACATGGGACCAGCTCAATGGGGAAACACTTGTTGGCAAAAGCTCACGTGGCAAAGTTAAACGAATTAACACCCTCAGAGGTCACTGAATTGCCCAGTTCGACGGTGGATGAAACAGCTTTGGCCATCCTGAAGAGACAAGGAAGTCGCGGAATCACAATAGTAAGTGTGCCGAGAAAAATCATACTTGATATCCAATTGAATCCATACTGACCAAAATGATAGACAAAACGTTCCAAACTAGCAGATAAGGACTATGAAGCTTCCGAATTTCACCAAGACACGTGGAATCGCTACCTCATGTTAGGATGTGTTTCGGCACATATTCCATGGAACGCTATATCAAATCTCGAGCTACAACGGTCATATAAGTCATTACGAGATGACGTAGTTCTACCGTCCGCTACAACCCTTAGGAACATTTGCCGGAGGGAATATGCACTGAATGTGTATGCAATTAAGAAGCAATTGCCGATACGAAATAAAGTTAGTTTAGCTTTGGACGGATGGACATCAACACACAAACCAGCCATAACGTCGGTCTTTGCGTACTATATGGATCGAAATTGGGCATTGCTTGAAGTTCAACTCGCTTTCGATGACGTCGATTACCTGTTCGGTTCCCGTTTCGAAAGCTAATTAATGATGATAGGTCACGGGCCAACATACTGGAGCAAGGTTAGCCGTTCATTTGAAGGACATGTTGGATCGTTTTGAGCTTACCGACGGCCGCTTGATTGGTATTGCAACTGATAATGCTTCGTCACACTACTCGATGACACGCGAGCTGCAATCAACACTTGAGGCCTCTGGAATCGAGTGGCCGGCATTGAGGAACCACATACCATGCATGGCGCATGTCATACAGCTGGCTTTAGGTGCATTCATGAGCAGTCTTGGTGTAAAAGGCCGCACCAAGTCCTTGGAAGCCCATGAGCGCGATCAGCAATTTGGAGAGAATGTGAGCATAGACATTGGGAAGAGTCAAAGACTTCGAAAAGAGGGCAATGCTAGAATCAACAAGGTCTCGGCAATGAAACCAGGTTTAGCAAAGATAATTGAGAAAGTACGTATTTCATGATATTTTGAAAGTCGTGAAGCTGACCTTCATATAGCAGAGAATGCTTGCTGTATTAATTACGTTGACACCTGGTTGCCGAAAGGAGTTCATTGATTGTCAAAAAGCGAAAGTCCGCATTGCGGTACTTCCTATTATGGATGTGAAAACACGTTGGAACTCTGCACTGGAGTTACTCGAGCGCGCCTACCGCTTACGGAAATTCACCCGCGAGTGGCTTCTAAACCCACAATGCCCTCAATATCGGCCATTATTCACAACTCAGGATGGATGGACGATTGTCAAGTATGTCATGGAAGTGTTGGGGCCATTTCGATATTGGACCCTTTGGATGTCGAAGAGGCATACAGTCACATTGCATCACGTCATCACAGTGTACAACGACATGTTCAATCACATGGACGGCGTGATGCGGGCTTTGGCTAAGAAGAAGACACAATCGAAGGAACACTTGCTCTTCACTGTGACGTTAGCTCGACAGAAGCTTTTAAAATACTATGCTCAAGTGATAGCAACGACAGGCATGCTCCTGATTTCCGCACAAATCCTTGATCCGTTCCGGAAGTTGCGATCGTTTAGAACGTGGGACAAGGGAATGGATATTAATCCTGAGGACGAGACATCGTACACTACACAATACCAAGCGGTGTTTCTATAGTATGTTGAAAATGAATACTGGGCTAAACATCGAGGTGTGCCGGTCAATAAACTCGAAACAGTACCGAGCAGCAATCTCGTCCCCTCCGCAACAGCATCAGGGTCCTATCAATCATCCTTTGATTCATGTGATATGTCCAGCGATGATGAGGAATACTTAACGCCTAACAATGTGCCTAAGACGACACCCGGACAAAGCGATCACGCAGCCCGCTTATTGACCGCCGCCAGGCCCTATTTCGATTCGCCGCCTGAAGCACCCAAGAACTGGGGACAAATTAATCCAAATCTCAATGATTACCACTCCGACCCAATGGAGATTAGCAGTACATTTTTGATACCGGACATAACTGAATGGTGGCGCCAATAGGAGGAAGCGCACTCAAAGTACGCCGATCTCTCCAATGTGGCTCGCGACATATTCTCTATCATACCACATGGTGTCGGAGTGGAGGCCAGTTTTTCCCTTGGCCGAGATGGTATTGGGTGGAGGCAGTCAAAAACCACAGGCGAGACCCTTCACGGAAAAGTCGTAGTCAGGCAGTTTGCTCGAGCCAACAACGGGATTTTGGCAGGAACTGACCGAGAATTGGATACCCCACACACAGAAAACCACTCAGAAATGAAGAAAGAGGCGGATGAAAGGAAATTGCACAGAATGGCCAAGGTTCAAGACCTTTTGGAGATGTGGCAGGGCAGCCAAAATCTACGAGCTACCCAGAAGGAATCTCGCGCTCAAAACAAGCAGATGACTGCTGTAGGATACATTTCGGACAGTGAAGAGAGCGTTATAGCATCCTGGTCACTCTTTCAACATGATAGTGCGGCTGCATTTAAATTGTCAGAATGATCACCTTTGCCACCAGCTTTGTCTGCAAAGAACCACCATGGAGGACGAACTCAGATCTTAAATGTCCGCCAAATCCGGATACTCACCCGTCATCCAGTCGAAAGTGAGGACAATAGCGCACCTGAAAGCATTTCGGACACCGATGACTGGCTGAACTGGAATGGCGACTTGGATAATCCAAACGACAGCAAAGATGATTGCGCAGCAGACGATGAATCCGATATTGGCCCCAACAATGGCATTGAGGATCCGGAATGCCCAGAGCAGCAGGATGTGAGCGCCGCGCCAAATGTGCCCGGATTGGTTCGGCTGAACCGGAAGTCAAATAGACAGGCTGAAAAGGTGTTGGTGACGGTCAATGCAGTTGAAACGCGGAGAAACAAAGGAAGGAAGAAAAAGTAGGACAGAATGCGTCAATGGTTCACCAGCTTTATGTAACTTGACCGAGAGTTTCAGTTAGAGATATATTATGGGCGAATGGTAAGAAGTAGATTGTGAATATCGGTTCATAAATAGATGTATAGCGGGTGCAATGAATCTTTGGGCATGATACATCATTTTTAGTCGTGTGAGAATGAACAGTGTAAGATTATTACGCTGCTCGGCTTTGCCACAGGGCTGAGTCTCAATCAGGCAGAATAACAGCCGATCAAGTCAAATCAGGATGAAATCAATTGTCGACAGCAGCAGATGTTGAATGGACAATACATTAAAATGTGCGTCAACAGAGCGTCAACGACATTTGGCCTTGCATCTTGGAAATTGCATGGGCTGTGCGGCGACGTTACGCCATAATCGTGCTATCGGCCGCCTCTCTAGGCAAAACCTCTTGCAACAACATCGCTACTATGTCCTAAAAATGAGCGTCAACGGAGCGTCAACGACTTTGAGCCTTGTATCATGGAAAATCCTAGTGTTGTGCGGCGACAATAGGCCATAATCAGATCATCCGCTGCCTTTCTAGGCAAAAACATTAGCGACGACATTGCTACTATGTCCGAAAAATGAGCGTCAACGGGGCGTCAACAATTTTTAGCTTTGCATCTTCGTTAAGTTATGTTCCGATTAGTTGTAGACATCCATTTAGGGGATATTGGCAGCCTTTATTGGCAAACACAACAGCGAGATGCTCCCTGCGGCATCCTGAAATTGAGCGTCAACCGAGTGTCAACAGTTTTAGGACTTGCATATTTCGTAATCAAGGTATCGCGCAAAACTTCACGTGCGGAACTGTATTATTGACCGCCTTGCTAGGCAAAAATAGCATATATCGAAGGTGAAACACAGATACCAAATCAATCGATATTACACCCTCCTCAACAAACAAAAGCACATTGTTGGTTGCTGAAAACGCGATTTTGATAAGATACTATTAACACACTGCAAATAAAACAGCCTTATATGAATCTATAGATGGACCCGCTGGGCGACCCGCTGACAACCCGCCCAATTCAGACGAGTTGGGAGTTCACCATGGAACAGTACCCGAGTGGGCGGTTAGGGTTTATTGACAACCCGGACCGCCAGTTTGGCAACGGTTCGGTTTGGACCCGGACCCGGACCCGAAGTGACAGTCCGGAACCGTTGCTAACACCATGCCTAAGGAAACAGAGCCACTGTACTGTACTGTTCATCTCCCTCTGAACACTGACGACTGCACCTGATATCGCCATGTCAACCAATATCCACATCTCAACCATAACCAACAACCAACAACAAACTTGACATGAACATCACTCGAGCACGTCGCAGAAGCACTCAGCAATGCCATGGATCTCGACACATCCTTGACCAGCACCAGCGCTGCTACAAGCTGCGCCTCCACCACCACAGCAACCACTACTGCAGCCACCACTATGGCAGCCACCACAACTGCAGCCACCACCACCGCACCCACCACTACCACACCCACCACCACTGCAGCCACCATCGCAGCCACCACAACGGCCACCCCCAGAACCACCACCACCTCAGACACCACCACCACCACCACAGCCGCCACCATTTTAGCCACCACCACCACCACCACCACCACCACCACAGCCACCACTGCAGCCACCACTGCAGCCACCACCACAACAGCCACCACAGCCAGCACTGCAGCCACCACCACCACCACCATCACCAGCACCTAGTGTTGACAACAGGTCTGGGTAACCAGCCAGAGGTCAGGGTTTGGACCGGAACAATGGTTTGGTTCGGTTCCAGAACCATCCAAAAACCGAACCCGCTGCTTCTTGGCGGTCCAAACTTTGCCCTGTACCCATCAACCCGCGGGTTTTGCCGGGTTTGGCTAAGACCGTCAGAGCCTATCTCCGGTTCTGCGTTTCGGGATATTCTGTTTATAATCGCATTCGGATATCCTACTGTTAATTGCAAAATATTGACTATGGTACTGCATTGTCATTTTCTGATGTATTGACAACCTTGATATAGCAAACAAGTAGAGAGACGCTCCCTGCGCCATCCTAAAGATGAGCGTCAATCGAGCGTCAACAATTGATGGTCTTGCATCTTGGGTAATCTAAGTGGCGCTTGATCGCACGTATCCATAAACAAGTGATTAGCAGCCTTGATGAGCAAATAAGCAAATGATATTCCCGCGATAGCCTCCTGAACAGTAACAACTGATTCCATTTACAACGGTGCATTTAAGTGTTCACGAGCGTTTTAGACTACAAAAACGGCCAAAACTGGGAATATGGACTGTAACAGCCGCAGCGCGCTTCAATGAACCATGATTCAAGGCCCAAGATTGTCGACACTGCGTTGATGCACATTTTCACGATGGGGCAGGGAGTGTGACGCTTTCTTTTTTGCCTTTTAAGGATGGCAACATTTCCATTATGTGTAATCACTACCAAATCGCATTTTAATTAACCGACTTACAGGACCAGAAATTGTTGACGCTCCGTTGACGATCGTGTTCAAGATGGGACACGCAGCGTCTTGCTTTCTTTCTTGTGTATACAGGTTGTCAATACTGTTGTTATGTATAACCACTACAGAATTACTTTTTAATTACCAGACTAACAAGACCTAGAATCGTTGACACTCTGTTGACGCTCATTTTCAAGATGGGGCAGGGAGCATGTTGCTTTCTCTTTTGCCTATAAAGGGTGGCAACACTTCCATTATGTGAACTCCATGCCAAATCGCATTTTTATTACCCGACTTACATGACCAAAAATTGTTGACGCTCCGTTGACACTCATTTTCATGATGGGGAAGGGAGCATTTCGCGTTCTTTTTTGCGTCTAAAGGTTTTCAATGCTGTTGTTATGTTTAACCACGACAAGATAACTTCATAATTACCAGACTAAGAAGACCTCAAATTGTTGATGCACTGTTGATGCTCATTCTCAAGATGGGGCAGTGAGGGCGTTGCTTTTTGTTTTGCCTATAACGTATCTCAACACTTCCAGTATGTATAATCACTACCGAATCGCGTGCTGATTACGAGACTTACAGGACCAAAAATCGTTGATGCTCCCTTGATGCTCATTTTCAAAATGGGACACAGAGCATCTCGCTTTCTTTCTTGTGTATAACGGTTGTCAATACTGTTGTTATGTATAACCACTACAAACTTACTTCTTATTTACCAGACTAACAAGACCAAAAATCGTTGACGCTCTGTTGACACTCATTTTCAAGATAGGGCAGGGAGCGTGTTGCTTTCTCTTTTGCCTATCAAGGGTGGCAACACTTCCATTATGTGTCTTCACTACCAAATTGCATTTTGATTACCCGACTTACAGGACCTACAATCGTTGACGCTCTGTTAACGCTCATTTTGCCATGGGTGTAACCGCAATATGGAACCATTCACTTTGGCATACTGTATCAATAATGGTCTAGTGGCAGCCATTCTGTGCTGTTCATGTACATACTCCTTTCTAACTACATTGTTCTTTAAGGATGCATATGAATATACCATTTAAAATATACTTTAATATGACGGCTAATTGTAGATCATGATAATACTCAAGAATCCTGTTCCCTTCAGTCAACTCTCAACTTTGCTGTCATGTTCACTCAACAGGCTGCTCTCGTCTACAAAATGGCTGTCATCTGCATTACCATGCAGCTGATAGTGTACTAACCTGTGGATGGACATTCATCAGTCAGCAAATCTGGAATGGAATCTTTATCGTGCATGCAATCCTTGGCATATGGATCAAGATTGACAAATTGGGCTCTGGGAAGCGGAGTATGTATATACACATATCCGGGTGGCACACCTTCTGTTTTGGAACATTGAGTTCTGTCACTGTGATCATGTGGCCCAGGTAGTGTTCAGGGCCTCGGTGTCGCCTGTCATGGTGGATGTGCACCTGTGCCATTGCGCCTCCAGCCAGTCTGTGGATTCTTTGCTGTGTCAATTTGGCAATGGGGACAGCCGTCCGTTTGATTCTCCCGAATCATTGCCGGGTGTCTTTCTATCCCAGCCTTCACCTAGTTATGCCCGGGAAACGTAACACCCCGCACCTTCTCTTCTCCAACTTCGGCGCGTGGTTTCTTGATCAGTTGTTGTGTTTCCTGAATTGCGGCGTGAGAAAACCCTTCCTTAGCCATTTTAGCCAGATTCAATGGAAGACTCATGTCGGACTGTTCAAGGTGTAACCGACTTCCTTGTCTTACCATAGTAGCTGACATGTTGAAAACCTACAAGAAATTAGTTGCTGCTTCTACAGTGAGAATTGGCTGTTACGTCAACCATATACAACTCTGTAGCCTCCTCTAGGGTCTTGAAAGCCTGTTTCGTCCATTCCCAGGGACGTTTATCATGAAATTCATCTGCGAAAATCCCAGAACTTACAACATTGGGATGTTCAATTTCAGGGACTGTGCGGACAAATGCCTTGGTCGACCATGGAGGTTTCCTGTTACGGGCAGCAATGAATCGGTCACGTAGCTCTCTATGTACCCCAGCTGTGCATTATACTTTTATTTGACCGTCGTCTAGATTGATATGGATTGACTCACATCCGATCGCATGCTGCTTCCTATTCGGCCTGCATCCAGTTTTCCGTACTATTGCCAAATGTGCGTCCTGGGTCATCTTTTCGGTGGCTACAATTGCAGCGTTGCGGTGAACTAACTGGTGTCTGCGTTGCTGCTATGTCTCACTGGGTGGCGCATTGTTTGAAGAGCCTGTCGTTCGGCTTGATTCAACTTCAATCAGACCTGGTTGGAGTATATCTGGAGCCATGACTTGCTGTTGTGCAATGGTGAGGATGATGATCACGAAACAAAGTGGGAAGTCCTGAAGATTATATAGTACAAGTCAAAATGGAACGAGTGACAGCCAACTTGCCCCTTCAATTCAAGCTGAATCCGGCTGGGTATAGCTGCACTGTGTATAGCTGCAGGTGATTCCAACATTCCCGCAATGTGCAGTAAATTGGTCAAATGTGTTTTGTTTCATTGCAGGGATACATCGTGATGAACGACAGCTGATATCTCATTTTTGATAAATATAAACGGCGCATTCTTCGACGGAAAGGACGTCTGGTGATGTTTGTCTCAAGGAATTGCCGGGATCTTACGTTAATCGCATGCTAACCATCAATTCTTAATGTCTCGTTAGCATGACTATTCCCAATGAAGTCACAGTTAAAACGCTGATTTTGCTTGGTTCAAATTGATGAAACCTACCAACCTTGACATAAAAGACACAGCTTGCATCCATGTGGTCCATGTCTTGCAACATCCAACATCTCGCCCAACAACAAGGTCAACACAAGATACAATGATCAATGGTTTGAAAAACGATCTTTCACAACTTCCGGCGGGCACATACGGCAAGTCGACGAAGAAATCCACATGACAACGTCATCAAGCGAATAAAGGCAAGCATGGCTTGGAGGCAGAATGAGTCCCAGCGTTGGGAACATTGCGCGGCTTACCATCTAAAAAGAAGCATTCGGCGGAGAAACGACGGGACACACACTTTTCAAGCAAGGAAGAAAAAGAGAAATGGATTGAGGATTATATGGATAGAGAGACCAGAGTGGCAGGAAAGCTAGTTCAAGACGCAGAGACAGCGAATATGTAAGAGCAGGAACATATGAGGAATGTTGAAAAGGCACAATCGACAACCACAAAGCCTGAAACAACATTGGAGTAGATGTTGAATGCTATCGGAGACAGTTTAAGTAATCTTGCAAGTTCCCAAGATGAGGAGGATGAAGAAGACGAGGATGATGATGAGGAAGATACAGAGCTTGGCAAGCTGAGCGAAGATGAGCATCCTGGCTGGGTGATGGGCACGATCTCCAAAACGGTACAGCACCGCACGGACAGCTTTCGGAAGAAGCACATGAGGCTTGACGAACTCACGCAACCGGGATGGGGAGAAACAGCCGACTACTTCTGTGAGAGAGATATGATGTACGGGACAGCTGCACTCAGAGTTCCGGCAGTTGTGAAGCCGCAAACCGACACGACAGCAGCCACACCATCACCAACAATATGTGGAGAGCTTATGCAGGTTCTCGATATCATCCCCGGACAATCCCAAATGCCACAAGTGACGTCTCGACAGGAAAGTAGTCAAATGAGGCTGGGTTCAGAGCAACCTCAGGCACACAATCACGTAGTATCTCTCATGCCTGACGCGTTGCCTGATTCCTCATAGAGGGAGATTGCGACGCCAGCTCAACCCGTGAGCATTTACCCCAGCATATACCGTTGCTAGCTAATTACCATATTGAAATTGAATTCGGACGAAGACATGGTGACGGCTTCTGTGTCATCGGAGAAATAGATAGCCAAATAGTTATTTTTGACGACGCGTCTCGAGTAAAAGCAATTTGTACCTATGTTGTTACGTGTCAGCAGTGTCTGGATTTCAGTGACCACATTGCGAGACATGATTATTCGTCAGTGTGTGTGCAAGGGTCGTACGAGCAATGCAAATTTTCTAGACACCAAATCGAGTAGATTGACAACCAATGAACTGAATATGGTGTTGCCTGTTACAGTTAAATGATCAAACGAAACCTAAATTTGAGATGAAATTTATGAACAAAGTATAAGTCAGTGATGTCATACGACTCAAAGAAAGAGCGGTCAAAGCACATCCAAAACCAGGATGAATGACAGCCGTTAGTCTGCATCAATCCATGCAGCGAACTATATAATGCTCTGCTCAGACCTCCTGCACATGGTCGAAAAATCGACAATTGCTTATGGTACATGATGGAAATCAAGGAGAATGAGGTGGACAAGGAATGGTGATGACTTCGGGCTGTAAAGATCTAAAACTAGTTCTTGGATTTTCATGCTGAAAATTGCTGGCCGAAAGCGCTGAAATGCGATGGACTGACATCATTCATCATGCAAATGCCGTGTATCGTGGTGGGTCAGAAACTGGGATGTCTCAAAGATTTTGGATTCGAATGATAATACATAGAAATGGTATACTGGCTGCCAACAAAGACTGTATGGATTTTATGCACAATTGTTGAGCACCCAATGACTGTTAGTATATCTCTAAGGTGAGCTCAAAGGTGAGCGTCAACAGCATCAGCAAAAAACATTTCCGTCCGGGCGGAATGGCTCCGTCAGAGTGGACGCGCTCCGTCAGAGCCGTCAGAGACACCCCGGTGGCGGATTACTCCACGCCCGGCGTCAATGCCACGCGTCGCGT
>Ga0307515_10024875_pt1 | contig 10396 bp, 5 predicted proteins | sample 17_EM_MG_FD_194513 | JGI IMG/M metagenome (GOLD analysis project Ga0307515, IMG submission 194513) | Populus trichocarpa ectomycorrhiza microbial communities from riparian zone in the Pacific Northwest, United States - 17_EM | ecosystem: Host-associated > Plants > Roots > Unclassified | place...
CTGTCCGTGCCTCGCTTATAAGCTAGGACCACCCCTAGAGAAAATTTTCTGTTGGGATAAGGGGGTAAAATGACAAATAAATCCACCTCTAGCTCGCTAGGCGGTAGGAATTAGGTCTTAAAAGTTGGAAAATCAATTGTTTTTGATGGTAAGATGGGTATGCGTAAGTTTTAGAGTGTGGCGCTACCTTTTGGTAAGGTTGCATGTGCGGTAAAGGTTTAAGTTTTAATATAGCGCTAGGTCTACTTATATCCTATACTAATAAATAGGATAAGATTAGCAGTAGCTATATATCTCAGTATTTGTAGGTCTACTTATACGCTACACTAATAAATAGGGTAAGGTTAGTAGTAGCCGTACATCTTAGTATTTATAGGTCTACTTATAAACTACACTAATAAATAGGATAAGGTTAGCAGCTATATATCTTAGTATTCGTAGGTCTACTTATATACTACACTAATAAATAGGACAAGGTTAGCAGCAGCTGTACATCTTAATATTTATAGGTTTACTTATATCCTATACTAACAAATAGGACAAGGTTAGCAGAAGCCGTATATCTTAGTATTTATAGGTCTACTTATATCCTACACTAACAAACACAACAAGGTTAGCAGCAGCCGTATATCTTAGTATTTGCAGGTCTACTTATATACTACACCAACAAATAGGATAAGGTTAGCAGCAGTTATACATCTTAGTATTTATAGGTCTTCTTACTTACTACACTAACAAACAGGACAAGATTAGCAGCAGCTATATATCTTAGTATTTATAGGTTTACGTATAACCTACACTAATAAACAAGACAAAATTAGCAGCAGCTATACATCTTAGTATTCGTAGGTTTACTTACAACCTATACCAATAAATAGGATAGGGTCAGCAGCAGCTATACATCTTAGTATTTGTAGGTCTACTTATACCCTACACTAATAAACAGAACAAGGTTAGTAGTATACATCTTAGCATTCGTAGGTCTACTTATATACTATACTAATAAATAGGACAAGGTTAGCAGCAGCCGTATATCTTAGTATTCGCATATCTACTTATAAGCTACACTAATAAATAGGATAAAGTTAGCAGCAGCTATATATCTCGGCATTCGCAGGTCTACTTATACACTACACCAACAAACAGGATAAAGTTAGCAGTAGTTATATATCTCGGCATTCGCAGGTCTACTTATAACCTATACTAATAAATAGAACAAAGTTAGTAGCAGTTGTATATCTTAGCATTCGCAGGTCTACTTATAACCTACACCAATAAATAGGACAAGATTAGCAGCAGCCGTATATCTTGATATTTGCAGGTCTACTTATATCCTACACTAATAAATAGGACAAGGTTAGCAGCAGCTATACATCTTAGTATTTATAAATCTACTTATAAGCTACACCAATAAATAGGATAAGGTTAGCAGCAGCTATATATCTTAGTATTCGCAGGTCTACTTACTTCCTACAACTAAGTATATTAGTAGAATATCTAAAATATACTCCGGCAATATTTACCTTCTATATTTACACTATTAGCTAAAATATTATTATCCAGTTACTATTAAACCCTACCGTAAACAATCTACCCCCCTATATACCTTAACCCATCGGAATAAGCTTAACCGCAGCTAATAGAGATAACAATATATTGCATAAGATTGCGTAAGTTAACTCCTACGCTAATAGCTCTTAACTTTGGTTATACTTTTATGCTAGGGTTAAGGAATAATTCTAGGACTGTTTACGAGGGCGGGGCAGTTTAATCAAGCTACTGCCTATATATATCGGTCCTGCAATTATTCCGGACTTAGGTCAGCTAACCATTTTTACCGCATAAGCACACATTTAAGCACTAAGCCAAGCTAAATATCCGCAAAGGCTTATTAGGACGGGCAGCATAATCAGCAGTATTTATAGCAGGTAATTAAAGTATAAAATACTTTAAGCTCGCCCCCGCTAGTAGGGAGGGTGGCCGAGCCGCACTGACCAGACCCTTTATTATAAACCGCTTTTTTAACGCAAGTAAAGAGAGAAGTTAGGGTCAATTTTTGCCACACAATGGCATATAGGTAATGTAGGTTAATAGGGTAGGCGCTAAGAGTTTTCAATGGCGGGGTATACCAGATCGAGATTCTAGAAGAAGGCGGGGGCTGAAAACTAGGGCACTAGGACAGGATTAGAACGGTCTAAAGAAGCTAGACTAAGCCAGCACTAATTAACACTTCCTTTAAAAGGGGAGCACATTAACCTTAGAAGCATAAATCGAGATTAAAAATATGTGTTCGCTATAAGAAACTTACTATAGAGAAAGTTAAAATATAGCCGTCGCGAAAACTGGTCGGGTTTAGCAACTGCGTCAAAGCCAAGCAGCTATAAGGAGGGGTTTATAGCTAGTGGCGTTATAGATACGGCAGTATTTATCCGCCACAACTTCTAGCGCCTACTTTCTTATTTAACCTCAGCTTCTAACTTAGATTTCGGAACTTAACACTCTGGCTACATATATTTACTTCAATTACTCTAGGATAATAATATCTCTGCTATATCTAACAGACCAATTTAGTAGGTAGGGGTCTCTAATTAGGTATAATAGTGCAGGCTAAAGAACAAGCAGGTTCTTAAGGGAATCTCCGATTAAGGTATTTATAGGAAGTAATCAGGCGGTTTATTACGTCCATCCTAAAGTTTTATTAGCCTGCAAATCATCCACTACCGATACTCGCATAAATAGCTCATAGAAAGACGCCAGAAACAACGCCATTAACTAGACGGATTTTAATAGCCAAACGATTAAATACGTCCTATACTACCTTTACACTGGAGACTATCATGTGGTCAATTCGGCCGTAGAGGCGCTAATCTCAACCATAGAAGATAAAGAGATTCATCTAGAGCAGTCTAAAGGTAAGTTAAGCCGTAATACAGCATAGGGATCTCAACTAACGATATTTCACTATTTATATAGAAAAGCAGCTTGACCCCAACAAAACATCTCAGTCACCTCAGACCGATTTACCAGACAAAGATTCTCTTATGCGACCCCTTACCCCTATACATATATATCTTAATACCGGATTGCCAGCAGAAGGCATACAAACAGCTACTAAAGTGGTTGCTAAGAAGGATTTCAAAGACCACGGACATAATGTAGGGCTATCAGTCCTTGTGCATGCGAAGGTGTATTCTTTTACTTATCAACATTTCTTCCTTAAGTTGGGAAAACTCGCCTTACAGCAGCTCACGCAAATGCTCATTCTTATACCCTATAAGCAGACATACTCATTCCCATACCTCGCGGATGCTATTCATCACATTTACGGTATAACACCAGGGCCGGAACTTTAGGAGGATCCTGCTAGGAAACTGCTGTCATAATACGTCGCTATTAATTATACAGACCTTACTAGGGAGGAACTAAATAAGCTCGCCGTTAAAGGAGCTAAATTTATAGTAGACCTCTTAAGCAAATTGGCTAGACAAATAAATGACCTTATAACAAAGACTAGGGAATTCCAGATAATCCTTAAAGATAAAGAGGAAGAACTTTAACGGGCTAGGCAGGAAATACAAGAGTATAAGAGTGCAAATATAAGACCTTACAAGGGTTCAAAAAATAAATCCCACTAGGATTTGTGAATTAATTTAGCAAAAACCTCTACTCTTTTACCTTTCCGCCTCCTTGTCTGCTTGTCCAAAGATAAAAGTCAATACTTAAATTCAAAACATAAGTAAACGAATTCACATACTCATGTTTCTGCCTATTAAGACCGCGCCATTCAGTTAACTCATCAATCGTGCTACATGGCCCCTAAACGGACTGCTAGCGCGCGTCAGTGCATTTCAACACAAATCGACCTTTTTCCATACAAATTCTGTCGGTGCGGTAGCTCGCGCTAGCAGTCCGTTTATAGGGGGGGCCGTACGCCACACCTTACACTAATCACCCATAGCCAAGCCACATCTCACAAGGACATTAGAGGGGAATATATAGCCAATGGCGAGGATCGTATACGGCAGTACATCACCACCACAACGCCACACCCAAGTCAGTTAATTCCAACACCAACCACGGTTGCCCATTTCCTCCACTTTCCCTACTATCCTATATCAAAAAGTAGAACCTCACAAGTTTTCATAGCGTTTCCCAAACATTAGTGCGGTTAAAGCTACAAGGGGGTAACATAAATTGCTCAGACGCCCCCCCTACTAGTATAGAGAGAAAAATAAGCGAGCCCCAAGTAATATAGCAGGGCTAGGTTATTTTGTGTATCTTACTAGCAGGGGGGGCATCTAAGGCATTAATGTTACCCCCTTATACAATCCACCTAAAAAATCACATTTTACCACAAGGGATACTAGCAAGGAGGGTATCTGCCCCATACGTATTACCCCCTTATATTTAAAACGGGTAAAAGAGGAGGATATTTATCTCGGACATTCTTTTAATCAAATCCTAGTCTTTTATTTATCTAGTTCCCGCTACAAGGCGGCTCCTACGGCCCACCAAACAAAGCCCCAGAGCCCCAATAGTTACTTCAACTCCTAAACGCGTATCAGCAACACCACCTCTAGCCACGCCAGCAGCTCCACCAAGAGGACGTACAAGGAAACCGAGTGCGAAGGTGCTAAAGGCCCAGCAATCGCTAAAAACACAAACAATCGCGCCACGATCAACGCAGAATAGATTACCCCCATTCCCTACCGCAAGCGTCTCCGTCTCACCTAAACGCAAGGGAAGAAGCACCAACCTAGAGGAAATCGCGAGGCTCATCACGAATCTAAAAGAAATTATAACACAGCAGAGCAGCGTCATCACAAACCAGAACAGCATCATCAAAAGCGTCCGAACTAACCTCATAGAGATCAAATCGGAACAGTAGAGCCTCAAAAGCCAATACGCCGAACTCCAAAAGGAGATCCGTTCTCTCCAAACGCAGTTCAATAATTTTTCAGCATCACCTCCATCAACACAATCATGGGCGTCGGTGGCGGCCAGCGGAGGCGTAGCAGGATCAGGGACAACTCTCTCGCGAATAATAAGCGCCGGGGACCCTCACAAGGAGCCCAACGGTCAGCTAGTGATTAATATCAGCCAAGCGGGACAGGGAGTGACAGAGAAGGTAGCAAACACAGAGGTGGCAAAACAAACCATCATACAGGGCATAAGTGATGTTAAGAGACTCACGGGGGCCACAATCAAGGACTTCCGCGTATGGCGAACGAATAACAATATAAGCGTCATCAAATTCTCGGTGGAAAAGGACAAAGAGGCCGCGTTCCGGCAGACAACTGCACAGTAGCTTAAACCGCACATCCCTAGGGCCAGGCTTATTAGACCCAAGTAGTATACAGTTAAAGCGGACTAGGTTAAAGTGGCTCTAGCAATAGACATAGACAGCGGGAAAGTAAGCAAGTCAGCTATAGAGCGGTTTAGGGTAGAGAACGGGGTAAAGGTATACACAATAAGATGGCTCGAAAGACCAAGGCCCAGCGGCCAGCACGCGTCAGTAGTGGTCAAGGTGGCGACAAAGGAGGATACGGAGAAGCTTCTCAGGATGGACAGTGTGTCATTTAATAGGGGTGCAATCGTAGTGTCGCCATTCAAAGAGCGACGCACTCCGGTAGCATATTTCAAATACAAAAGGTTTAGACACAGAGCTAGAGACTACATGCGACCTAACACATGCGATATGTGTGGCCAGGAAGGCCATCTCCAGTACAAAACAGTAAACCTACACTGCGTAAATTGCCGGGGCCCACACCGAGCCTCACACCATAAGTGCCCAGCATATAGGAAAAAGAAGGACAGGATTCTTGCAATTCAGCAGCACGGGTAACCAAGTCCCTATCCTCATCCTCTATCGAATTTCATTTCAGATCTCGCCTTAATATGCAATCGCCGCCGCCCTCTCAACCTACTTATTAGCATTAGGCCGTTTAAGAACAATATGACTTAGTAAACTGCTACCGAGGGAAGCAGCTATTGCAGTTATCGGCAATAGTAGCTAGGGAGGCGCTCTTTAAGGGTATAGGTGGATACGGGCAGGTTATAGGATGGAATTTTAACATATATATGCACTCTTTATCTCTTAGGTTTATATACTCTTTTTATTTCCTATATTAATCACAGCATCAAAGGAAGGAGAAATAGCTCTCATAGTTGGCTACTAAATTAAAGCCGGTATAATTCGTATTAGTTTACTCTAGTTAGCGCTTAGTAACGGCCTATACCCAAGTTAGACGGTGCATAGCCATAATAGAACATATATATATACGTACAATCCACCCAAGCAAACAAGCCAATCACAATGAGCGAATCAATAGACACGCAGCTCTCACAGTTGGCTTCTAAACTGGAGCTGGTACTCTAGCACCAGGATATATTTGGCTAGCTCTACAAAGGATTGCGATAATAAAGATCAGGATTCTTGTAGACGCTAGTGCCTATATCCTCAAGATAGACAATCAGAGCCTCGTCAAAGCATAGCTAGATATAGATACGCAAGCCAAAGGGGCTGTCTATTTTGGGATCTTAGTTACTAAGTAGCTCTTCCTCTATTAGTCGCTTTCCCTTTCTCGCTGCGAGGTTATACTACTGGTTCCGGTCCTATAGGAGGTAAGTAAGCATTTCCGCATTAGTTTAGCGTAGGTTTAGCAGGTCATCTTATTTAATAGTCAGCGGGAGCATTATCTTATTATCATTTATGCCGCTAAATCCTATTATAGTAGCGTTAGAGGCCCTCTTATCTCCCTATCGCGATTTTAAGAACAGGGGAAGATCCTATCCAAAAGCCTACAGCTTTACGCAAAATTGTTTAGCGTAAATAGGGAAGATAAAGTTGTTTATATAATAATCAAGGACGTTTCTGCTAAGCCAAAGATAACGCTAAAGTTCTTCGACTTGTTCTTAGTCATCGATATTAATAACATTCCAATAATGTAATACTTTTAGCCAGTAATCTACTTAGAGCGGGGTTTATTTAGAGCTCCAATGTAGATTCGGCTTCAATGTGGATTTAAATTAGACCTTTTAACTGGTAAATTAGAGTGGATCTAAGGCTAATTTAACTCTTAGAGCTCTAGATCTATACCTAATTTAAATTACGGCTAAGGAGGAATAGAGCGCTTAGGGAATAGTACGTAAGAAGAAGCCAATCAGCAACTTTTTTAACTCTACTACTGACTTAGTATCTAATAAGTAGTATATTAGCTATAGAATCTAGGATACCTAGTTATCCTACCACTACTGCTATTGCTTCTGCTATTGTGGCTCTATATCTACACTTACTATTATAGTATTATATTTAACTTTCCTACCTCCGCAATAGAACAATTTCTCTTAGTACGCCTACCTCTACTATCTAACAATGTTATCCTCGCCCTAAAGTTAATTAATTTAAAAGCTAACGACATAAAGGAGGTAGTTAAGTTTAAGCTATAGGGTAAGAACTACATTTAATATAATGCCTTAATAAAGAAACTAAAGCATATAAAGTAACGCACGTCACCTATATAGCTTTGGGGTAAGGATCTACAGCTAAAGGAAGGCAATGGCTTAATTACATATTACTACTATTATATTTATAAGAGGTTAAAGAAAACACAGGAGCTCTCTATTATATTAAGCGGAAGATCTACTATATTAACTCACCTTATTAAGGATTATAATATAGATAAAGCTATAGGCTTATTAAAGAAACACAGCAAGATAGCTCTAGCTTAATTAACAATTAAGGATTACCCTATTAAGAGGTCGCTTATTTAGAGTCACAATTTTAATACTTTTAAGCAGCTGCTTGTATAATAGATTGTATATTATTATATTGCCTTCTTCTAATTTAAAAATATCTATTTCTATTAGCTGCTATTCTTTATATACCTAGGGCTTAAGAAGTACTTACTAAAGGCCTTTAAAACAATTTGCAGCTAGGTAATTAAGGCATTTAAGACATAGAAGGGTGAATTAAGGAAGGAGCTTAAGAACGCCTATAGCATAATCTTAATATCCTTTAATCTTTAGATATTACTAAATGCACTTAGGGTCCTTAGTATAGTTATATATTTTATTAATTAAGCTAGTAAGTGTTACTATATTATATTAGGCCTTTATAAAGTTATTAGTAAACACAGCAGTAAGAATATAGCAGCTGTCCTCCTTAATATCTTTAAAGACTATAATATCTATAGTAATATTGGGTATTTTATAGCTAATAATGCAGAGTTAAATAATATATGCATTAATGTAATACTTTAAGCACTCTACTTAGGAATGTTAGTAAAGAAAAGAAAGGCCTATAGGCTCTATTATTTTAGTTATATTATAAACCTTTATACCTAGGCCTTTATTATAGGAGTTAATATAGAAAATATATATAAGGATTTAGTTACTGCATATTACAACTAGGATTTTAAGAGGATAGAGCTACTTTAAAAGAAGCGCAGAGCTATTAGATTACTTTATAACCTTATATAATATATTTAAATAACCCCCTAGTGTTATATAGTATTTAAAAGGATTAAAATCAGAGGTGCTTTAGCTAAGTTTAACGGCTTAGAGGTATATGCTGAGATCTTATATAGAGCTTTAGTATTAAGGTCTAAGTTTAGATTTTGTATATAACGTTAAAAGATAAGGGTTTAATTGGCTTAGTCTTAGATTATTAATTTGCTAGAGGAAAATTAAAACAATCTTACCCTTATCTAAATATTTAAATAGCTTTATAAAATTAATACTAATACTTACCAGCTTATTTAAAACAATCAAATGTGTTAGAATTCCTTATTCTTAGCTATCTCTCACTTCCTTAATTATAAAAAACATATTATAAAGTTCTGCTAGGAGTACATACTAGGCTTAGGTATAAAAGCACTTAGTAAAGATAACCTACTCTCTATATGCTATTGGTAGGAGCTTAAGCATCTATATAATTACCTTAAAGCTTTTTATAAGGCTACTATTATAGTAGAAGGCAAGTATATAGGCCTTATAGATCACTTCTAAACTCTTAATTAGCTTCTACTAAAGCTTAAAAAAAATATAGCAAAAGTTTACTAAGCTTACCGCCCAAAGACGTTAAACTATAGAGTTATAAAACTATAAGCAATTAGCTGGTTGCTTAGAGGCTACTTAGCAGAAGTATAAGAAGTACTACTATAAGGTAGATAATACCAGTGCCTATTATATAGCAATTGTTCTTAACCTAATACTTAAGATATAGTGGTTTTAGGATAACTAGGGGGAGTATAAAGATAAGAAGGTTTAGATTTTAAAAGTTAAAGCTCTTATAAGAGAGCTCTGGCTTAAATATAAAGGCAAGCTATAAGACACACCCTTAGTAAATATATAAGATTTTATACAGCCGCTACTAAAGCTAAAGACTTATACTTCTGCTTATAATTATAAGTGCCTTAAAACAGTACACTCTAACAATATTACTACTACGCCTATTACTATAGCCAATTGCCTCTAGAAATATTTAGAAATAAACTACCTCCGTATAGGCAACTCTAATGATTTTAATATTATATAATACTGGCTAGATTACTATAAGAGCCAGCCTAATTTTACTTAGTTTGCCTTTAATATACTTACAATACCGCCTATATTAGATAAGTGCGAGCGGCTCTTTAGCAGCTATAAGATTCTCTTAAAGGACTATCACTCTTACTTATAAATAGATATTATTAAGGCTAATAAGTGCCTCTACCACTAGTATGGGCCTCCGCGTAAGGGCATGTTTAATAATATAGATATTGGAGTTATAGAGGGAGAGCCTATACTACAAATGGTATTACTAAAGGAGGCCTTAAAGGCTCAAGTTGCCGCATATAAGGAAGCTATAGAGGAAGCTGTAAAGGTAGCAGCAGAGGCAGCAGTAGAGGCAGTAGTAGAGGTAGCAGTAAATATAGTAGTAGAGGCACTTCTAGGGGAGCTAGGTGGGCTAGGTAAGCTAGTGGTTATAGAGCTAAATAATAACGAGAGTAAGAGCCACAATAAGGGCGTATATGCTGCCTTTAAGGAGGTGATTAAAGTAGAAGATTACGAAGCTTCTAATATAGAGGCTTTGTAATTTAGGATTAATTTAGTATATTCTTCCTTCCTTACTTTTTTCCTCACCTTTTACTAAGACTTACTATTTATAGTATATATTTGATCTAGATTTATATTAGAGTCCTAAAGCTCTACCGCCTCCTTAGCATATAGAGTGGATTTAGGGGTCAAATCCACTCCACTCTAGTCTAATAAGATCACTGCTTCTAGCAGGGTATTAAAACCGTAGGTCCACCTATTATACTCAACTACGGGATTATTAGACTTTAAAACGTGCTATAGATTATCGCAGAACTGAGAACTACTAAGGCCTAAGTAATAGAAAGCTAAGTATGTA
>Ga0307515_10024877_pt1 | contig 10396 bp, 13 predicted proteins | sample 17_EM_MG_FD_194513 | JGI IMG/M metagenome (GOLD analysis project Ga0307515, IMG submission 194513) | Populus trichocarpa ectomycorrhiza microbial communities from riparian zone in the Pacific Northwest, United States - 17_EM | ecosystem: Host-associated > Plants > Roots > Unclassified | place...
AACTGGACTGTACAGTCGTCAGGGAAAACATTCCCACGACCGCCACCCGATATCCCGACCCACCACCCACCGAACGGCCCTCAAGACCCACACGCTGCAGCAATGCCAGGCAAAGTCAAGGCCTACGAACTCCAGTCAAAGTGCGTATTCGTTTGTTGAGTTCAGCTGGGACGTCCTCTCTGACCAATCCTCACTGTGCGGCGGCGTTGTTCGATCCTTTCGTAGGACCAAGAATGACTTGACCAAACAATTGGCCGAGCTCAAGAAAGATCTCCTGACTCTGCGCGTGCAAAAAATCGCCGGTGGATCTGCTGCCAAGTTGACCAAGATGTTCGTCTCCCTCCCCCCCACACACATCGCTTGGACTGGGGCAAGTACTGATCGTTTGCCGTACCCCGGTTTTGTAGCAACGTCGCCCGAAAATCAATAGCTCGGGTGTTGACCGTGATCAACCAAAAGTCTCGTCAGAACCTTCGGGAGTTCTACAAGAAAAGGAAGTACCTCCCTCTCGATCTGCGACCAAAGAAGACGAGGGCCATCCGAAAGCGGTTGACTGCTGTGCGTCCCTTACCGTTGCTCTTCGGCTGTAACACCTCCTGATGATCTTGTCATTCTGCAGCATGAGAAGAAGCTGAAGACGACGAAGCAACAAAAGAAGGACACTCACTTCCCCAGGAGGAAGTACGCCGTGAAAGCAGATTAAACTAGTCCGCTCTTCCTCTCCATCGCTGTGTTCGTCTATGTACCTCCAGGGAGATAATCGTCATCCTCCTTCACTGTATGCCATACACTCGCACTTGATCATCCATATCCACCGTATATGAATACAAAAGGAAGGGAATGCCGAGCGATAATAAACAATGCGAAACACGAGGGATACATAACGGTACACATACAATGCGTTAAAAGATCAGTATTGGAACAATTTTTTGAGAAAGTCCGCTGCAGCCTCCTTCACCCCGGAATCGACGTTCGGGTTCGAGAGCAGTTCCGTCGCGAGGTCGGATCTCTGCTTGATCTTCTCTCGCTCCCTCGCCCTCTCTAGTTCAACAACCTCCCTCTCCTCTCTCCGTTTGTCCATCTCTCTCCGTAGTCGACTATCTTCCTGCTCCCTTTCGTCCTTCCTCTTCATGAACTCTAGCTTGGCACGTCTGTCTTCCGAATGAGACTGCACCATGTGGGCGTAACTCGCGATGAGGCTCTGCGTCAGCCCAGTGAGATGCGTCACGGTCTGTTCGAACCCGGTCACCGAACTCGAACTGGCCACCACCATTTGGTTCATTGGTTGCGAAGGTGGCTGTGATGGCTCCGTCGGATGGTACGTCTGTAACGGGCTAGAATCCAGTATCCCGTGATGTATGTGCCGTATTGGCGGCGACGACGGTGGTGGCTGCAATTGATCGGTGTGCTCTTGATGGGAGGGAGGTTCCGGACTCCTTGGATCAGGGACCTGGACTTGGACTGAAGGTCCCGGGTCTGAAATTGGGGGAGGAGCTGGTGGTGGTGGTGGTGGTTCACGCTCTCGTTGTCCGCCATGCCCGGAAGTCATCATATGCATAGATTGGTTTGCGTCTGTGTAGAACCTGTTTGCCGTCATCAGGAGTAAAACAACGACGAGTTAGTTCACCAATCATGTAGGAAAATTGGACGGGGAGGGGGAGGGGATTCGGTGGGTGAATAGATATGTGGACAGAACCGCGTTCGTCTACTCATCGCATCGCCGCCCGGCGGGTCGTGCTTCCGGGGGGGAGGGGGTGCGGAGGGGATGGGGCGGGGAGAGATGGGAGAGGAAAGGGAGAGAGACACGAACCTGCTCTTGAACATTTCATACCATCCATTCTTGACCCAGCTGTCAACGATGCGCGGACTGAGGTTACCGATAGAGCAGCCAGCTACCCTCGCGGCCTCGAGCCGTTTCTCGAAATGGGTCTGCCGCTCGTTCTGATCGGAGGGATTAACTAACCCTCCCTCGAACGGGCCGTTGAATTGCTCAAACGTCGTCAATTGCTTGAACGTGTCCAAATTACGATGATAGCAACTCTTGAGAGCCGTAAACGTCTTCCGGTTATTAAATAGCGCTTGTGCACACTATAAAGGGTGAAGTGAAAAAGGCAAGTCAGATTTTCCGGCATTCGAAATGGGCCGAGAATGAGTGGGGATCGATCTCGACGAACGACGTCAGATGGCACGCCCCCTCCGCGTGTGCCTTGGATGCAATGGAAGGAGGGAAGGTACAGTTCGAATGAACCCATTTCGCCTGTTCTGGGGGTGGCAGCGGAGCACGAAAGGAAAAAAAAGGAAATGATCAGAAGGTCGCCTAACGCACCTCTCGGAAACAAGTATTCATCTTCGTTCCAAACTGTTCCCAGTGCTCGTCCGAACCAAGGAGCCAAATGAAAAACTTGGTTTTTTCTTCATCGGACCAATGTTTTGCGCCTGGATTTTCGGTGGCTCCTCCAAGCAAGTCCTCGCTGGCCCCAGCACTGCCACTGACGTGATCCTGCGCGTGACCATGGCCGTACTGACTCCCCCGCCGCCTCTTCCCCATTTTGTCGTCCACTGGCATAGCGTCGGACTGCTTGCGTTTAGCTGTGCTCCTGGAGGGTGACACGATGACGTTGGGCGAAGAGGACGGGGGACGGTACATCATTGATGAACCTGATGATCCCGGCTGACTACCACCAGCTCCCAAGTCCTGTTGAACTTGTTGGGCAGACGGACCAGGATCATTGCTCGCTGACTGTTGCTGGGTCTGCTGGGGTGGGGGCGGTGGGGGAGGTGCCGGTTGTTGCTGCTGTTGGCTAGCGAGACCTATGGCTGTTCGTCGTGGGTCCTGTGAAGGCGGTGGTTGCTGGGTTTGTTGGGAAGGCAAAGCGTAATGGAGGGAACCGGCAGCCGGTTGGGCTTGTTGTTGGGTTATATGTGAGTGGGAGTGGGAATGAGAGTGGGCAGGGGCGTGATTGTGACTGTGATTGGGATGATTGTGGTTCGTGTGATTCGAGTGATTATGGGTAGCGTGAGGTTGAGGTGGTGGATGGCCATAAACATGATTGTAATCCTGACCATTTGGAAATCATTGCGATCAGTATGGGAATTGGAAAATGCCCAAGCAAAGGGATCGATCAGAGAAAGTGGACGTAGGAGACCGGTGGTAGTAGGGGGGGAGGGATAAGCCTCATTCGTCAGGGCTATAATCTTCCCCTCTGCCTCCCCTCTGCCCACACGGAAACTGGCCCCTTGGCTCGACGAATCGAAGAATCGATCGCCGCTTCCACATGTGACGCACAAGCACGACGCACAACATCTGGTCCCAGACCACGAGGGAGCCCCCGTCCGAAAGAAGCCGCAACACGCAGGCCGCATCCCGCGGGAGGTGGTGGTCTGGGTCGGATGATGGTGCGTGTGTTTGTTTATCCGTGGGCGCGGTAAAAACCGAACCCCACCGGGGCGGTTTGCGGGTGTGAATTGGGGATCGAGACCAATCGATTCTCGGGTCGCAGTGGGGATAGGAGAAGGTGAAGAAGGGCCGGAGATGCGGAGGGACGAAGTGGTGGGAGAAAAAAAAGGCGAGACGGAGCGAATACCCACCGACTGCTGTGGCTGTCTACCCACGACGAGGGTATCAGACAACGTCGTAGTCGCCGTAGCCGACATTTTTCTGTTTATTTTTTTTATCCGTCGTATCCGCCTCGCTAAGTGCGAAGCTGGTCAGTCCGCAGACCACACGCGATCTTGGAAACTGAACCTGATGGACGAACCTTTCAAACCGACTCTCGGCTAATCCCGGCGCATCGGTTCATTTCGCTTCAAAACTTCTCACACCCCCGGGAATCGTGGCATGGGACACCCAAAGCTTAGAAAATAGATAATTCCGTTCCGGGCGAATACGAATACAGGAGGGGAGGATTAGGTACACTCTTGTAGGGACTGTAGGTAAGTAGCAAGCGAACGCAGAGTAGCCCAGAACATTCATCCGTTATGGTGCAGGCGTTCCAGGAACGCGTCAAAGTGTGAAGGGACGATCCATCGGTCTCGGTTCTCTGGCGAACAGACCAGCTTCAGTTTTGGACCTGTGAGCTCTGGCAACAACTATAACCCGGGGAATGCGGTTCGAATGATGGACAAATTAGCGATCAGTACGACGGATTTTTGCACGACACCCATTCAATAACGGCGTATCACAAGAAGGAACTGGGGTCACAGCGGCGTACCCCTGAACAGATAGAACTGAGGACTGGTGGGCGTGATGAAGGAGGGACGAAGGGAACCCATCTACTATCAAGCGCAGGAAGAGGGGAAGAACCAGATCCTCAGGGCACCGTTCAATGATGAGAAGCGATCAAGCATCCCACGAAAGGTGGTAGAAGGGAAGGAGTGGCAAAAAAACGAGGATTGACCGGACTTACAAAACGCCGATAAAGGTCTATTAGTTCCACGCTGGCCTTCTTGACGAACAACTCAACGAGATCGTGCCCCTGTCTCCAGTGGCCCGGTATGAATTCGCACTCTTCATGGTCGTAACACCAATCTTCTTCCGATTCCAGCGGAAATTGGCATTCGGTCTCGAGGAAAAGTCCGATTGAATCGCACGTCACCCAGCATTCTGGTCGTTCAAGGGGCAGGACGTGGTGCATCTCCACAGGGAACACCTACACAGAAGTCAGCCGGGGACATCCGAGAGTGGCACCCACCCCCGATTCAACTCACCTTTTCCCGATACGCAACCAAGGTCGACAACGGAACATTTCTCACCCACCCCACCGCAGGGTCCAGCAAGCGGGGCGAAGGGTGATCATCTTCCGCACGGGTTGATGCCTCGCATGCAGGCAATACCATCATAATAGCCATTTTCCCACTCTTCGAACGATGGGGACAAGAAACGAGAGGAAGGGTTTTTCCGACGTAGAAGAGACAGATGGAAAAATGGGGAGGGGTCGTGGGGGAAGGTATATGAGGGCGGTTTCCAGTTCCCGCAACACAAATATACCGACCAACTCGTGATCCCCGATGCCATCCCGGAAAACCTATCGATGATCATCTTTAGCAGGGCGGACGTAAGGAAAGATCCTGCGACCAGTGATCCCAGTTCCCCGATGGAAAAGGAAGGTGGTAAACTGAGAAACAGGTGTCACAATTGCTGATCCTCGCATCCAGGTGGAGTTTCGGAGGCACCAGGCTAGAGCCTACAGCATGAAAACGGGGCCTTTCAGACGGAACGTGGTGCCCAAGAGCAGTGGCGTCGTTCTGGCCGTAATTACACACCGGTGAAACAGCGCGCCTATCTTCTTGTAGGGACGTTAATGCAGGTATTTGACAGCTGCGCCAAGATGGATCCAAAACAATTGCCGACGGTACGTTTGTTTCACGTTACCAAAACAGAGAGAGACGAGCGTTTGGACTTTCCCAGAGCCACCGGACAGCAACCAATTGCGAGTCCAGACCCTGGCACGAGAGTCTCTATTGAGATGGAGGGTGTCTGCGGCTGCGCTGTCCCGTGGGATCAGGAGAGAACCCGGGAGGGATCATGATGGGAGCGATCAATTGGAAACAATTGTGAGCCGCCCAAAGGACCGTTGGTAGACACACAAAAGGATGCGGCTCCGGTCGAGAACGTACAAAAACGATCAAACCAAGGATTAAGTTTGAGTCATGGGACGAAGAATGGAGATACCGAAAAGGAGCGGTTCGCTTACAAAATGGCTCGACTCGCACCAGCTCGTACCCGGACGTCCCGTGTCCCGTCCGATCGGTTTGACGTCGACAAGAGGCTTTAGCTTATTTGTTTCACCGTTCATGACCATCTGAGATGTCAACCGGTGCAGTTCCCCATTGGTCGGAGCCTTCAAGAGACGAACCGGTAGCGCACGGAGGTCCAGGCGCGGTATCAGTTGGCGTCGTTCGGCAAATTGAGATTGAAATGAACGCTACCGGTAATCCCGCGATGATTTGAACTGGGTTGCACCGGCTAGTATACTTACCCTCGCCAAGCTACATCTCCAGCGGATACGCCCTTCCGCTGGATTGCTTACACGAGCAAATGGAAGAACAACGAACCGCTGGTGCCCATGCGGTCTGGTTCTAGACAACGACGTCCTATAATGGGTGGGAGGATTCGGAATAAGTACGTCTGCTTCGCGATCTTCTGGATTCCAGGCCATGCGCCACCTTCTACCATAAAAATCCTAGGGAGAATCTCGCGCCTGCCGGGTTGATACGCGAGCCAGGAGCAAATATAGGCCCTGGTTCAGTTCATACTAAACACTTGTTCGATTCCCCGACATGCTACAAAATACACAGGAGAAATACAATCGACAGCGCAGTATAACGTAGAGTTACAGTCGCTCAACCACGCTCGGTCTTGCCAACGATATTGGACTCCTAAAGAACACAGCCCATCAATCTCAACGGAAGCGCGAATCGACCGAACGGAGAGAATTCGAACCTGGTAGTTGGTCGTCTTGCCCGTGTTTTCGTTTCGAATGGCATAACGGACGGCGCCCTCTTCGGACTCGAAGACTTTTTCGATCTCTCCTTTACTGTGGGAGACGTTGTCGTGCGCACCGCCGATGGGTCGGTATTCAACGAAGTCCCCGGTCTAAGCGAGCGAAAAGTTCAGGATCCTGCGCCTCAGTATGCATTGGGCTGGACGTACTTTGAACTGGGCTTTGGAAACTGGCATTATAGTGGTAGAAGGTGAGTTTGTTGACTGGTTTGATTGGATAGTGGTGGTGGTTGGTGGGGAAGAGAGGTCGCTTACTGGACGGTGTCTATAAACCAGTAAAAGTCAGGACAGGGGTAATTCGACTTACCAACGACATCATCGGTGACGGAGGGTTATGATCGAGGAGAACAACCGTCCAGGGCATCAGCGCCACAAAGGTTCCGTAGGCCTGTAGATCATGAACTGGAGTTTGGCCAGAGGGGCCAAAGGAAACAGGGCTGATGGACGGCAGAAGCCGAGAACGACCGTCTCACTCCGATCGAGTGTTCTGAAAAACGAGTATAACCATCGCAATCCATGTTACAATTTGGGCCTGGCCACGGTGTTACAAAAGACACAAGACGAGTAATAACTAGTGCGGAGACTCTACAGGAGAACGACAGATAGTGGGGCGGTGCCCCCCGGCGGACATCCCTCTAGACTCTCTTTCAGACTGAATATAGACGTGTCAATATCCAAATAGTGTGAAAGACATCGAGTCTCCAAAGTCACCGGGTGCTGTTCAACCGATACCGCAGAAATGAAATCTAGTGACCGAAAGCCCTGCTCTCTTTCCTCCCCCATTATCCTTCTTATTTTCCAATGGTAAAGAACGGGGAGACGCGTACTCAGGAAGGGGCGGACGACCTGGGTTTGCCAACGACGGTCGTTACGGGCCATCAAATTGCTCAAAAGGAAGTCTATCGCTGTGACGGACATGGCTTATTTTGCACCCCAAACTTTGAAAGGAGGAAGGCAATGGTTAGATAGGCTCGGCAACGCACCCCATAGTTCAATACCCTCCTCTCCATTCTCCGTGGTGTACATAGTCTTTTGACCGCCCTTCAAGGTGACCAGCACAGCCCACCTTTTGTCTAGGGTATACAAGTGTCAGAGAGTTGGCCAACCATCGCCAACTGACCCGCGGTATCTCGCGATTCATCAGCTCTATCTCAACTCTCTCGACCCCCAGCCAACCTCCCCGATATAAAGACATCCTTCTTCAATAATTTTGCTGGGATGAGCTTCTGTTACCCTTCCTCCGGTAGCAATACCTTTGATAGCTATTCGTTCGGCAACGAGCTGTTCCCGGGATTCGGGACCCCCGATACCCACTTCAACTCGAACGTTCTCATTGCTAGTCTGAGTAGGTCGCAGGGCCGGTACCTGAACCCCACACCAAAGGGGTATGCCGACCGGTCCCGGCACAAGGGATCTATCTTCTTAGGTGTGTTGACAGCCCGCTCGTGTGTATTCAAACCGTAAACTTTCCTTTCTAAAAAGACTGTTAGTATTGGCCCAGGCGGTCGCGATCAGCGGCAATAGAGCAAGTCACCGGTTTCAGGGCTGCCGTGAACATTTAGGTCTACGAACTGGCTCCCCCACACGTCTAAGGTCGGCGGGCTGGTGTGTCCATCGGTGAGTGAACTGATCACCACCCACCACCTCGCTGACCGCGATTCTTCCAGGCTCCCGGTGTACCACTGAACACCGACTCCCGGGCCCGCCCCTATCCCCCCTTCTCACGGACCTCAGCGGTCAGGAACAGACACAAAGGGGGAAGGGAAGGCGACGCAGAAGCACAGGGGCAGATGGAAGCCAAACCTGTCTGGGCTCTTGCCCCAAGGCGTTGACAGGGAGTCGCTTCGTCTGGGAACTCCTCGAGGAGTACCACTTCCGACCTGCAGGGAGGTCAAAAAATTCCGAGACGGCTTTCGCCACTTTAACGAATCTTATTAAGGGGGGTCTCTACCGGCCAGTAAGCAGCTTTTTTTTTTTTTACCGCGATTGTGACCACCGTTTAATGAGGTTCATTAATGCGGCACCAGAAACTCCCATCTCAAGCTACAGAAGCCAAAGCGGACAAGAGGGAGTCCAGGGTATACGAGCAATGCCCAATCCACATCCCCAAGAAGCTCTACAAATCAGAAAGAGGAGATAGTAGTGAGAAGGACGTTCCCGTCAACCACGACCTTACAGTCGCGCCTCTCTCCCGGCCATTGGCTGAGAGGACCCATGTTCGATGACTGGGGCGGTGGTCCTGAAAACTACGGGGAGGTGCCGAGACCTCGGAAGAGAAAATAAACCCTTGTGTGGTACTGGTTGCCCTTGACATTGTTAGCGAAAGGCTTATTTGGGCATCGAGGTGGTGAAGGAGCTGCCATGTATACCTGAGGTAAGTGATCACTGCTGGTCACAGGCTCGCCGTACCTCGCATACGCAATCGATACTGACGAGGCTCTACTTGTGACGATTCTACAGGAACTCAGGAGTAAGCTCGCACTGGCCGGCGAAATGCGCGTACTTCGAGAAGTCACTCTTCGGCTAAGAAGGATCCGAATGAGTTGACCGATTTGAAGGCCAGGGCGAAGCACATGAGGAGAGCAGGATCGAAGAACAGCAATCAGATACCTCCAGGTCCGATAAGCGTGGTCTCCCTTGTCTGGTATAGAAGAAAGTCTATAGGAGAACTGCTCCTCTTCTGTAAGTCGGCTGACTCAAGGCCCGAGTCAACGATTTACTTACTATACTATCTTAGTTGTCAGCTCATCCATCCACATTCTCCTGACGGTAGACAGTAAAACTCTACAGCTATGTATACAACCCACATCCATGTACTATTATTTCCATAAAATCAGGTCACTCTATGTATTGGAGCAGATGCTCCCTGTTTGCGAACGAGCGCGTAAGCTTTGGAAACCGATTGTCGACTCGTGAGCCACTGCGAACGCACTGTTATCGGGAGTATTGGGCCCAAGTGATGGGGTCAGAACGACATGTTGAGGACACAGTCAACCTTAATGACGTCGACGCTGATAGAATGCGGAGTTGCCGCAGATATTGGCCCGGTGGCGTGGCAACTGGATGGGGCGAACGGGCAAAGGGAGGACGCTGAGGGGCAGATTATCACCTCACCTGGCGCGGCAGATATCGGCAGAGCATGTCGCTGACGCTTAAGAACTCGACAGTGTGAACACGGACACTCGAAGTGCGGAGACATAAACCGTCTAGTCGTCTCGGTGTGGTTCCTTCCACGCATCCTCTATTTTCTTCCGTCGTTCGTTCGCACGTTCCCGGTTTCGCGCCGAAGCCTCCAGTCGCTGCGTCCACGCCGGTCAGCGGAACGGGCACGTAAAAGCGAGCGAAAGGCAAACGCACCACTTTACGCAAGCACATATTCAACTCGTTCTTGTCGTTGTTGCACCCTCCAGTCCATTTGCGCCAGTTGTCAGCGTGGCAGGCTTCGATGGCCTGGAAGAATTCCTTGCAGACCACTGGTCCCAGGATGAGAGATGAAGGATTTTGAAGAGAGGAAGGCGGGCATACCGAACCGAACCTGTCGGACCCCTGTGGAAGTATCTGTGACCAAGATGTGGTATAGGCGCGTTGTTGATATTGACTCCGCCCTTGTAGTAGGCGGTTGGGAAAGTCGTAGCGGCGCGCGGTACCGGTGCCGTTCTTTTCTCGATCCACCGAGTATTGCCTACCTCCTTCTGGAGACCGTGGTCTACTTTTCCAGCGAAGATGATCGACAGACGCCTGGGTCCCCCACCGCACCCGATACGCCGGGTGTCCTTATTGACCGGAAGCTGGAGGGAAAACTAAAAGCGACAGCTCGCCCCCTGAGTAGCTGTAAGAGGGATACGGAGACAAATAGAAAGGCCACAAGCAGACATTTTGTACAGTGTCGGAAGT
>Ga0307515_10024878_pt1 | contig 10395 bp, 8 predicted proteins | sample 17_EM_MG_FD_194513 | JGI IMG/M metagenome (GOLD analysis project Ga0307515, IMG submission 194513) | Populus trichocarpa ectomycorrhiza microbial communities from riparian zone in the Pacific Northwest, United States - 17_EM | ecosystem: Host-associated > Plants > Roots > Unclassified | place...
TAAAGGGAAGGTATTAGCAATCCTAGTACGCCCTACCTAAGGTAAGCTGCTTGGTGTTTGGTTTGTCTTATAATTGCTATGGTGTTGGTGTTTTCTAATTCCATCAGTTTTTTTAGGTTTGTTTCTAACTAAATTTATTAAGATAGAAATCCAAGGAGATTCCATGTGCTTTAAAAGCTCATTTTTCCCTTGGTATTTCAAGAGTTTGCGACTCGTAAATCGCAAGGAGGAGGGATAAAAATTTAGAAATCTAGGGCGCTTTAAAAGCCTATTTTTGCCTTAGTGTTTCATACTCTCACGGCTCGTAAACCGTGAAGTGAAAAAATTGAAATGTCCTCAATTATAATCGAGGCTTCTTTCAATGATGTGTAATGACTTATTATTCCTAGAAAATTATTTTGGATATTTACCACTTAGGGTTTCTTTATCCAAATATTAACAGTGAATAATAACAAATTATTCCCAATAATATTTTGGATATTCATCCCTTAGGGATTTCTTTATCCAAATATTAGCGGTGAGTAATAGATAAATTCCCCCAAAATAAGATTTTTATATTTTTGGAATATTGGCCAATACCCTTTGGAGTTTTACAAACATGTTGTAAAATCTAGAAATGCAAGAAAATAATATTTGTTGTGTTTAAGAAATCCATGCAAAAACACATTTTCAAAACTTCAAATATTTGTTTTTTTATATATAAAAAAAGACGTTCAAAACATGTTAGGGTATTGGCCGTATGCAACACACAAAAAAAACATTTTTTATATTTTCTATCAAAAACACATACATCGCATTTAATCATAATTAAAGTCAACAAACCATACATTAGTCAAATTCTTAAGGCTTTAATAAATCAGTTATTAAATCCCAAAAAATATGTAGAAACATGTTCTTACATTTTCACAGGAAATACAACATGATTTTATTTGTCCTTGAGATATTTGATTATATACAAATTAAAACACTTTTTTTCTTTTTTGATTTTTTTTTTACATTTACAAAAAACACACACACATTCTTTTTTTATTATGTTTTTCTCCTGCACTCACATTTACATGTTACCAATCACCAAAATTCAACATAAAACAACCAATACATTACACAAATAAAATTACATAATAGCCCCTAAAATTCCAGGGAACTGCCGGGAAGGTTTTTGGACCACAAAACAGTGGCGGCGCGTCTCTTGCTCTCGCCACAACCACTGGCGGCGCGTGGGCGCGCCGCAGCCAGAACCTGTGAACGGGTGGATCTGGCTTAGCTTCTTCTCCTCTTCACTTTCCTGCCGACGGTGGCTTTCACCGTGACCTACAACAAGGAAAAAAAATGCAGGCAGTTGATTTTAAACCATTTCTTTCTTTTTCAGATCTGCTCTCGGTCTTCCCCCTTTTTAGATATGTTTCTTCTGTAGATCTGTTTTTTTCTTTGTTTCACCTTCTTCTCTGTTTCAGGTGGCCGACGGCAAGGAGGAATGACCGGCGGTGGCTGGCCTTGTTGCTGCTTGTCTGTGGTCGTTACTGTTGAGGAGACTGAAAGGGAAGAAAATACTGTTGGTGGGTTTCTTTCGGGTTGTGAGATAAAGAGATCGGGGAAGATGGAGAGCCGGTAGTGGTTGGCGGGTCTTTTTGGACTTGGTGAGCTGAGAGAGGAAAGGCTGGTGTTGTGCTGGGGTTGTTCGGGTGGTTGGGTTTTGTAGGGGAAAGAGAGGTGAGGGAGGAGATTAGGTTTTGGCCGGTTGAGAGAGAAGACTGCTGATCTATGGCCGGCTGAAGAGGGAAACCGAGAATTCTCAAAGACCAAAGCAGGGGTTTCTTTGGTTTGGCTAAAAGGAGGAGATCCCGTGAGGGAGAGTAAGCCAGATGAATGAGAGGGGCTGGTCTCTGTGTAAAAAAAATCAAAGGCCAAGGGTGGGGGCGCGACTGGTTTTGGTCGGGAAAAAAAATTACGTTTAAGTTTTCTCTTTTGGTTGCCCTAAATTTCTCTCTTTAAAATTTTTCTATGTAAATTTTCTCCTCCCCTCTGCATATGGCTGGAGGTTCACTTATATAGAAAATCTCTACACGTGTTATTTAAGGAAATATTGCAATAATTATTGCAGAGATTGTTTTCTATAACCAGCACCAACAAATCCTATATATATGGTATTTTATATTGCAGTGATTATTTTCCATAACCAGCACGAATCAAATCATATATCTATGGTATTTTATATTGCAGTAATTATATATGATTCAGTAATTATCTCCTTAACATATTGCTTCCTTGATATTAGCCCTGATGCTCTATGTTATCGCCACATGTAAACCTTTATTTTTGTTTTGAAAATTTATCAAAACATGGATAAAAAATTAGGTAGCAACATTCACCATCAAGTCAGATCATGGGTTGAGTGAGGCCGGTTATAACAAGATTATCGAATGGGCGAGAAGCATTTTACATGAAGGGAACAGGTTGAAAGAGAACTTTTATGCTGCAAAGTCCATGATGAAACCCTTCGGTTTAGGATACCAGAAAATTGACATATGCCCTAACTTCTGCATGTTATACTACCTTGAAAATGCTGAGCTGACCGAGTGCATGACATGTGGGCATTCCCGTTACAAACCCAGAACCGATAGGGGAAAGACTCCCGTGGCATATAAAAAACTTAGATACTTCCCAATCACACCTAGACTGCAGAGGTTATTCATGCCATCAAGGACTGTTGAGCACATGACATGGCACCAATCACATCATGCGGTTGATGGAGTGATGGTGCATCCTTCTAACGGCGAAGCATGGAAACACTTTAACAGTGTGCATCCTCACTTTTCAGCTGAATCAAGAAACGTGCATCTTGGGTTGTGTACAAACGGATTCAACCCATTCGGGTCATTTGCTGCTCCTTATTCTTGTTGGCCGGTCATACTGATGATTTATAACATGCCACCGGGGATGTGTATGAGGCTGGAGTTCATGTTTTTATCTATGGTCATACTAGGTCCGAGCAGTCCGGGGTGGAATATAAATGTTTGTCTTCGACCGTTGATTGATGAGTTGACGCAGTTGTGGTCCTCTAGAGCTTTGACTTATGATATTTTGAGGAAACATAATTTTGTTATGAGAGCGGCTTTGATGTGGACTATCAATGATTTCCCAGCTTATGGAATGGTTTCTGGTTGGAGCACGCATGGAAAACTAGCATGTCCATACTGTATGGAGAACAACAAGGCATTCACGCTAACAAACGGGGGTAAAGCTTATTTTTTTACTGTCATCGTCGTCTCTTGCCATCGAATCACAGGTACAGAAAGAACAGAAAGGATTTCTTTGTTGGCAGAGTTGAAAAGGATGTTGCACCCCCGTGTCTTTCTGGTGAAGAATTGCATGATGTTGTGTCAGAGTATGGTGACATTGTGTTTGGTCTCCAATCAGGTAAGCAGAAGTTTCCTGGTTTTGGTTTGACCCATAATTGGGTTAAACGAAGTATATTTTGGGAGCTTCCTTATTGGAAGACCAATCTTCTCCGTCATAACCTTAACGTCATGCACATTGAAAAGAATGTGTTTGAGAACATTTTCAACACCGTCATGGATGTAAAGGGGAAGACAAAGGACAACATCAAGGCTGGATTGGATTTAGCGTTGTTTTGTAACCATAAAAATATGGAGTTGGTTTGTGATGGGTCACGGGTCACAAAACCAAGAGCAAGCTTCGTGTTAAAGAAAAACGCACAACTACTAGTCTAAAAATGGCTTAAGAGTCTGTGTTTTCTTGATAGACATGCCTCGAACATATCAAGGCTGGTTAATACGGAGGAATGCAGATTATATGGAATGAAGAGTCATGACTACCACGTGTTTATGCAAACACTCATCCCATTAGCTTTTCGTGATTTGTTGCCAAAGGGAATATGGGATGCAGTCACTGAGATCAGTCATTTCTTCAGAGATATATGCTCCAGCAAGTTGAATGTTGATCACATTGAAAGGCTTGAAACGAATATCGTCGAGACAATATGCAAACTTGAGATGATATTCCCTCCATCATTTTTTGACTCAATGGAGCATCTACCCGTACATTTACCGTTTGAGGTAAAAGTTGGAGGATCGGTCCAGTATAGATGGATGTATCCATTCGAGAGGTTAGATATTACAGTTGCTATGTAATTCATAATTAAACATTTTTTTTATTTTTTTTAATTGATAATTTTTTATTAATTCTATATATGCAGGTACTTGTTCAATCTAAGAACAAGGCGCATGTTGAGGTTTCAATATGTGAGGCATATATTGTTGAGGAGATCTCAACATTTATCTCATACTATTTCGAACCTCATTTGAGAACGAGGATCAACCGTGTTCCACGACATGATGATGGTGGTGAAGTGCCTTCAAGTGAGAACTTGTCAATATTCTTCAATCCTAGACGACCCACACCTAAAAATGCCGTAAGGGGAAGATATTTGTCTGAAATAGAGTTCAGACAAGCACACAATTATATCCTATTTAACTATGATGAGCTGAGACCTTTTATTAAGTAAGTAGATGTTCGATTTATACTTTGTCAAGAGTGTACTATTTATATATTGTGATATCATAAACTCATATAATTTGGAACAACCTTGCAGGCAACATCGACGATACTTACTGTCCAATAACTCACAACTGACCGAATCCCAGATCTTTCAATTATAAGATGAACAATTTTCCACGTGGTTTAGAACATATGTAAGTCCTATCACAAACTCAATTAACTATACGTCAATATTATAGAATATTCGTTTATTGATTATTGTTGTATTTGATATACAAGGTTTATCAAATGGGAGGTTGTGCTGCTATTTCATTGTCTTTACTAAGCCTGGGCCTTGAAAGAAAAGTCAAGTGCTATAATGAGTATTTTGTCAATGGATATGTCTTTCATACTGAAGAATACGGGCATGGAAGAAAGACATACAATAACGGTGTTTGTATTAAGGGATCGACTTCTAGTGAGTTTGAAGTTGACTACTACGGTAGATTGGAAGAGGTCATCGAACTGCAATATCAGAGCAAGCAGAATAGAGTGTTTTTATTCAAATGCTATTGATATGACACAACTGACCAAGGAATCAGAGTACATCCTCACTATGGTCTTGTTGAAATCAACTCAAAAGCTAGACACCGCAACGTAAACGATGTCTTTGTTTTCGCAAAGCAATGCCAACAAGTTTATTACACATGCACCCCTTCCTTTAGAAAGGACCGATCAAGAGTTGATTGGTTATCCATTTTAAAAACCAAACCCAGGGGTCGTGTCAAGGTTGTTCAGGATGAGAACGAAGACACAAGTGTAATAGATGAAGTCTTTCAAGCTAGTGAGTTGGTTGAATGCTGTTTTGAGCTCTAGTGGACTAGAGAATGTTGATGAAGAAGATGATAACCACATTGAAGAGTGCGATGAAGTTGATAACAATTCAATTGAGGATGAAGACGAAAATTATGACTAAATATGTTGTAAAGCCTTTTTTTTATAATGTAATATTATGGATGATATTTTGGAATATGAAATATTTCTTTTATAATTGTTTGCTCTTGTTATTGTGTTGTGCGTGCTGTAAGCTTGCAATTCAAACTTTTGTGCAGGAGGATAAATAGGCAATACAATCAAAATACGCAAAAACAATTACAGCATTTTGCCACAATCACCGACAGCAATACCGACGGACTATGACCCGTCGGTATTTCACAGAGAGTTGCAAAAACATTACAGCCCCTGCCACAATCAGCGACGGCAATACCGACAATTCTGACCCGTCGGTATTTCACAGAGAGTTGCAAAACAATTACAGCCCCTGCCACAATCATCGACAACAATACCGACGGATTCTGACTCATTGGTATTTCACAGAGAGTTGCAAAAATATAACAGCCCCTGCCACAATCACTTACAGATATACCGACGCATCACCGACGGATATACCGACGCCTTCACCGATGGATGGTGCACATTCCAATGCGCATGACTGTCAAAATGTCTAGTCGGTTGGCACAGTTACCGATGGATGCGACAAATCCAATGCGCGCGTGCTCTGACACATCGTTACCAACGGATTTGCCGACGGACTTCGAAAAATCTAGAGGGATTTTCAAAATTTTGGTGCGAATTTCAAAAAATACCGACGGAAATTATCGACAAAATTTAATTCCACCGCCAAAAAAATATTATTTTATGTGCCGTTGGTAATTTCGCCCAAAAACTACAGTATAAAACCGACCCCCCCTCCGTGGTTCATTTTTTCACGGCTCCTCTAATTTCTTCTCTTCTCCCCCTTCGCTTCTCCACTCAGTTTGCATTTTTCAGTGTAGTTTTATTGTTTTCATTGTTTCATCTCAACATATTAAAAGGTATGTATTCTCCTTTCTTATCTTTGTATTTTTTTTTCTTTTCTTTTTATTTTAATTATGATTATTTTTGTGGTGTTCTTTGTTTTGTGTATTGTTTGTAGATAAAATCTTGAAATCAACACACTATTAAGGTAAATATTTTTCATTCCTAAATTCTTTAGTTTTTTCTTTTTATTTGTTATATTTATTTTATTGTTTAATACCTTGAAATTTTTTTTAAATTGATTTTTATTGTTGAATTTACCTTTAAATTATTAATTGAAATATAGAATTAAATTTAATTAGTTTATCTTAATTTTATTATATTATTGGTTTTTATGTTTTTTATTATTTTGATTAATTTTAATTATTATTTATGAATTTGTATAAATGTTAGTTGAAAATATATAGATGTTGAATTTTTATAGATGTTAGGTTGTATAGAGTTGATTTTGTAATATTTGTAGGTATGAAAACTGTGGGTAGTCTCTAATATAGGGGAGGTGTTGGTGAATTGTTTTTTAAATAATTGAATTTAATTAATTAATTAATTGTATAAATTTGTGTAGATGTATTGAATGAAAATTTAATTATTTTATTGTTTGTATTGTAATAATTATTTGATAATTTAGTCTCTTTTAATTGTTATTGTTGAATTTTCCATGGAAATGGTAATTGGAAATGAAGAATTAAATTTCATTGTTTTATCTCAATGTTATTCTATTATTGATTGTTATGTTTTTTATTATTTCCATTAATTTTAATTGTCATTTATGCATTTCTATAGATGTTAGTTGAAAATATATAGATGTTGACTTTCTATAGATGTTAGGTTGTATATAAGATTTTCCAATGGAGTCAATTGGTTTGTGGTTATTGTAAAGATTTGCAGGTTTGAAAATTGTGGGTTGTCTCCAGTATAGGGGAGGTGCTGCCAAATGTTTTTTTAAATAATCGAAGTTAATTATGTAATTATTCGTATAAATTTGTGTAGATGCGTAGAATGAAATCTACAGCACGTTGTCAGCAGACCTAATATCGATGCATGGTTTCGACGATTTCAGGTAGGTGTTAACTTTTAATTTCCAGGTTATTTTTAATAAATTATTTTTATAATTTTATATCTTGTACTATTTTTATTTTAAATGAATTATTTATATACACAACATAAATTTAAGTGGGATAGCGCGGACAACTATGTTGTGAGGAGGGTATGGGAGAATCATGCGGCAACTAGGTAACATCAAAAATAATATTTATTTTTGTTATATAATTTTATGTTCTAAATTCTAATTTGTTACTATGGAAGTAGGTTGCGTGATTTTTGGCACGATACACAAAAAAAAGTAAAAAGATATGCGAGGAATAACGGTCTTGAAGGATGGAATGAGGTGGCGGTTTGGTAGGAATTCAAACCGCCATTCATCTCGAGGGATATATGGACGGCATATATTGAGCACGTGACATCTGAGCTGTTCACACGACGCTCACATTTCGGTGCTGACAACCGGAACCGACAAATTCATGGTTCGGTGACCACGCGCACTGGTGGCTCTATCCCGTTCAGTGCACATGCGAAGCGGATGATAAGGTTAATTTAAATGAAATATATCGTTAATTAATATGTTGTTGCTTATAAATATATTTAACTTGCAACTTTTGTTTTCCTTGCAGGCTACGTGTTTTGGACGTGAGCCGAGCCCAATGGAGCTGTTTGTAGAGACGCATGTGTGAAGTCAAGACCGCCAAAAGGGGGTGCAACAGTTCATTGACAACCGCTCTCAACACTTTGTGGTATGTTCATTCAACCATTTTATTTTGTAAGTTGTTATTTTTATTGAATTGAATATGATGATTTCTTTTTTCATTTTCAGGAGACCTATAATAGCCGGTTGAGGGAGAGATATGGGGATGATCCTTTGACCCATCTGAAGTTCGATCCGGATTTGTGGATGGAGGTAGGATCATCTGGTGGACCCGATAAAAATCGGGTCTACGGGCTCTCTAACACTACGGTCGAAAACTTGCGGTCGGCCCGTAGTGTCTCAACCGTTGGGAGCTCTCCATCAGTATCGAGCACCCAGTCTGAGGAGTTCATGGCCTTGAAACAACAATATGAACGATTCTTGACGGATTATGATCAGCTCCGTCAAATGGTCATGAAGATTAGATCAAGGATGGGTGATGATACATGTGCAGCCCCTTTTTGGTTGTACGGTCTCGGGAACAACCAGCCTCCTCCTCCTCCTCCTCCTCCTCCCGCTCCCGCTCCGCCGTTATTCTAGTTTAATTTTGTTTTTCAAACACATTAAATTTGTAATGAATATTTGGATGGATATTATTTAACATTATTTTTATATTTTTAATGTTTAATACAATTTTATTTGGTTAATTAGTTTTTTTTGCTATTAATAAATAAATTTTTTTAATATTTTAAATCAATACTAACGGAATTACAGACGAAACTAGGCCGTTAGTATTTTAGTGAGGGTTGCAAAAAAATTACAACCCATGCCACAATCACCAACGGATATATTTTGTCGGTGTTTACCGTTACTATTACCGATGGAATATTCCGTCGGTATTTTACAGAGAGTTTTGAAATTTTGTTTTTTGCCGCACTTCGCCATCTGTGAGACTGTCGGTGTTCCATCGGTGGTTTTTTTTTTATTTCTGACAGAATCAGTGACGAAATAGGGAATTACCGATGATCATTATTCCGACGGACAAATTCTGTCGGTGAGGCAATCAGTAAAAATGTTACCGATGAATTGTGTGCCCTACACCGACGGAATTAATCCATCGGTAAAACTGTTTAATGGTGTAATATTCAATGATTGAAATTTTTTTTATGTTTTGAATTATTTCTGAAATTTTAATTTTCTAATGTACCGTATAAAAGTGAGGAAATCTCTTTCATATCGACCACTTGTAGAATTGATTCAAACACAATAAGCATTTGAGATAGATAGATAGATAGAGAAAGAGAGAGAGAAGCAGGCTATCAATATGGAGTGCTTCATGAAAATTTATCTCAAATGCTAGATAGGCGGCTTCCCTTTTTTAAATGTATCTATAAGGGCAAAAAGGTGGTCACAATCCAAATGCACGTATAATGTTAAGAAAAGTTAGCTTATAGATGGCCATGATCAAAACTTTTGATTGAGTATAATTATAAATAAGATTGCACCTTATACAGTGTTTGGCAATAATCTTGAATCTGATTTTCGAAAAGATAGATTGTTAACCACATGTTTATATATAGGTGGGGGTATGAATCATAGACTTAGAAATCGATCAATTTTTGTTTTTATCATTGGGATTGATTGATTCAAATTAGAGGCTTCATTAGTGTAATGTATACTTGTGTATGTATATATGTATATATATGTATTTCAGTGTAAGTGATTTGCATAATTATATTTGAATTAATTCTTTTGAAGGCAACCTTCATGAAAAAGTTTGATCAGATTTAACCATTTATTTAAAAAAATTTCTCAATTCGAAGCAATCAAACTAAGATGTGTAGTGGCTAAAGGGTATTATCAACGTCCAGGAGTGGACTATACAAAGACTTTCAGCCCCGTAGTTAAGCCTGCAACAATTAGAATTATACTTTCAATCGTTGTGATGAATGGTTAGGGCTTACGCCAACTGGACATTAATAATGCCTTCTTACATGGGGAGCTCAGCAAAACAGTTTATATGTTGCAACCCCCAGGCTTCAAAGATTTAAGCGAACCTGGTTATACCTGCCAACTTCGAAAGGCCATTTATGGTCTCAAACAGGCCTTTCGGGCATGGTATTCTACCCTGAAAAATGCAATTCTTCACTTTGGCTTTAAGAACTCCCAGGCAGATTCTTCATTATTTATTTTTCAGCATGAGTCAATTATCTGCTATTTTCTGGTATATGTGGATGACTTAGTGATTACTGGAAATAATTCAGACTTCGTGAATTCTATTGTTAAACAACTTGGCTGGAAATTTTCATTAAAGGATATTGGGTCCTTGCATTATTTCTTAGGAGTGGAAGTCATACCCA
>Ga0307515_10024879_pt1 | contig 10395 bp, 6 predicted proteins | sample 17_EM_MG_FD_194513 | JGI IMG/M metagenome (GOLD analysis project Ga0307515, IMG submission 194513) | Populus trichocarpa ectomycorrhiza microbial communities from riparian zone in the Pacific Northwest, United States - 17_EM | ecosystem: Host-associated > Plants > Roots > Unclassified | place...
TAAAATACTTGATGATGGTATATATCTTTGCTGTTTGATTATTTTTTTTTTAAAAAAAAGAGAGAATGTGAAGAAGTTACATTATGCAAGTGCGTGAGAAGTTCCCCAATTAATCCCCGTCGCTCAATCATGGAGATTTATGGCAAATTAAATACAAGTAGTACCATAAGTTTTAAAGTTGGTTTTCGCGTCAACTCGAGGTAAGTCTCGGATCACAAATTTATTGGATTTATCCAGATTAATTTATTTTTTTATATTTTATAAAAAAAACTATATCATTTAGAAAAAACAAATCAACAAGTTTTGATTATGTTTTTTCTAAACTGATCAAATTCTTGAGACCCCATCTATCCTAAATTAATCCTATATCACAAGTTAACATATGAAATCAGTCGAATAATGCATAAGATAAATTAAAGGAGTAGATATATTCATGGAGCAAGAGTTGAGCCCATGATTTTTGGGAATTAGAGGGATCAAACGGTCATGGTCCCATGTTGGTTTCAGATGATATCGAGTCCTTAATTTGACAACCAAAGCCATCTGCTTTCTGTTTCATGTAGCTATTAATCCAAGCTGGCCCCTTTCCGTCGTTGGGATTTCTTTTTCTTCAAGGAATAATTATTGAGGATGACCACATATATATTTGGTGCTTGCTTCCACGACTTAAAGACAGCACCACATATGACTTCAATATTTTTATTTTCTTTTTAAGGAAATATATCATAATAACAACAATAGTTATTGAAAATAGTTAATTTCATCATTTGTTTGTCCTGCTTTTTCAAACGAATTATAAAATGACTCAAGTTTAACATTTAACCCAACCTAATTTTTATTCTAATTTTATCTTTAGTTTTTTTAATTATAAAATTATTTTTAATAACAGTACATCAAAATGATTTAAAAATATAAAAAAATATTAATTTAAAATAAAAAGAAAAATAAAATATATTAAATTAAAGGAATGGAAATATAAAAATAATTTTATTTTAAAGATAATTTCTTGAGTCAGATAATACGGAAAGAAGAGGAGAGAAAAGAAATGCAAATGGGTCTCAAGTGGATCGATTAAAAATATAATTTTTTATTTGGGCACTTTACAGCCTGGTCCACAAGATTCCGTGGTTAATACGAATCTTAGGACCTCGCGCGATTGAATCTTTTCAAGGCAACGAAGCGACACCGTTTCATACCAGGCTGGCATGTATAAAGCTGATTTGGAATTTTAGATACAGTTACCCTCTTCCAACTATAATATCTCAACCAACACCACCCCCACCCTCCTATTTCTCTCCTTCACAGCTCTCTCTCACTGTCACTGTTACTGTCACTGTTACTGGCTAGCCACCTCTAGTATATATCTCCGTAGCTATCTTCTTGTGGTTTTTTCTTTTTACCCTATAACTTTCCTTGTACCTTGTGTTGAACGATATGGCAGAAGAGGAGCCAAAGAAGGTGGAAACTGAAACCCCATCAGAAACTCCTCCTCCTCCTCCACCACCACTAGCCGAACCTGAACCTGAAGTTAAGGCTCAAAAAGATGTAGCTGAGGAGAAAACTGTAATCTCTCCTCCTCCTCTCGTTGAAGAGAAGGTTGAGGAGTCAAAAGCAGTTGCTGTTGTTGAGAGTAAAATATTCTTTCTTTCTTCTTGCTTTTATCCACCTTCTTCATAAGAAAAAAAACCCACTTTGAATTCTTTGTTGTGATTCAATATTTGTTTTTATCTGTATAGATTTTTAATTTTCTAGGGTTTGGTAATTCTGTAAGAATATGTTTTTCTTTATTGTTTCTTTACAGACTATCACTTGATGAATCTTTTTAGATTCTTAAAACATAAAATAAATAAATTCCATGTTTAGTTTTGTTGTTTGATATGTGTTATCACCTTGAATTTTGAATTTTTTGTTTTCTTGGGGCAGAAGCATCTGAATCTGCTGAGGAGAAAACAGAGGGCTCTGTCAATAGAGGTATCCATTGTTAGATCTTAAGATTGTTCTTTTCTTTGATTATGGGTTCTTCTTGTTATTGATTAATTAATATCAGCTTAAGTAATCAACTTTTTTGTTTGTTTGTGTAGATGCTGTTCTTGCAAGGGTTGTTACAGAGAAGAGGATATCACTTATCAAAGCATGGGAAGAGAGTGAGAAATCCAAAGCAGAAAACAAGTATGAGCTTTCTTTCTAGTAGCAATTTTTTAGTAATTTTCAGTTCATTTCTAGATACCCAACTTGTTAATTTCTCTCTTTGATACCTCAGAATGATCTTAAAACACTACTGAGCTATGATTTTTAAATCTCAAGAGTTCTTTCAATACGATGACGTCTCCTGTCTGCTCTACAATTTTCATATTCTGATATAGTCATATTCTTATTTTACTATATTGAATTTGCTGAATCCATTATGCAGAGCTCACAAAAAAATCTCTTCCATTGCATCATGGGAGAACAGCAAGAAAGCATCTGTGGAGGCTGAGTTGAAGAAGATTGAGGTAACAGCAACTCTTATGAGAGAATTGCAAAACTTTGTCTTGATTTCCCATATGGTCCTCTGAATGTTTAGTTGATGAATTACCGTAGCGTGAAGCAATTCTCCATATTTTAAATGCTAAACAAATTATTCAGGCTGTTTAAAGGGTTGTAGTTGGTAAAGTTTGTTTGACTTTCATATTGGTTTGACATCATTGATAATAATTGCATGTGAGCAGGAAAAACTTGAGAAGAAAAAGGCAGAATATGTGGAGAAAATGAAGAACAAAATAGCAGTAATTCACAAGGAAGCAGAAGAAAAGAAAGCGATAGTCGAAGCTAAACGTGGGGAAGATCTTCTCAAGGCTGAAGAGATAGCTGCTAAATATCGTGCCACTGGAACTACTCCAAAGAAGCTTTTTAAGATGTTTTTAGGCTGAGATTTCTCAGTTTTGATTGAAAATTGTATTATTTGTATAGTTGTTAAGCCTTCATTTGTTACCGTTTGTTTGTTTCTTTGCTGTTTCAATAGGGGAGAATTGGCAAGTGTTCGTTTATTCTGTGTGTCCATGTTGATGTATTTGCGTGTATAGAACATTTCAAGATATTGTTTGGAAATTAAATTATTGAATTTGTGAGAAGCTTATGTGAATCATGAAGTAAAAGGAAACTGCAGTATAAGAGCAAATCACAGAGACAGAAGATGTGTGGTTCTGCTGTGTGCCTATGTTTATGGAGGAGAAAACCCTCAATTTATCAGAAAATTAAAGATCATGATTTATGTGATTGAGACCCAAATGAATAGAAAGTCTTGTTTTCTTGATAATTTCAGATAAGACATGGAGTGGACCGTGTTAGTTGTGGCTCATCCAGAAGATGTTGCAGGTATGCTCAGCAGGCTGAGGGAAAATATCTCATAATGATATAAATCAGTTGATGATAAGAAAATCAAACAGAACTTCTACCATATGCACGAAATTACGGGTTCGTGTCGCAGTCTATCCACAAGATCAAACATATCTATAGATGAAAACTAGAAATAAAACTTATATTTAAGCTAATATGTTGTTCTATATACAAAAAAAACACCCTTCATGTTCACCATAGAACTATCAGGATCACTTGGTAGTCTGGCAGAGCTGAGAAAAACATTCTCCGGTACTCCTTTGAAGAACTTTAGACCTCAAAAACTATTCTTCCATCCAACATTGTTTTGCATTGGACCCCTATTTAAATTCTGGAAGGAGGGCACAGAGATGAAAACTAGAAACACGGTCACCTCTATTGCCTCTACTTTTTCAGAGATCAAGCAGAGAATTGTCAACCAACTTGGTAAACTAGATAGCCTATATACCAGAAATCAAGAGGCTAGAAGAGAGGTGCCCAAAAATCACCATCATCTCCTTTGAGTGACACCACAGTATGCAAAAGGCGAGAAGCAGTTTCAGTCGCAGCTAAAATCAAGGAAGTTGAAAAAACTCTGATTCTTCCCCTATGAATTCCATATCATTGCCTCCTGGGAAATCTAACAGTAGTTTCAATGCTGTATCTGTAGAATCAGCAAATTCATTGGAACCAATGGAATCTGAAACAGTCATCACATCTTCATTTGGCTTGCAAGTATCTTCTTGTTCCTGCGTGGTGTCCATGAAGGTAGTTGTTTTGAAAGGCTTTGGTGAAACCGTGTCGTCGAGGAAAACAGATTCATTTTTTATCGATGGAGGTGTGTCAGATACAAGACTTTCACATGTTTTTCCATATTTTTCCTCAGTAATGCGAAATGTTTCTCCAACTTCAGATTTCCATAATTGGAGAAAGATATCAGGACGGCTCTTAGCTGTTGATGTTGGTTTAATAAGCAATGACTGCTTTGACAAACGGGCCTCAGCCTCAACTCTAGCACTCTCCCATTGTACCATGTGGCGTGCTGAAGGAGATTTGCACTTGATATTGATAGGTTCAGAAGAGGAGGATGACTGGTTGATCTGCAACTTTGGACCAATAGAAGTTAGGCGCTTCTTCAGGTGGGTGTTCCAGAAGTTTTTTATCTCATTGTCTGTTCTTCCTGGTAATTGAGATGCCATGTATGCCCACCTGAGAAGTAGTGCATTGAGTTAAAAAAAAAAAACTTAGAAAGACCAAAAGATGTGGCATGGTTTATGTAAAACATGGAAAGCATACTGATAAGAAAAGGATAAAACAGCAATCCTAAACATTTGATCATCTTTTTATAATACTTTACTTTTATGACATGCTTATCAGAATCCAGCACTTTTTATCACTAAGAGAAAAAAGATTGAACCATTCATACAAAATCCATAGATCAGTAACTCATCTTCTAAACAATTCGTGAATATCGGGAAGAATGAGAAGAAATCTTTTGTATCCCAAATCTGGCTTATCCCCGTATAAAGACCTTTCAACTGATACAGTTTTAGAGGGACTATAAAACAGAAAGCAAAATCTATGCAAAGATTAATTTCTTCATCCTAATGAACATATTGACATGGGATACAAAAGTTCCTCTTCATGAAACAAAGTCCAAATTGAAGTTCAACAAATGAAAAGAAGTGCGTTAGAAAAATAGCAGGAATTCAAAAAAACTGAGAGAAGTGTATTAGAAATATAGCAGGTGCAGCAGGAATCCAACAATCTTCATATACATATCCTCCAATGTCCAAACAAAAGATAATGCACAGGAAACATGAGAGCAAACAGCACATTACTTGTTACCGAGCATGCCATGAAGATGAACAATAGTAGCCTCTTCTGCAGGAGAGAAGGGACCACGTTTAATGTCAGGGCGAAGATAGTTAGTCCACCGAAGCCGACAGCTCTTCCCACATCGAAGGAGGCCTGATCATAATATTTTGTTCATGTTTAACACTTCAGGACATCAATGTTCAGAAACTTCGAGGAACTCAAAATCAGAGTTTAAGAAGGAATTCCTAGTAGCAAAGCCAACTGGAATTTGATTATTATTAGATTTGTTTTTCACGTAATTAAGGTTCAACCATAAACTTATCTAAGTTGGGGCAGCTTATCCCCAAATATCTAACTTTGATTCATCAAAATTGTTTTGTGTTGAAGGCTAGCTAGTGGCTTTTGTACAATCGCAGGTCTTTTCACAACATACTTAAGAGTTCCCAGGGAGATGCAAGGGTTAGAAACTAGAGTGCAACACGTTTGACATGAAAAAATAAAAGAATAAAACCCCACATAAAAGAAGGCAGGCAAACCCAAAATCATTTCAAGGGTGGTCACAAATCCTCTTCTTTAACAAGTTGAAATAGCAAAAACACCCCAAGCATGATTCCAATCAACCAATAAACAGCAAGGCATAAACAACATGGCCTTTTGAATAATAAAGCATCAAGAAGGGCCATTTGCCTTCCAAAATCCAAGCCAAAGCCATTACACATGTTCTTTTCTTCAAATTTTAACTTGGGTTCAATAAATTTTGAAACTTTAAAGCTGAACATGCCAAAAAGAAAAAGAAAAAGAAACCTGCGTTCTTAGGGAGGCTACGCCAGCAACCAAGACCATGTTTTTGAATGTACTGAACCAAGAGTTGGTCTTCTTCAGGAGTCCAAGGTCCTTTCTTTACTTCATCTTTATCACAACAAGGTACCCTCCCCATCTTCTCTACTGTCAGGCAACAAAACCCACAAAGCTCTCTTAGTTATAAGAGATATGATATGACACCATGACAGTACTACTAAAAGGTTGAGCCTTTAATGAGAAAAAAATCAACTGATGGGATTTGTCATCTGGGGTTTTAATGCTTGAAACAAGCAATAGGGTCAGCCAGCATTTACTTTTACTAGACTCAATAAAAAGAGCTGACTGTCAAGTGCCAGGTTTCATCAAAGAGTTAAAAGTATCTTCAGAACCTAAATTTGGAGAGAATAATGAGTCCCATACAAAGACATAGACACAGCTTTGCTGGTGGTCAACTTATTAACATGTAATGAGCTTTGCTGTAATTAACAACGAAAAGGGGCAAAGAAAACTTCACTTTGTGTGTGTTTTATTCAAAAAAGAAAACATTTTGACAACAAATGACTAATGGTTAAAGATTGAGGAGTGCAAGAAGGAATTGGTGAAGAAGTGAAAGGACATGCCTTTGCAATGATTCTGGACTGAAATCTTAGCTTCTGAAAATGCTAAAACAAGACTTAAAGTAGTAGTGTTTTACTCCAAGTTACTCTCTCATGCTCTTTCTGTGAGTCTTCTTCGAGGGAATAATTGAAGTTATATCTCATTTGATTTATTTATTTGTTAACACATTATCGATGATGGTGGTGGTGACCCAAATCTGTGATATCTATTGTTATGTAAATCTATGTAGTTTAAGTTATTTTTCATTAGATTTATTTATTTATTTATTTATCAACACGTTAATTATTGATGATGGTGATACAAATCTACATTATTGTGCCTAGCTAGGGCTTGAAATCCATAAAATCTAAGTTATTTTCATTAGGTTTATTCATTATTAACATATTATTACGACGACGGTGACCCAAATCCACTATCCACTATATGCATTGATGTGCCCAGGGTTTTAAATCCTTGATCAAATGGGTTTTTTTTATCTTACAAGAGTTCATCGTTAGTGAGAGAGATAGAACTACCTTCGATAAACAATTTGATCCATTAATTTACAAAAAAAAAATCTTAAGTTTGCTTATTTAATGGATTTTTTAAGTCAGTTTATGCTTGAATTAAAATTAAATTGCTTTCTAAAATTATTTTAAGTATATATTTTTATATTAATATTTTAATCTAAAAGATTAAAGAGACTCGAACCTTCATAATCACATAGTGAATAATACATCAAATCTTTTATGATATATGACATTTCTACACTTAATTTTACATTATCAAGTCTGTAAATTGTATTTGAAATAATTTGTGAATTGAAACGTTACATTAGAAGGTCAACAAGAGTGCTGATGTTCACATCATCTTCTTCTTCTTCTTCTTCTTTTTCTTCTTGTTAATATGTCTGGTGGCATATCTCAATCAATTTGCAGACATCAAGATCAAAGTTTTCAAAGATCGTTAACAACAAGAATAGGAAAATTCACAAGAAATTACCATGGAAATTCCCCCCCACCCCCAAAAAAAAAAAATATATGTGAAGTATTCCTAAGGTTTTGTTTGATAATAGATCAATAGAGGTTGAAATCTGTACTTGTGAAATTTAAAGTGGCTTGCTTTTACTCTTTGGAAAAGTTTATTTCTAAAGTGTTGATGTGATTTTGATTTTGTGGTAGTTTTTATATTTTAAAATATTTTTAAAATAAAAGCAATATTAAATTGATAATTTTAAATATTTTTTTAATAATTTTAATATATTAATATTAAAAATAAAAATATACTTTTCATTTTCAAACACATAAAATAAAAAATATACCAAAGGGCTTGAGATCTGCACAGCAGGTCTCGAGTTCGAGTCAGGATGTGCACCTTTTATAAGAGCCTGAGATAGCTGGGGTTTTACTCGCTCACCTAAACCCACAAAGTACGCTTTCCAAGAAGTGAGGTTTCCTCAAATCCAAAAAAAAAAAAGTAATGGACTTGCACACATTGATATTTTTGAGACAAAATACATGCTGAAAAGGTATTTTTAACCGTATTATTAAATACAAACAGTGAGTTTTAGTTTTATGGTAGATCCATCTAGAAATATATTGCCAGCCATGTGTATTTTATCATAAGAATTAATAGAATATTTAATATTTGCACCGAGGCTTGTGGCCCAGCGGCAGAGGCAAGGTTTTCTTGCCTCTGTCACCTGGGTTCGAGCTTCAGCGTGGACGCCTGTCACTCCCGCGGTGTCTTATCTGCCTACTGGGCTTGCAGGGTATTCAGTGGGTCCGGGGATTAGTTGTGATGCGTGTAAACTGGTCCGGACACCTCGGATTAAAAAAAAATAGAATATTTAATATTTTATGTGAAAGAAATAAAAAATAAAAAAATGGCCCAATTAATGGATAGGGCCAAGTTCACATAATCATTGCCAAAAGGACTAAAATCATGGGCATTGGCAAACAAGATAAGTGTCTCGTAGATGACTAACTGGCAATTAAGGTAAAGAATTATTGTTAGAAAACAGTACATATCTCGTGAAACCAAAAGCTTTTGAGTACTATTGTTAATAAGCTTGTGATTATCTCTGGACATCAAGGTTTGTAGATTCATCATAAGTCTTAGCCCCAGTTTAGTAATTGGGTAAATTTTGAAAAAACAAATAATTTTTTATATTTTTAGGATTTGTGCTCATAGAAAAAATAATTTTAAAAAAATAAAAAAAAATATTATTTTGATGTGTTTCTGAGAAAAAAACATTTTGAAAAGTAACTCTTACTGTACTTTCAAACACCAATCTTTTACCGTTACTCACTCCATCCTTCATCGATATATTGCTTAAATCTGTTTTGCCGACTCTTTGTAAGTGTAAGTGTGTATTTTATTTTAGAATAGTTTTTAGGGTTGCAGTTTGAAAGATAAAAAGATCGAATTTATTAATTTCAGAAGAGATTAAAAAATAAAATTATTTTATATTTTTATTTTTATCTTTTCAACCCAACACATTTCTATATTATATTTTTGTATGTAATTCTTTTGTTGTTGTCTCAAGCACGAACTAAACATAACCTTTTAATTTCTATTGAAAATCAATTAGGTCCTATATATCCTGGAGAAGAATCAAATGCTAGATCTTTTCTATTATAAAAAAAATAAATCAAGTTTTTATTTTTGTTTCTTGAGACATCTCTTAATAAAAAATAAATAAAAAAAGACCGGGAGATCCAGCAGATCGAATTGACATGGCCATGGGGTCACGGATGCTGCATTAGCAGAAAGGCTAGGCAAAAATCAGAGGGCCTCTTGCCATACGATACAAGCACGGAATCAAAGTGACCGTTGGATTCTAGAGCTCCTCCATTAATGAGCCTGCTTTGTGGAACGATTCATAAGTTAATGCTGCTGTACTAGGGTACATTTACAATTTACAATTTACAATTTATAATTTATAATTTATTGGAATTCTTATAAGAGTAGCTGGATTCAGTAATTGGACTCCCAGGACAAGTCAGATGCAGTTATTTCCGGTGTCCTCCCCGGACAGGATTTGTTTGTTTAGTGTACGCGGTAATACTGTGTGTTTTTCTTTTATTGAGAGACTAATATTTAAAATAAATTTAAAAATATATATTATTTTAATATATTTTCAAACAAAAATATTTTAAAAAAAATTAGCAATGAAATAATAAGCACTATCTTAATAGTTATTCAAAGCAGTGTTATAAACACTAGTCCAACCTGGCAGGTCAACTTAATAATTCAGTTCGACCAAATCTTATTTTAAAATGGTCTTTTTTATTACTAAGAATATTCTAAAAAAGAGTATTTTTCCTTGATGCTTAATTTTGTATGATCTTACCGCATGTGCATCAATAAAAGAATGGTACAAGAACCAATTTTCAGGGATGATTATTTTCGGTTCGGTTTGGTTTTTATCAAAAAAAAGTAACCAGACCGAGTTTTTTTTTTTAAAAATCAAAACCGGTTCAAACTGACCGGTTTTGATTCGGTTCGGTTCGGTTTTTTAGGACAAAAACCGGTTCAAACCGGTTTGGCTCGGTTTTTTCCGTTTTTTTTCGTTTTAGGCTTATAAAACCGAAACCGAACCGGTCGGTTTTTTCAAAATTTTAATTAGTTTAATCGGGTTTTTTTCACTGTTCGATTTTTTCGGTTTTTTTCTCACCCCTACCAATATCTAATTAAAATCTTATAGAAGATAGGAATTAATTTTGATATCAATGACCATTTTAAAAGAGAAATATCCCATACAATAAGCTCTATATGTGAATAAATGTGGGTAATGCAAATCTAATTGCTCCTATTTTAGCA
>Ga0307515_10024880_pt1 | contig 10395 bp, 4 predicted proteins | sample 17_EM_MG_FD_194513 | JGI IMG/M metagenome (GOLD analysis project Ga0307515, IMG submission 194513) | Populus trichocarpa ectomycorrhiza microbial communities from riparian zone in the Pacific Northwest, United States - 17_EM | ecosystem: Host-associated > Plants > Roots > Unclassified | place...
TGGTTTGTATTTTTCTATCTTCTCCAGAAATTGTTGAGACTGCATGCCTAGTTCGAATGCTATTACATGTTTGTGTTTGTTGTCTCTCAGAAAGGTCCCTTTTGCTGTCATTTTATCACATTGTTAAAATTCAGTGCAGTTAGATAACTATTGTTCAATCAATGAATTTTAAAGGGACAATGTTGAGATCCTTGACCTGCTTATTGAAAGGGTTTCATGGCTCATTTCAAGTATTTTTTTTTCTCCTCTTTGATCTAGTTGATCTTTTTCCATCGATTTGAGAAAACTTATAAAGATAATTTTGATTTCTTCTTCAGGGGCTTAATATGCTTAACTTATGTGAAACAACAGCCTGAGTTTGAGGCTTATGAAGCAGTCATGACCTTGTAGTTTTGGCTCTTATCTTTTAGTTTCCCCTTTTTCTCATAGTTGTTGATGTGATTTTCACATACTCGTGGCCTTGACCTTCTAGTCTCCTTTTTTTATTTTTAAGTTGAACCAACTAATTTTATTGCATGGAAGGTTGTATACTTGTATTTAGATGCTCTGGATATGCCTACAGGGCATGCCTTTACTTCTAATTTTACATGTCTTGGAGATGTCATCTTCAAGATGTGTTAATCAACTTCTATTGTTCGATATGATTTTAGCATCGCTGAGAATCTAGATGTTGGAGAAAGTAGTAGCCAGCAGATTGACTGTTCTCCCCTTCCCATGCAGGTAGGTCCTGGTTTTTGTAAATGGATATAGCCAATAGCTGGGCTGTGAGATTCTCACAATTTGTATGGAAGTGTTACATGGAGATTATTCCTCTTGAGCTCATTATTGTTCTTGTAAATCCAGGCTTCAGAAATTCAGGTACAACTCTCACAGCAATCTGAGAACCATGGAGTAAATAGTGTGGTCCTTCTTACCATAATTCATGATTTTGCACCAGCATCTTCAAAATGGTGCAGAAGTATTGCAGTGAAATCACTTGATGATGAAGGTGATGCATTTTATCTAAGTGGTCAAAGAAAACAAAGAAAGTCATTACTCTGTTATTTGTACCTGTACCTGTTCCATGTGTTCTGTCTGCGTTTATGCAGACTGGAGATCAAACACTTAGAAAATGTGGATGAATCTTTATCTGAATAGGCATTATTAGAGTTTTTATTGACAGAAATTCCCAGTGTGCGATTCTTTATTCACGAGATAGTATGTATACTTGGCTATTTTATTGGTACATAGCAGCTAGATAGATCTTGTTTCTCCGGAGGTGGATTGACAAATCACTGTTACTCGTAGAAGAAAAACTAGATTTGAGCTAACCTGTTCCAGAATGTTTCTGTTATTTTAGAAAACAACAGCTTGTTCTGGGTGGGTGGCTCCCAGACCGTTAAATAGAAATTCTAGCTGAGTGCCTTACGGCAAGTTGTCTTTGAATTTCTACGCTGACTGCTGGTTCAGAATAACCTGTATGTGCGTGCTAATCCCAACCAGGGAAGTTTCAATAGTCCAATTCAACTTGATTTCAGATTTGATTTTTGTTATATAGGTGCAGCTTCTACAATTGTTTAGCTTCATGCAAGGTTATGGCGAGATTGATTTTGACTTTTGCTATGCATGTGTAGCTTCTAAGCATCGGCATGAGATAATGCGCGTGTGCAGTGACATTAACCATGGATAAAAATGAATTTTAACATCATATATTAATTCGTTTTTTTAATAAACTAAAGTGGAGATTTGAATTTCTCAATTGAGGGTATTTTTTTTAGTTTATATGAAAACTAAACCTAAAATATAAAGAAATACTGAGCTAATTCTCGGATGAATAATAATAGAATGTTCAGGTAATGCTCTAATGTGCATGGTCGTCATGATGCACTGAGATGCGTCTATAAAACAATTCTTCTTACCTTCCCAAGTATCAGTTTTGTCTTGCTTTATTGTTGGATCAACAGAGTTTTATAATCCAATTAAGCACAGATTTGGATAAGGGAGGAATGACAAGAACATGAAGCCCGCAAGATAAAAGGGCATAAATAAAGCTTGGAGCGTCGAGTCTTGGTGGCCGTAGCAAGCCGAAGAAATCCAATTTCAACCAAAATTTTTGAAAGTAGTAGTACCACTTTCAATAATGAGAGGTTTACCTGATGATTAAAACAAAAATATACTATCATCCAAAATAATGGATGCTGACAGGCATCAAGTTGAGCTTCTGTTCATATTTTTTCTTAAAAAAACTCTTTAACTTTATAATCTGTGGCTGTTTAATATCTGTCAGTCGGTGATGATAATAATAAATAAGGTGATCTCAGAGGTTTGGATGCACAAACTAAATTGATTATATATGTAGCTAATAATGTTGAATACGGAAGGCTAGCTCTTAAATTTCAGAGAGATAGACAAGGCAGGAGGAGCTTGTGATAATCGTCATTAATGGTGACATTAACAAATAAGTCTCTCATGTATTCCGAGGATTTGACGCTTCCCATTGTAAGTTAGGGCCTTTGGGCTATATGCCCAGAATTTAAATTTTATTTTTATTTAAAATTATTTTTTTAATATCTTTAGTGTTATATCAAAAATTAACTATAAAAAAATTTAAAAAATATATATATTTTTTAATATATTTTCAAACAAAAAATATTTTGAGACATAACTTTTACCACACTTTGAAACAAGTTCTTGCTATAATTAATATCTGAACATCTATTTTGCAGTTCAATTTTTTTTCACCAATTAATTTTTATGCTACTCCCGAGATAAGATTATGTAATTAAATTCTATAAATACTTGAGGTTACCAAATAAACATGATGGATTTTCATAAGTCACAATTTTTTTAGACTTAATTTTTCGCTCTCATCCCTATATTTTTCTCATTTCTCTCTTATATTTATTGATTTAAATATTAAAGAGTCTCTCGTTTCTTAAATATTAAAGAGTCTCTCGTTTCATGAGATATTTATTTTTTAGATATAATCTGTCACAGCCCGGTTCAACCTATCATATATTATTTTTTTTAAGCTTTATTGTCCTAATAAATTTGTTTTTTGTAACTACACATGTTCTCAAAACATGTATGATAAATCAACAAGCAGCATACTAATAAGAACAATTATTAAATACTCATTCGCCGCCAATATTACATAATCAATCTCAAATACCAAATTTATATTCAGGCACACATATTTTAGCCTAAGATGGCAACACGAGAAAAACACGATTTTCATGCGAAGCTTTTTAATGCAAAGCTTTTTCATAACTCAATCAAAGTTTTTTCATAACTTCATCATTATATATGAAGTGAACCCCAAATAACTTTTATCACAAAAAAATAGGAGGAAAAAAGAGTGCATTTTTCTTTCAAATATTTATTTTACCAAGAAATATCTTAAATTATTAATATTTGGAATTTTCAAGGGCGAGCTTTCAAGACAATGACCATCAAACTGTGCTAGCAATATTCAACAAAGGATGCATTAAGGAGAATTAACAAACTAGTGGCAGCTAGTTACATTTTCAACCCACATAAGTCATGTTCACAATTTAGGCTCTCCATAGTTTATTTAAGAATTAATGAACCAGACCAGATTTCTAGGTTGAAGGCACATGATGACTTCACCGTCAAACTATATATTGACCTTATCATCTCGCTTTCCTTGGATTTACCTATATAATGGAGTCGTCGGTTTATGTTGCTCTAGACATAATTCATGATAATGGTTTAAATAATAATACTTCAGAAAAAAAAATTATAATATCATTGAATTCCCTAACTAACCGGAAATGATGCCTTAAAGGGGAGTACTTCCAGCTCTTAAAGTTATAATATGAAGCTTTTCAGGATGCTTAGGCCAATTTCTTATTCCATTACTAGTTAATTAATGTTTCTTTCTTTCTTTTAATTTTACAATTAATTTGTCGAAGAATTGGTAGTAATTGATTCAATAATATTAAAGCAAACATCGAGTTTCAATATAAATTTTACCGTAATTTATATATACACACATGTGGTTATTTTTGAAATATTTTTTTGGAATCAAAATATAAAAAAATATCTTATCTCCTTTACAAAAAAAAAAAAAATTATATGTCAAGAATATTTAAAGTTATATGTTAAGTCTAATTAGATATCAATAGATAAAAATAGAGATGTAAAAAAAAACTTGTAGAGAGATTGATATACATAGCATAGCACACACAAGATTATAATATGACTCACAAAGTGCGCTATTCGGGGATGAGATTTTCTCGAATAAAAAAAGAAGATTATAATATGACTTATACATAGTATTGTTAATTAGTTTATACATAATATAAGAGAGTAGCATGCATATTATCTATAGCACTAGAGAGTCATTCGGTATTTTAAAATAGTGTCTGCACATTCTTCTAAACAAAATTATAAAATTCAAAATGGGATATTTGAAATAATTAATTTCTGCGTGGACCTTGATCCATGGCAAGTACCCGAAGCAAAAAACGATAAAATAAGTGACTCCTTCATTTTGGGTCAAGTTCCTAGGAACCGAAAGAGAAGTAAAACCATTGAAGTTTAAAGATCTACCAAGCAATAATTTGAAAACAACTGTAAATTATAACCCACGGGAAGCTTTGAATTGTTTTTGTCTCCGCACCTGGTTTGGAGTTGCTCTTTCGACCATGACAAGTGAGCTTCTCGAGGAAAATGCATATGTAAAAAGTGCGATGAAAAAAGGTGTCCTCTCGTCTGGGTAGATTTTCGAGGCAGGGAGTCAAAGCATTTCTGTCCCCTTTTTTTGTTTTTCAATTAAATATTTCCCCTATTTTATAAGAAATACAACCGCCCCCTCCATCTTTGAATATTTTTCTTTATTTTCGGTTATTAATTTCCACGATAATCATGTTCCTAATCACTCATCTGATGAAAGTATATACTCATGAAAAACTTCTTGAAAGCAACAATAGATCTCTCCAAGATGCAAAAAATTATCATATATATAAGAAAAAATATTTCCTTTAAACATGAAATAGATTTAATTTCCTTGTATATTCTTTTACAAGCTATGCCAAGAGGAAGCAGATGAGAAATGGAGAGGAGAGAAGAAAGAGGGGAGGTCTTCAATCTTCATGTCTACAAGTGAATGTCACTACACACTGACACATATCTCTAATCCAATCTAAACCACGTGCATGCTCTCCTTCTCTGGCTCCACCCTTTGATCTGCTACGCAGTGCTAAAATTTAAAAAAGAAATATCATCATCATATATATATATATAGACTAGTGTTAATCTAATCAAGGATGATGAAAATTTTGGTCTTTAATAATAAAAGAATCAGTCATAACAAACCTATAATCCCAGTATTTAGGACCGAGTCAACCTCGGATATTCCGTCAAATCAGTAGCCCACATCATGAAATTCAGATAACCCGATTAAAAAAATAAAGATGATTATAAAGCCCTTCTTAAAAAAAAACAAACATGACCTGAGTTATTAGAACTAAAGCATTTAATCTGGAAAAATCATGAAGTTCAATTCCCTATCAATCAAATGTTAAAAAAATAAAATTCAAAAATAGAATTTTAATTATACAAAAAGATTTTAAAAAACATCAATTAAAAGAATGAGAATCAAAATTAAAATGAAAAATAAATTTTATATTTAATTAACGGGTGAAATAAAAAAATCAATTTTCATAAAAGTACAAAAAATAAAAAAAAGAATAAGAATCAAAGTTGACATACAAAAATAAAAACAATGTTGTAATTAAAGGGTTAAATTGAAAAGAATAATAACTTTTACAAAATGGCTAAGAGAAAAATAAAAAAATCAAAACTATGAGGACCAAATTTGAAAATACAATACAATCAATTTGAATTGAAGGATAAAATTAAAAGTCACTAAAACTCTCACAAAATGACCAAGAATAAAAATTAGAAATCCAAAGAATGAGGATCACATTAGAGAATATAATATTTGGTGAATTGTGATTGAATAATAAATAAAACTTTTATAAAAGGGTCAAGATCAAAAATTAAAAATAAAAAAAATAACGACTGAAGTTGAAATGTCAACAGTCAAGAGAATCAAGCTGTAATTTTTTGGGAGGAGAGAAGAAGGGAAAAAAAAGGACCATCAACGAAGACATACATCGTACCAACGGAAAGAGAACATACCGAAGCTTCTAACAAAATGTCAAAAGGGCATTTTTAAACACTGAGAGACGTCGCGCCCTTCAGGTAGTCCACACTCACCCATCTTTTTTATTATTTATTTATCCAAATATAGAATTTTCTTTGGGCTGACTTTGTAATTACAAAAAAAATCATTGTAAAAAGCCAAAAATATCCCTTGATCCCACGTTTAAAAACATTTATTTTAAAGGTATTTTAATATTTTTATCGTGCATTTTAATTGTTTATTATATTTTATAGTTATGTGAATATCAAAGTGTCTATTAGCTTCAATTATAATAGCAAAATAAAATCATTGTGAAAATATAAAAAATATCCCTTGACACCAAGTTTGAATTTTTTACTTTCAATGATATTTTGATCGTTTTACTATACAATTAAATTGAAAAATAATTATATATCTCCATTCTATTTGATAATAACAAATAAATACAATTAAATTAAAAAATAATTATATATCTCCATTCTATTTTCACCGCAATTTTACTCCAATCAATGTATTTCCACCAACACAAACCACGAATCAAGAAATGCAACCCTCCCTTTGGAGGGGAAAGTTATACGTACTTGTTGATGAAAACTTCTCATAGAAATAAATAAAATCTCTACGATTCAATGTAATCTCCGACTTGAATAATTAATGCGTCAAAAAGAGTAATGTTTCGTTACATGCATTACTCCATCGAAAATAAAAATACATGTCGCATTTTTTTTATAATCAAATCATGTTACATTATCATTTCCAATCATGTATAGAAGGGATAGTAATAATTCACTTATAATCCTTAATATCTGTGTCGCAACTATATCTATACAACAATTCGAAACTTAAGAAATATATTATGGTTGTGAATTGAGTTATATAATTTATTTTAATTTATTTTTTAAAATAATATTTTGATCTTATGATTAGATTTGCGAGTTTTGGTATTTTAACCTTGTTAAATCAGGTTGTTTTTTTTTTAGTTTTTTTAAGAGGTTAATTATCTCATTCTAATGACTTGAGTCATATGTCTTTCAAAATTGGATTTTTGTATTGGGTTGTTCTCGTTTCATGATCTGAGTCGCGAGTTTGACAAGTTAACTCAATTGACTCAATTGTTTTTTAATTGACTTTTTTTTTCTCAATTTCATCAATTAATATCGTGTTTGATTGGGAATTAAGCTTCATGATTTGTTTTGGTGTACTTTATATTAAGTTATCTCAGCCTCATGACTCGAGAATAGTGCTTAATGGGCTAACTCAGGTTGACTTGGCTCTTTTTTTGTGTCATTTTTTAATTTCAATTTTTATAAATTTTATTGTTCAACATTGGGTTCAATATGTTTAATTAGGAATTGAGCTTCATAATTTGTTTTTTATGTGGTTATCTCAGTCTCATGACTAGAGTCGTGGATTCGGCAAGTTAACCCTAATTAAATCATGTCATTTTTTTTATTTTCTTTCTATGAAGTTAACTTAGTCTTTTGACCCGAGTTATGAGTTTAGCGGATTGACTTAGGTTATTTTTATGACGTCAACCCGTGTTAACTTTTCAAACCTATAACCCTTGCTAGTGACTAAACTAGAAGTACCACATCTGGAAAGCTATTATTTTAAAACTTGGCTCAACGCATCAAACACTGCCCTTAAATGTGGTGTTCGGCGATCGGAAGGCGTCGCACGCGCCTCCTAAAAGTCGTTGACCCCCCGCGCACAACAATAACCTTTTCTTTTTTTAATTCATTCTATGCAAATACTAAATTGACCCTAATCCCACACAATATTAACAAAAAAAACATAACAAAAAGACTAGAAAACCTCTTAATCTTCGTTATTAATGTGCCAAGAAAAAGTACAAATTAAAAACGCCCCTGCCCATATTGTCAAGAAAATTCAACTTTTAAGGGTATTTTAAATATTATATTGTACAAATTAAAGATTAAAAGACTCATTAGGGTCTATCAGCAACCAACTTTTGGTGACCGGGAAGAAATGGGTCTATCAGCAATATTATTACTGAGACGAACTCTTAGGGTCTCATCTGGACATAGGACCGCAAATTATTAAAACCTTCATGGCCAGTTTTACGAATTACAATTTCAATTCAGATGAGAAATTTAATTGATGGCACGAAAAAAAATGATAGTAACTTGAATCTTTGAGATGAGTTTTATGGGGGGGAGGAAGTGTTAGTCCAATTTGTTTGTGGTTCAAGAAACTATATCCACAAAACTCCTGATATAAATTCTGAATTTAAAAGGAGAAAAAAAAAGAATATAGACAAATGCTGTCCTCGTATTGTTTTGTTGCATCGATGTTAACCTACAAATTAAAAGAAAAAGGAAGAAAATAGAAAAAGAAAAAACCTCCCTCAAATGAAGACATTCTTATCACCTCACCTAAACAAAGATATACGGTTTCAGGGCGGAGCTGAAATTATATAATAAAAAGGATTAAAACTCAAAATATAATTTATTATTAGAAAATTTATCTATTTAAAATAAAAATATATTATATTATCCTATATTTAAACATTAAAAATATAAAGCCCGCCTCCCCCTGGTCCGCCCCTGCATGACGTATTACCTTGCATGAAATTCCACGTTAAAAATAACCATTTTTTCACTGCATAAAAAAAAGGTCCACTCCCCCTCCTGGAGCGTCCTTACACCTCCCATGACTCCCTATATGTAGTGTTCTGCCCCCCTCACCTCACCTCACAAGTCACAACCTCCCAGTCTCTTCTCCCCCACTTCAAGTCACAGCAAACAACGCCACTCTAGAGACAAAATGGCACAGATGTGGCTCCTTTGGTGGCCAAAAACCACCACCAAGATTGGTGCTGGTGGTGTTGATACCACTGCCACCACTAAGGCCACCAACAGTAAGATAGTCGAAGAGATTGGTAGTACCCAAACTTGTTTTTGTGGGTGTCTAACAAAGCTTTTGAAGAAGCTAAGGAAGAGAGGGAGAGTGCTACGCACTGCCACTGCAAGTAGACAATCTTCATTCCAGTGCCGGTATGATCCATTGAGTTATTCTCTCAACTTCGATACAAGTGGGTGTGGAAGCATGTTAGATGACGAAGATTACTACCAGTTTTGTGCTTTCACTTCAAGGTTTGTGGCCAACCCATCAAGAAGCAGTACATCTTCTTCTTCTTCTTCTTCTTCAAGAATACTAGTGGCCACTTCTCACTAGCTAGAATATAAATTACTACTAGTATTAAGTCCCAAGTTTTGTTGTCTTGTTTTAATTTCTCTTAGTTTAGAAAGTTAATGTATCGATCTTAGGTTATGGTTGCTTGTAACGGGCATAATTATTTGTACATTTAATGGATGATAAAACCCATAGTTTTAGTCTTTTAGGTAGAGAGAAAGAGAGAGAGAGTTAATTATTTATCCATATGGAGAAACAGAGGAGCTTCAAATGAGGTATGGGCTTCATTGTACTTCAAAATAAAAAAAAAAAGTTAATTTTTTTTTAATCTTCCAGCCATAGCATTACCACCCATCACATGGACTTGATAACTTATTAATTCAGAGTTTAGTTTTTTTAAAAGTTAATTTGGTTAAATTTAAAAGTTAATTGGATACGGATCAACTTACGATTTAATTAATTATTTGGTGTTGACTAAACTTAGATGGTTAACTCCAAGGAATTATTTTTATAATTTTTGTTTAAAACAATGGCATTTTGGTATATAGATCATGCCGATTAACAAAACTATGAGTCAAATCAGACCTCGTGCCAGAATAAATAACCATGCTCTGATCCCTTGTCTGAGAGAGAGTTTATTTATTTATTTATTTATTTATTTATTAAGGGGCGTGGTGCGAACATGTGCAAGGTGAGCTGCCAGCTCCAAAGTAAAATTATAAAGAACATCGATGTACATATGAACTTGTCTATATGGGAGACAAAATCCCATAATGAATGGCAGGCACAGGCACAACGATGAGTTTGCATAATTAATTAAAGAAAGTATACATGCTATGCTACTCATGTTAGAAGAGACTTGGATCCGTTGCATTTGACCGAAGTTGTTTTTGTTTTCAAAGTTTCTAACTAAACAATCTTTATTTTTCATGTTATGATGTGATTGTATTTGTTTTATCAAAAAAAAAAATGAATAAAAAAGGAAAGTTTTAGCTAAATAATTTTTTTTTTCTTACTTGATTTAAACCATTGAGATTCTTAGGGATATTTATTTTATTTACTTCAAGTTTTTGTTTTAAAAAATCATC
>Ga0307515_10024882_pt1 | contig 10395 bp, 14 predicted proteins | sample 17_EM_MG_FD_194513 | JGI IMG/M metagenome (GOLD analysis project Ga0307515, IMG submission 194513) | Populus trichocarpa ectomycorrhiza microbial communities from riparian zone in the Pacific Northwest, United States - 17_EM | ecosystem: Host-associated > Plants > Roots > Unclassified | place...
ATGCGGAACCTTATATGAAGAGAAAGGTCGAGTCGGGCCTCCATCATGCCAGCAGACAGAAGGTGCAAGAAAGAAGCATTAGATAATACATTTTGAAGCCTAGCTCAAGTCCAAAGAATCTCACACAGTGTTCAAGGAGGATCAAGGAACGATGTAATTCAAAGACCTGTGGAATTGGAAAGCTTAGCACTGATGTCAAACGAATTTAACACAGAAACTCGTACCCCCTCCTCCACCAGGGCCACTCTGTCCTCTCGATCCTATCCAGCTCTTTTAAAACAGCAACCTCATCCGCATCCTCCCTCCTCCCAGTCACAAGATCGATCTCAGCCACTCTAACCCACCTAGTCTTAAACCACAATTTATACACCACCCCAGAGACAACAATGATCGGCGCCGCCAAATAAACCTCGAAGAAATTCTCCACCAGGTCTTTCGCAGCCATGTCCGCGTACCCCAGGGGGCTGAAGCCGATCCAGAACTGCGCAACGAAGACGAGGCAGTTGAGCACGAAGCCGAGCCAGGAGCCGTAGATGCCGAGGTGCGAGGTGAAGGGGAGGGTGGAAGGCGAAATGTTGGCAAGGCGGAGGGCGGAACGGAACCGGATGTGGCAGAGGCAGATCGTGAGCCAGGTGAAGATTGCGCTGAGGCCGGAGAGCGCGAGGAGCCAGTTGAAGACTTGGGATTCTGCGTCTGGGGAGAGCACTGCTGTGTAGGCTATTAGACCGACCACGCTGGTGAGGAGGATGGAGATCAGGGGGCGGCCTTTGCGGTCGATGCTAAAGTGATTCTTTTGTTAGGTTTGCTTTCCTTTGTTGTTTTCGGGTGGGAAGGGAGAAGAGAGGTGGAATACGTACTAGGCGAGGATTCTAGGCGCTTGATGCTGCTCGGCGAGTGCAGCGAGTGTTCGGGAGGAGCCGTAAATGGACGAGTTACCGACTGAGAGAACGGCAATCATGATTATGGCGTTGAAGAGAGAGGGGAGACCTCTGATTCCTGCATTCGTCATTGCGAGGACGAAGGGGGAGGCTTTTGCATCCGCTGATGTAGCACCGTTAAGGAGTCTGGGGTCCGTGTAAGGGACCAGAAGGCCGACGAGAAGGAGCGAGATGAGATAGAACTGGGTTGGAGTTAGTAGATGATAGATAGGTTTACAGGGCAGGGTAGTGTACATACGGCGGTTACCCTCCAAAAGGTTTGCTTGATTGCTTTAGGGAGACTTTTTCTTGGATCTGCTGCCTCGGCTGCTCCGAGTCCGACCATTTCTGTTCCGCTGAAGGCAAAAGCTGCGGTCACGAAGACGGAGCATAGACCTTTGAACCCGCCGTAGAAGGCACCGGGATCGCGGAAGTATTTGCCACCGATATAGGTACCGTTAGGACCTCCACCGCAGTCAAGGACAATGCCAAGAATGCTGTGCTTCTGTTAGACTTCAGGTCAGGGGAGGGGGCTGGAAGACATACATGAACCCGATGATTGCAATAACTTTTACCAAAGCCAACCAGAATTCAGATTCACCATAACCTTTCACGCCAAAGAGATTAAGTGCAATAATCACGACGAGGAAAATGGTGACCCAAAGGGCTGGTGATATCGGCGAGTTCCAGTACTGGATAGTTATGGCGGCAGCTACAATTTCAAGCGGAAGCGTGACCATCCATTGAAGTGCATACTATGGATTTGTTAGTCAAGTCTCATTTCGCAGTCAGGATATGGACTTACATTCCAACCCATAGCGAAACCCCAAGCCGGATCGAGGAATCTTGTAGCAAAGGCAGAGAAGCTTCCCGCGATTGGAAACACGCAACTCATCTCCCCCAACGAATAAACAGTACAATAAAGCATCAAAGCAATAATACTAAAAGCAATAAGCAGAGACCCGGGTCCTCCACTCGCAAGAGCTTTTCCAGATCCTACAAAGAGGCCAGTACCTATGTCAAAGTTAGACCTTCCCGATTGAGAGTGACACGTGACCCATTTCGAAGCAGGCAAGGCGTACCAATAGCTCCCCCAATAGCAATCATCTGCAAATGCCTCGCCTCAAGCTTCCTCGAAAGCGGCGATTTCGCAATGTTAGTGATTGCGCTCTCGATGTCGTAGCTGTCTTCATGTCCATGTTGCAGCTTGAGATCAATGATCTCACCCGTCTCGGTGACTTTCTGGTTTGGATCACGACGGAAACTGTCGAATATTCGAACGGGGATGGAGCGTTTTTCAAGTGGTGAGGTATCCGCTTTCTCTGGGGTGTGAGGGGATGGAGGCGGAGAGGGGCTGTGGTCGGGTGGAGATGAGGTGTCTGGGTTTGGGTGTGGTGGGGACATCTTGATCAATTGATTAAGTTTAGGATATTGAATTTTTGATATGGTAATGTACAAGTTGATTTAGTATAAGTTGAATTGCTTATGAAAAGACTGGATAGCGAGACGCAGGGGATTGAAACATTTACTTATAGGGAAGAATTGGAGGCGAGCATCATCAGACCTTCGATATATTTCTTTGTGGGAGCAATTTTTTTGCAAATGTCTAATGGGAGGGGCAACAGCCCACTCTGAGGGTTTGGGAATGCCATCCTTCTGCTTCTCAGTGCATTTTGCGGAGGGGAATTGAGGTCTGGCCACAAGGTGGTGAGCTTTCGCTTTCAGGGAGGCGTCTGGATGCTGAGAGGGCTGAAGGATGACGGAACCAACTGATTGGGAGATAGGAACTTCCAATTGGAAAGCGGTAGCAAAATGCTGCTGCAACGCCGTTATGCATGCTGCTGGACTCGGAGCATAGCGTCCGGCGAGATGTGCATCCCGTTCAAAAACTCGCCAGACATCGTATGACCTCTCCAATGCGTGATCTTTCGTTGAGCTCCGAACATTCGAAATGCAAAAAGGGGGGAGGGGGGAAGGAAGTGGAGTCGGGATAGAGTTGTTCCGTAGGGTTTCTCTGATAACAGTTCTTGTCATAGCTTTGACAAGAGAAGAAGGAGGTTGGGCCGTGAAACGATGTGAGGTTCGATTAAAAAGTGGCGCACGGGAAAGGTGTTCGAGGCGCCCTCTGTCACATGATGATGGGACTTCACCTCGGACATGGCTGGGGCAGTGGGGATTGTCCGGGAATTGAAATCCAAGCATGCTTCTAGAAGGTTTTGGCGAACATGGGACAGTCCTTGTAACGTGGATGCCCTTGATACTTCAGCGCCGAAGCCACGGAAAGAATTCCTGCATTGCTGCCGTCCTCCAACGGGACAGGAACTGATATCGCCCGAAAACGCCTTACACCGGCCATATGCCTTTGGTCTAAGCCCCAAGATGTCTTGCTTCACCTCTCAAGGCTCACAGAACCCCCTGCTGCCTTCCATTTGCCGACTCGTTTCCTGATGTCTGCGGCAGTTTGCTGCATCGGATTCAACCGCATATCCCGTGCCATTCTCTCATAATCATCTCCGTGTTTTGCAACCAGTCTCTCAATCCATTCCCTCTCCCGCTCGCTCTGCTTCCTCGGTATCTTCTCTGCTTCCATCGATGCCTGCTCCTCCAATTGTCGTACAATCTCATTCTTCTCCTTCGGCTCACCCTCCTCTTCAAAGCCCTCGAACTCCTCTCCATCATCTGCCATCTCGTCATCTTCAGAATCGGAGTTCAGAGGGTCGTTTAGCGGGTTGGGTTTCTTGTAGGCGTGGATGACTCGCAGGATCTTTCCTGTCTCAGGATCTCGCTGAACTCTTGCTTCCCTGGGCGCGATTGTCTTTGGGATTGCGTTCGTAATCGCCAGTTTGCTTGTGGTAGAACTTTTGGATTCGTTGCCAGCGCGTAGCTTTTCTATACCGCCTGTTGCGGAGTTGAGACGAGAGGTTAGACCCAGTCGGCGGTAGTTTTGAGTAAGGGTTTCATTCTGGTTCCTGGAAGTCATACGGTCAGTACATTGCAGTAAGCAAGTTAATAGAAGCAGAAATGGTAGAAGAAAGGAGAGATAAGCAGTGCTCGACGGGGTGGGGTGTACCAGTTCGCTGCGATGATAGGATTGCCCAATGGGTTGACCTTCTTCGACTTCGGCTTCATCCTGACCTTCGGGATCGAGGATCTCTTCTTCTTTTTCTGTAGTTCGCGGCCCATGATTGCTGTCTCTGAGTGTGGTGAACTGTCGCTGTGCACAGAAACCACGGAAAATTTGAAAATCTGATTCACGTGCTGTTGCTTATCGTTCCATCACGTGACTGACTAACCAAATTATCGAGAAATTCCCCTCTTTCTCGCCTAAAAATAACCCAAATAGTCATTCACCTCTTCCCCTCCCTGGAATGGCGACCCCCACGCATATGCAAACGATCAAGATACGGCATTCTTTGATATTCGCCATTGTGGACAACACCACCTACCTGCATCTTGCTCGCATCGCGTGCTCGTCATCGTCCGTGGCCTCCCCTCTGACCTCGACGAGGGCTTCAGGGAATTATATTAACTACAGCAACAGGGTGCCCGAAGAGGTCTTACCACCTGCGTTCATGTGCCCTGTTTGGCATCATGTATGCACACCGCCCCCCGTCTCCTGTAAAATAGTAGAGAACCCGTTCTGTACCAGATTTCGACAATAATGAGGCAAAGCAAGAGCAGATGGCACCTATTCGAGATGGGACGAGGCAGAGGCCGTGCGCCAAAGGTACATGTAACGTTGCAGCTTCCTGATCAAGATTCGCGCCATCTTGATCGCGCTTCTCGATCGCGGAAAGGCCCCGCTTCTCTGTTGAGAGACTTCACAGCATCGAATCAGCGGTGAAGGGGGAGCGGTGCGGGTATCTGTTGTTGCGGAGACGAGAATTCGACTCGATTGATGTGCGAGTCTGGAGTGGTGATCAGTGGTGGTGATCCTTTCCATCGCCAGCAAGTCGGAAGCTCGGGGCCCCTCAACATACCCACCCGTAACGTTCGCACCGTTGCAACTCGCACAGCGTGGAGACTGGAGTGGACTCTTGTGCTACCGCAAGGCGCCGGGATGTCTGCTGGCTGGTGGCTGCTGTGTCCAGTGTCCAGCCTCGCCGCCTCGGCCGATGCCAGAAGAGACCACGGGCAGGATGAGCGCATTCATTCGCTTTGTCAGTTAGTACAAAGCCGAACGGACCGTACAGCGCGAGGCTGCAAGGCCAGGGCTACTGGGCGCCTGCGAGACAACACGCTGGACACGAGACGTATTCGGAGCAATGCCCCAAGACAGAGAAGAGCACCGTTCCAAGTCGCACCGTCGCACGACGAGAAGAGGGGAGACGGGACAGAAGCTGTCGACATTTTTGCACCTGGAAGTACGTTGTAATAGCTTCCCCGCAGCTCTTCGAAGCTCGGCCGCCCTCAGGATCAAGGAATGGCCGACTGCCAATCTTTCTTGAAACTCCTTGAAACCGACAGTGAAAGCTGAGCGTGGTGAAGACTCAGGAGGTTCTGTTCAGGTGGAGGAGGGTCTGCGAGCTGACTGCGAGCTGAGACAGACCGAAGCTGTGCGCTGTGCAAATAGGAGCTAGAGAGCCTGGCGAGGCTCGGGAGAGATACGAAGCAGTGCCGCAGCGGACATGTTTACGTGATGAATAGGGGGGGGCGTTGGGCAGGAGGAGGCAGGATTGCTCGACCGTCGACGGAGGGTCTGGCGTGGCGCACTGGCTGACAGAGTCTGGCGGGCAGATCTCAGCAGCCAGCCAGCCAGGATTACCACATCGCCCTTGTCAGAGCATTCAGGGGTGCTGCGAGGTCTGGTCGCCCATTGGCCAGCTGCACGAAATTGAGGTGTGATGGCGAAAACTGGCGTCCCGGAAACAAGGTCCCCGACACCTCCTCTGACGGGCGTGGGGCGCGGTTCGTACTTCGGCGGCTTCCACCATTCCATGGTGGCTTCAGAACCTTCGATGCGTCTTCGAAAATCCTTCTAGCGCGGACATGGGCGAGACTGGGGCGCCACCGACGGTGAGTCGCGTGAAAAGGGGGCGTTTCTCCGATTATTCGGTGGCTGGCAGTGGCAGAAGCAGGATGTCCGATGTCTCACGGTCTAACCACGCACACAATAGTCGCCGCGTCGATGCGCCCGCTATGCAGCAGCCGAAGGGACGATGAGATGATGCCCGCCAGGGTTTCTCCTGGCGCACGGGAAGAGCAGCGTTCTCGAAGAAAAGAATACGCCTGTGGAGCGCAGATAAGCGCAGTGAGCTTGGTCGAGCTTGGTCGAGGTCCTGGTTTGTGCCCTGCCTGCCCTGGCCAACTCTTATCTCTCTTTGCCTTTTGGCTGCGCCGTCGAGCAACGTTCGCGCGCGAAGATCCGTGGACACTGGACCGTGAGGGGCTCGCAGTGCTAGCTCAGGAGCTGCGACTGTAGCTGCGTAGCAGGCTAGCAGCACAACGTGATTGCTCTCCTGAGGCCGCTAGACTTTCCCAATCCCAATGTCCCCGCCGCCATCACGTCCGTCCACCGCGCTTCTGCGCCGTTTCTTGGTCCTTATCAATCATGTATCATGTCATTTACAGTATGCTGTGCTGGAGCAAAAGTCATCGTCCAAACTGCTGTGTTCCTATTCGTGCGCACGCCCATCGTTGCGCACATTGATACCGCTTTGGGTTACCGCTTGGGTTGGTAATACTGTCACTGTCAGGTGAGGAGGGAAACGAGGCATTGCGCGAGTGCGCCGTGGCTGCCATTGGCTGCCCACGACGTCTCCATTCGACGGTGCCGGGGTACTACTTCATGTTGCCAGCCCACGAGGTTGTTGGTGTCCTCAGGGCAGCACCTCTGTAGGCTGGGCCACTGGCTGTACTTGCTGTACGGAGTACTTCCTGTACATACCGTAGGCCCCGTCCCAGGTAGGCACAGCAGATCCATGATCCCAGGCGCTCAATGCCGGGAGCCATGTCCCTCCCACGCCTCCTCCACTCAGCATGCCCTGACGTACGGAGCACAGGCGGGCCTGCCCTTATCTCTGCGCGCTTCTTATCGCACGGCTAAAACGGTTTGCACGCACAGCAGAGAGCTCAGAGCTGGGGGTTGCGTTGTGTGTGAGCTTGTGCCTTGCGGGTACAGTAAACATCGCCCAGCACCCCACCAGCATGGCGCTCAGGTGCATTCCCGACCAGGGTCTTCCAAATCCCAGAACTAATCCGTACTCCGTACTGTACTGTACAGTAATGAACCCTGTTGATCCTGTTCTGAACCATTCTGATCACTCGCGCCCTCCTCCCTGCCGCGCGATTGGGTGGTGGCCCTGGTGGGAGCCACAGAGCGGGGGGCGCGCTCTCGTAGATTTCGGCGAACGCCAAAAACAAAAACGGGCTGCGAATTCAAGCATTGCACGGCATTGCCGCGGGAGCCACCATCTGCATCTCCGTTGCCTCCCCACCCGCCCCTCCCTCTCCCCCCGCTGTCAATGGCTGCTTGACGACTGTGGCTTCCAGATTCCCGTCAAGGCTCACAGCACGCTGCTCCCCCCTATCATCTCCGTGTCTGCAGCGAGCTAATCGCCACTACAGCTCGCGAGTATCGTGATCTTCTCATCTCCCGCGCGTGTTTGAAGCGGTTGTCCCTTTTGTACGTACTCGTGTCTAGTTGGATGGGAAACAATTGCTGCCGACTGAACTGTTACCACTCGCGAGTCGCGTCCGGATCACGGAAAGCCAGCTCCAAGGATGTGTCCCAAGATAGGTGCAGATAGATGAAGTTCCCAACTGCTGGAGTGCTCAGGCATTCCCCGGGGCGGGAACAATCACAAGGAAATAGATTAAAAACCTTGAGGACGGGTTCGGAGATTTCGAAGCAGGAGGAGGAGAGGAAGGAGAAACGGTTATGTATACTAACTGATGAGACAAATGAGGCAGCCAGAACGCCTCACGCTGCCGGAACTTCCTCCTTGAGACGGCGCAAGGCTTGTGATCAAGATCGAGCGTGCCTGCGATTCCCTCGCAGCAAGATGCAAGACGCAAGACAGAGGGTTCGGGGCAACATCATCTCGAAACCCACACTTCAGGAGGGGTGGTGGTGACGGGCGCGGCGACCTGGCAGAGAAGCAGTGGAGCTGGCCATGGAAGGCTGCAGTGTGCTTCCTCCGCAGCTTCGATTCGTTCCATGCGGCAAAAGGGGGCTCTGGATGGGGGCTGATTGGCTGTTCAAGTGCTCGCCCCCCCTGCTGCTCCGAGGTGGCACTGGCTGGCAGTCGAGGAGGACTGGAGGAGGAGGACTGGAGGAGGAATTATTCCTGAGGTCCTCCTCGGTTCACACAGCTGGCTGGCGCAGGTTCGCCCCTCGCCCCTGCAAAGCCGCCGTGCTGATCTCCATGTTGAGAGCAGCAAAGGAACGCACCCAAAGGCACCTTGTCCTCGCACCTGGCAAATGCACCTTGCACCTTGCACCTACCTGGTGCAAGTGTGAGCAGCCCGGTCCCATCCCTAGCTCGAGCTCCCATGGCCGCCGCGCTCCTCTTATTGATTTGACTGCCCGCACTTGCTGCTGCGTTCGAACCCCCATCCAGACATTGCCCCTTCAACCTCACTTCACTTCACTTCCCCTCTCTTCGACCTTTATACACAGTTGCCTCAATGGTCTCCATAACATTACGCTGCTAAAACTCACCTACCTCACTCTCATCGCTCGCCTCCCCTTCACCATGACCCTCCCGCTCGCCTGCCCGCCGTCCTCCTGTGGCTCGTCGGACCCACCAACGGTGCTCCAGCGGAAGCGACGGCGAAGAGCGCCTGCTAGTGGTGCCTCGGACGACTGCTTCGCTTGCACCAAGAGGAGCACCAAATGCGACCGCCGACGACCCTACTGTTCACAATGTCTCGAGGTTGGCAAAGAATGCTCAGGATACAAGACCCAATTGACTTGGGGCGTGGGCGTGGCCAGTCGAGGCAAGCTGCGAGGCCTGTCTCTACCCGTTGCGAAATCCGCGCCGGTTCCGAGGAGCCCACCAGCAAGCCGGCCACGAGCATCCTCGTCGATGTCGAGATCTCTTGAGCCCACCGAAGAGGATGTCAAAATCAAGCTGGAATCTATGCGGCCCATGCCTTCAACCCCATTCATGACCTACGACTTTGTCAATATGGCCCCCAACGGCGGTGCGCCGCAAATCCAGATGCCAGAATGGAACCTGGCTGTATCACAGGACTACTCGTTGCACGACTATCATCAGGATCCGATGAACCACCAAAGACAACTTCCGCAATTGCACCGCCTGCACACGCTGAGCCTTGGCCGTAGCGATGGCCTGGGCATCTCCAGCAGCATCGACTCCCTCAGTGCCTACGCTGAGAGCGATTATGCATCTCCTATCAGCCAGTCCTTCCCAGACAACGACATCCCCTTCATGCACAGCCCCGTGCCAATATACAACAGTTACTCCTCGCGTAATTCTGTCACCGACAGCCCTGTACCAGGCATGATGCAAGATGCTTCACGTGGGCCAACATCCTGCCCTGAACAATTCTACGCTCAATCTGAGATGAGTTCGAGCATCAGTTCCCACCAAAATATGTACGATATTGCAGAAGGTCGTCAGCATGACTCGTCCCCAGTTCCCCAGGATATTTTCTACGATGACGAGATGATTGGTAAGTCAGCTTCAGCCTATATCACGGGCATAATCTAATAATACTCAGGCAGCCACCAACAAAATTCCAATGGCTTAGACATCTATGCCACCAGTGCTCGGTCAAGTCACTTTGGTTGGACTTCGATCAATGACGATGATGCTGTATCTCAAGCGGCTTCAGAGCCTGACCTCTACCACATGCATAGCCATGACCCAATGGTACCCTCCCTCGCTGAAATGTCACCCCGAATTTCCTTCTTTCTCGACTACTACGAGAAAATCATCTGTCCCTCAGTAGTTGTGATTGACAGTCCCAGCAATCCTTATCGGGAACACATCCTCAGTCTTGCTTCCTCTAGCAGGAGTTTACAGCATGCAATCTGCGCCCTTGCCGCGTGCAACCTTCGGATGAAACGAAAGCAGTCACTCGGACAAGACCATTGGCGCCAACAGCCTCTCGAAATGGAACTGCAAGACCGAATCAATGGCGGCGTTCCCTCTCGGCCCAGGCATATTCGGTCGACCTCTACCCATACTGCGGCGTCACCTGATACTCAACCACAAGACTCCTCCCTTCAAGAAGAATACCAGCATCGAACACTCGCCGTGTCTCTCCTTAACCAACAACTCAGCGACCCCTCCAAGGCTCGTCATGACTGCGTGCTTGCAACCCTATTTATCCTCTGCCACTACCGAATGTGCGAATCCGGCATTGCGCAATTCCGGACTCAATTCGCTGGCGTCAAGAAGATTCTTGGCATGAGAGAATCCGGTATGGAGAATGGAAACTGGGGCTGGATGGAGACTCTCTTCACCTACTTCGATGGCATTGCTGCCAGCATCAACGACCGAGAATC
>Ga0307515_10024883_pt1 | contig 10394 bp, 10 predicted proteins | sample 17_EM_MG_FD_194513 | JGI IMG/M metagenome (GOLD analysis project Ga0307515, IMG submission 194513) | Populus trichocarpa ectomycorrhiza microbial communities from riparian zone in the Pacific Northwest, United States - 17_EM | ecosystem: Host-associated > Plants > Roots > Unclassified | place...
TGGAACCCAGTCCCAACTACTGGCCCTAATACGGCGGGCGGTAAATGTCCTACCTACCCTCCACCACGAGCTGCTCTCCTCCTTTATAACACACAGTCATTGAGCTAGCCTAATGTAGCCTAAGAGGAAACCGACCGCCTTTGATGCTGTCTACGCTCTCAGAATTTCCCTGATCGAGCTATCACGCCTCGTGGAGGGGATACCCTTCGGTGTAACAGCTGCGCCAGCGCATATCGAACGACCAGGGGTTCATTTCACAGTCGCTGAACCTGTGAAGGCGGTCAGGAGATGGTTGAAGCCTCTTCGCAAGTATGTTCCGCGAGCTATAACCACATTTAATACGGGGCTGCTCCGCTGGGGATAGAAAGCTAGAACTCGGTTTATCTTCACCAATAGGTAAGTCGCGGTGATAGATACAGAGCGCGGCCCAAAGGTTCGTGTGATAGCGACCGAAGGGTTGTATCCACTATCGAGCCTAGGATAAGTGTCTGATATTTCTGAATGCCACACAATACCGATGTGCTGGTGGGTGATGTGGAAAAAAGCGTCTCAGGTATAAAGTATGGCAATGCGTATAATCGAAATACTATATCTAGAAATTGTAACGATTTAGTCTTCGTTCACCTGCTCATCAAAGCTCTCAGGCCACTCCATGCATTAGTCCGACCCATTAGAGACCACGCCGTCTATGTATAAGAATGTTTCCGGTCACTTTCCTGCCTGCTATAACGGTTATGGTGTAATTCCCCCCTAGGACGTAAAGCATCATTCGAAGTAAGGAGCTAGAACGCTGGTCAGAATCTCCACCAATACAAATCGTTGAAAGGAAGATTAAAGTACCATCACCATCATCCACCAGCAAGACACCCCTCAATTTTAGTGCTCGCGACCACTCCTTGAGTGACTGTACCCGCCTCAGGGATAAAGAGAAAAGCCGATCCACTCCAGGGGACAAAAGCCTCATTATACGTAAGGATGGGAGCATCTTTGGATCCGCAGAATTAATCTGGAAGCTGTCGAAATCGCAGTCCACCCAAAAAGGGTGAAAGACCCATTCTCGAAGGCCATGTTCCTCCAAAATTGGAAGATATGCAATGGCTACCAATTCCAAGCTATCCTCACCCTCCCATTGCGTATCGAGCACCTCCAGTCGTTCGAGGACACGGCAATTCTTGAACAAGGTCTCATGAAACGACGTTCCGACGGGCCAGTAGGGGAGTGTTAGGCTGGTAAGCGTACACCCAAGGCGTATAAACGGCCCAAATGTATCGCGGGACACATCCAATGTGAGGAGGGACAATGTCCGCACCAATGGGAGTTCCCAGTCCACAAGATCAAAACATTCAGAGTCGGAAGTATGCTGTAAATGCAGGGTGTGGACACTCGGAAGGACTAGGGTGTCTCGCTCACCCTTGCGTAAGGACTCGTCTGCAAACTCAAGTGTCAGAACTTGCAGTTGTGATAGTCCCCCAATGTTACGAGAAATTATATGATGGAATGCGTCCTCTGACCCATTGAGCGTGAGGGAGATGAGATGCTCGGCGTAGACATCCAAAATCAGCTCGCTATTCTCCTCATCCCTGTTACTTTCGCAGTTAAGGATGACGAGATGGTCGACGTTAGGAAATGGCTTGTTAATTCGAAAGTGGTCGATGAGAGCTTTGCGCTCGGGGGGGCCCAAGAAGAGGATGTCAAGATAAAGTTGCCGCGTCCACCACCCAAGAGGGTTTCGTGAGTGTCCCGATAAAGTGTTTGTGTTGAATATTTGACGAAATGCGAGAGTGTTAGACTCCAATGGAGGGGCGATCCATACATGCTCGAATAGGAATTCGAGACAAATTGACCGCCACCGATTACACACGGACCCGAGCTTTCGAATTAATGCCTGCTGCTCTCGGAATTTACTAAGGGGAGTCTCCTCCAACCATAACTCTGCATACGTAAATCTTCCATTTTCAATGGCTGCTTCCAGAATCACCCGTAGGATTTCGATTGGAACGACGTCCATTATTTTCGTATGGGATATCTAGAGCAGTGTAAGGTGTGCTAAACTCCCAGCGCAACAAGTTCCACTCACCTCTCAGGTGGAGCTGGGGTTCACACGTACTGGTAGACCACTTGCAGAGTTTTCTAACAAAGAACCCGATATGATAGTCACAACCAATCGATCACGTGGGTCGAGATCTTGTGGTGAGGAGTGAAAGTCGAGAAGCGCTAAACACCCATACCACCTGCCTCTTCTATTTGTTGGTGAACAGAGAGATCGGGGCCTATTATTGTCAACCCAAAATGCTTCCATACCTCACAATATTCGCACTGCTCACATCCATTTCTGGCCAAATCCGCAGCATTATAGTTGGTCTGCCATGAGCTCGTTGCTAACGGATTTCCCATGAACGAAGATATCCTGGTACGTCGTTCTGTGAAGTAACTCAAGACAGATCTCAGAGATAGGTGCGCATCGAAACGCGAATATGGGGGCAAAGGTTTAATCCTATGTCATAATCAACAAACCAGGTAAAGAATATGGTCCATTTGCAATCATTGTCCCTTGATTAGAGTCCTATCGCCTACTTGGTGTGTCTAGGCAGGTACTGTGGGATCAGCAAAACCTAGGTAGCAAACGAAGAGATGTCAAGTTACGTCCTCGGCTCCCTACGAGATAGACAGAAGCGAATACGCACCAATAATTCCACACGCCGACCGGCCACCAGAGTTGCCAACTGAGAGCGAGCCAGGGTCGCCTTTCGTACCAAGATCGTCGGTTCCCTGTGTTCCGTGCCCGATCGATCAGCTATTGACGCCCCTCAGCGTAGGTTGGACGTAACGTACATTATGAACTACAACCGTGCGCCTGTTGACCATTCCAGAGTGAACAGTCAGAGACCGCGTTCCCTGACCTGTAAGGAAAGGATGAGACGCACCCAATCACAGTGTAAGGACCAAATAGCTGTATCTTCTTGGACCAAATATCAATGCGTGCGACGCCTTGATCGTCCGATTGAATATTTCCCAAATCGCCAACATGTCCCTCATTGTCCCCTCCTCCGCCGTGGGAGACGTTATGTGGGTTCCAGTGGAGGGCCGAGGAGGCGCATCCGTTGGTCAGGTCGCCGAATGTGCTACACGGCGGGTTAGTGAGAGGTGGTACGAATAGAATTGACGGTGACGGGGAGTATGAGAGAGCGAGAGGGGGAACACTAACTGGACGTGCATCCCCCGCTGAGCGTTCTTATCCAAGCCCTGGATGGTCCCCGTGATATGTGTTGCATTCTCGGCATACGCCTGCCTAAACTTGAGTGTGCCGTTTACGGTTGATGGGCCATTGAGGACTACCACGGCCTAGATGGATGGTACGTTAGAGCTATTAAGGCTTACTCTTGATCGTATACGTACAGCGAGGGGTTTGAGTTCAGTTGTATTGTCTCTTTTGTGCAGCACGTGGTCGAAACCTTGGTCTTGGGAGCCGTGCACGAGGAGTGAGAAGAAGCAACAGGTAAGGAGGAAGGTGGCGAGGAAGCCACGCTGGAAGGGCATGGAGGGGGTCATGTTCTAAGTTATCTGGCGGCGTTGCACGGAGTACTAGAGAAGAAATGGAGTTATTAGGGAAATTTTGTGGATTCCAGGAAGACGGTGGGGACAACGGAGGGTTCGAGTGGTCCCACAACACTTGTTGTGGGAGCTAGGACGTACATAATAAGAGCGGAAATAGAGTAACAGCCAAGCGGATGTGGAGCGTGGAACAGAGGGATTAAATACGTAAAGAGTTATGAAACGGAATCTGAGAGGACACAAATCGGGCGGGAAGTCATCCTCCGGCCCTGGACGGCCACACCGCCTTTAATGACGTTGGTTCTTTGGCAAATATACCTCGTGGCCGTGCGGGAAGGGCACACATACAATGGCCCGCAGGGAAGTGAAAATGACCAATGCTGTGGGAGGCGGGTGACGGGCGGGCTCGGCACTCTCCCGCCAGATCTTAAGTCGTGCGAAGGACATGGGCGGGCATGCATTGGCCTACGACCGGTATTGGACGGTGGAACACATCACATCGCATCACATCGCATCACATCGCAACATTCAGTACGTACCCGTTCAGTACCGCACCTTCTGTCCTAATAGCCATCACCGCTTTCGATCGCAGATCCACACGACCTTTACCTAATCTAACTGAATGCAGGTGGCGGCTGGTAAATTCCCGCCGAGGTGGCCGGGTTCTTCCCCCCGTTATCGCATTTCCACCGCGGTGTCGAGACCCCAGCTTGATAGCTTGACACTGTGGACATTCGTACATAGTCCACTGTCAATGACATCAAAACAAAACCATATCTTCGTCAATTCCATAACAACTGCCTTCTAATTCGACCTCAACGCTGACCATGCTTCTCGCTGAGACTCCCAGTCCTGCAAACCACCCATTGTCATAATGGGTTTGACCCCAGTTTTCACTCGTGCAGGGGAGGTTACTATAATTGGTACGGAAAAGCATTTTGGCCAGTCCAAACGCCGAAATGGGGACCTCACTGCACGACCCGTCATCCCTGCACTCACCATTATGGACCTTATATCAGTCTCATATCAGTCGGTGACGAAGGGGCCCACAGATCCTAGGATGAATCCGCCGCAAGGCACTTGACGCTTCGTTGGCACAAGAGTTGTCCCAGTTCTCGCTCAACCAAATGCAACGGACTGTCGACGTGTTCATTGAAGAATAATCCTCATGACTCGTGTTCTTGGTCCCGGTAAGGCGGTAGGGTTTGAAATTTGTTTGTTTGGTTTTGGTATTTGGTATTTGCTCCTCAACCATCTCACCCTCCCTTCGTTGGCTTCCTCCAGGACCTTTCCGGGAATGTCTGGGATATTCGAGTCAACATGGAATCATCTGGAGTCAAGCCATCCTTCTCCACTGCAGGGAGCGAGGTTCCTCGAAAATTCTAGAGCAGGTACTCATTTCGCCGGCTATAGCCCCAACACAACTTCACCACGTCATCATTACTCGAAAGTTCCTTGAGGACATACCCTCTTGGCTATAAAATCCACCTCCTCTCTTGGAAAACGTCAATCCGCCTTTGCAACTTCAAGCAACTTCGTCGGCCCACTTATCTTTGTTGTCTACTCTCGCCACCCACAATTCATCAATGGCCCTTTCCGCTTACTTCTCCCACGACCCTATCTTCAGCCTTGCCGATGTCCCTTCCATCGTCGACGAATTCTTCAGTACTGAGAGACCTCATCCCCCGCGACACGGGCGAGGTGACAGGAACCAGGTAACCGGTCTCTGGCGCCCCAAGTAAGTCGTGACGTAACAGGACAACCGCTTGCTCGTGCGGCAAGATACTGACGGTTTGGGTATATAGGATGGACCTCCACGAGGATACGCAAACCAACCTCGTGACCGCGACATTCGAGCTGCCTGGTCTCGCAAAGGAGAACCTGCAGATCGACGCCGATGTGATCAACCACCGCCTCACGATTTCCGGCGAGCACAACGTCTCTGAGGACAAGGAGGACAAGGCGAAAGGCTTCACTGTCCGCGAGAGGCGGTATGGCAAGTTCTCACGCAGTCTGCCGCTCCCTCATGGTGTCGAGGTGGGTTGGACGATGTCTCGGCTGGTACGGTCGACAGAGTTACTAACATGGTGTGTGCCACAGCCTGAGGAGGTCAAGGCTGCTCTCAAGGATGGCGTCCTGACAGTTACGTTCCCGAAAGCCACTCCAGAGCAGGGGCCCAAGCGCATCAGCATCGAGTAAACCTACCGTTTCTTTGCTTAGTGTCGTCTCCCGAATGCCTTTCAAAGTGATCTCCGTGTAATGTAATTTAGTGGATCGGTTATGCAACTTGATTACTTGATTATTTACCACTCTGGAGCTAACGGCCCAGCGGCCATGCATATAATCAATTAAAAATATTGTTGTGAACATGACGGCACGTCGTCAGGTTGTTGGCGGCATGTCTGTACTGAAGCTGATGGCGTCGCCACCCACCACTCATGTGGTCGCGACCGCTCTGCCTGTGGTACTTCAAATACGCATTGTAGAATAACTATATGAGTATATGTACTGTAATTGATACCGTCTGGGAACCTGAGGGAGGGGGACACTAGACTCCGGATGGAAGGACCCTTCAGGGGGCTATTTTGTCGATGGGCTGAGGTGGCAGCGCACACGTTGTCCGACGGAAAGCGGATGAGTTCCACTCTGCTGTGTCGCACAATCATAGGTACAGGGTTCCACACAGGTCCAACACAAGTACACCGCGGCCGGGGCCGGGGCCGGGTCCCCGTTGCCGTAATAGGCTTCAGGCAACAAGCTGTGGCTCCTGCAACCTAGCTGTTACGGAATCGGGATCTTCTAGGTGCGGTTCTTTCGCAAATCTCCATCAAGAATTCACGATCTCTATGACATGGTGACGTGATTCGGCTTCTGAGATCAGGCTCTTTCAATTTCGCTCTCCTTTGTCGGGTAACGCCTCTTATTAGGAGATACTAGTACCAATCTTATAGTAGACGAAACACAAACACATTATCAACACGCACGAGAAGAATCATTGTATCACCGGAACCATGAGACAAGTATCGTCGAGGCCAAGAAACAACACGCGGAGACTCAGTTGTGCAAGTTCGGCGCTCGGTTGCCATAGGAAACTGTCAAACCGTACCAACTGAGACGAAAACGATAATATTCCGACATCTTTTAATACTACTAGAGCAGCTTTAATATCTGGTGTGGTATTTAGGGTTGATTGTATGGACTGAAAGGAATATATGACCCAAATGCCAGGTACAAGGAAACTAAGTAACTAGCTACTCAACCACCAAACCCCAAGACGTTGCCTTTATGGCATGATCGGACACACCCAAGGTATCAGCTTCTATTCCGCTGATGCCCCTTTGGATAATTCGTCATCAACAGCTCTACCCAACTACGTCTATACTATCTATATATTCCACGTTTCAATGTCCACCCGCAGCAGCGGCTTGGCTCTCTTTATGGATTTCCAATCCAGGTGGTGCTCCCATGGCTGCCACGACCACCAAATACATCAGCACTCATATACCATACTGTATGAGGAGGCAAAATAACGACTCACCATCCTTGACTGCACCGTAGATTGCAAATTGGCCAGCCACGAGGCCGGCTGTCATCAAACAGCGGGGACCCAGACCAGCGAACAAGCCCCTAAAGCCTGCTTCGCGTGCAAGAGTTGACAGCCGGTACATCATGCTGCCTTGAGGACCGTGTCCCTTGTTGATTTGCGAGAGTAGGGTGTCTGCCGGCTGTACAACGACAAATTCGAGTTCACATTGACAGTCACGGAGTCATGGAAGGAGGGATAAGCGAACCTGTGAGAGAATAGCGGCCGCTACACCGGCAGTCAAGCCACTCCCCATATTTATTGTTGTGTTCGCAGCCCAGGATAGCGTTCGCCGTCGGTCTTCCGACATTCCACGATACGCCAGCTCGTGGCACAGTTCATTCACCTGTATTATATATGAGATCTAGAAGCGGATAGAGATTTGCACGCACAGTGAACTGTCCGATCGCATATGGAATTTGTCTAGACATGACCAATTCATCTCATAAGACGTAGTACACCATTCAGTGTCCGATACTCACTTGAACAGGATTGGTACGAAACCAGCGTACATCTCTCTGAGCCCACCTTCACGAGCAAGTCGCGAGAAGCCAGTTATAAAGCCGGTTGCATACGTCCTGTCAGATACTAGACGGATTCGCGTCGCCTCAAGTGGCTACAAATGTGAGAGCTTGTCAATCGTCTGATTGGATGGATGGACATGAGAGACATACAGTCAAGAGGACATCAGCGAAAAGCCTAAAGGAGATCATTCAGTTTAATTCAAGCTTAGAGCTCCCTGAATGCACCTACTCGGCGATCGACGCGCCCGTAAGGTAGATAGCCGTTCGGTATCTGACCGCTTCCTCAGGAGAACCGGCCACTTCGACCAGTTTCTTTTTCCAAAATCTAGAAATATGTCAGGAAAACGAACCGGACGCTCTGACAGTAGATGGAGATACGGACTCATAGCCCGCAAATTTCGCGCCTCCTTGGGCAAGGTACCCAACGGCGGTAGGACCAAACCCTGTCAAGAGGCCCTACGAAAAGAAAGGCGCAAGAGTCTGCTTCAGTACGAATTGTTATGCGGAAACTTGTCGAGTAGAGTACCCTCGGGCCTTCCGCCGCTACGATTTTCCTTCCTCCACCAAGTAGGGAGTGACCCTTGAGAGCTGGGTCGATTTGTATCCTCGTCTTTACAACGTCAATAGCTAGGAAGAACAGGTTCAATATCGTCCCTGCGTACGTTATAGCGACCACGCTGCCCCACTCACGCGTCATAGCAGCATGCGTGACGCTACATCCCCGTTCCAGGCACCGTATCAGCGCTATCCCCAAAACATAACCAAGCTTACGTCGCGCATAATGCACCTATTCGTGCGAATCGAGTGAGAGTTCGGTCCGATATTTCAGTGAGGATAATACACTGACCAGCGAGGAAGAACGAGCCGTAGTCTCTTGGCGCGAACTGGGGTATTGCAGCGGTCGATTTTTTGGACTCCTTTGCAACCATGAGGGAAATGAGGGTTCAAGATAGCTCTATGGGCGCCAAATGCCGTGTCGATGGATAAGCCGCGTCGAATAATCTTTATGACGTCACCCTACATAATCGGCCACCGGGTGTCTGCCGCTCTCAGCGAAGGCCATTCCCGAGGCGAGATGTGGGTTTTTTAAACCTACCAAACGTAGATGAATGTGTAGATATATCTTCCTCCTATATATTAGAATTTTTTCAGGTGTGCACGACTACGGGAAGACGTATCCCGACACTCCGACTTTTCGTGGCCGACAATAATCAATGAGCTGTCACACTTGTCGTGCTTCTTGCCGAGCCGAGCGGAGCAGGGTGGTAAATAACCCGAATAATTAAAAAATTTACAACGATCGATTGAAATTACACGGAAATCACTGTATGATGTATTCGGTATTCGGGAGACAATACAAAGCAAGAGATTGGTTTACTCGGCCTCGCGCTTAAGCGCCTGCTCTGGTGTGATTCGGTCCATTAGAACGATGGCTTGACTCCCCAACTCCCCAAACTCAAACAACTGGGCAGGTTTCTGTGAATGGTCACCCTAGCCGAGCGATGCAGATTCAAACTGAGGAAGTGTTGTTGAGAATGTGAACGAAGCAGCGGAAGAGCGGATGCCAGACGGGACAGCGATGAGAGAAAAGTTGAGAGAGCGGGAGATTGTCCGAACTGTTATCTGCCGGAAGCGAGTAAACGAAATGGATTCCATGTTGACTCAAACATCCCAGTTATTCCCGGAAAGTTCTTAGGGGAGGTCAATTTAAGGACGAGCAAAGACCAAACAAACAAAAATGCAAACCTTACCTGGACCAGGAACAGGAGTCATGATTATTATCATTCAATCAATACGTCGGCGTTCCGTTGTATCGGGCCATGGCTGAATGAGCACAGGGACAACTCTTTCGCCGATCAAGCGTTTCATTTTCCGAGTGCCTCGCGGCCAATTCATGTGTGCCCCCCAATCACCAACCGATATAAGGTTCATAATGTTGAGTGCAGGGATGATGGGTCGTGCAGGGAAGGCGTTATTTAGACGTTGGCACGGTCGAAAACTGTTTTTCCGCACAAAATATAGTAACATCCTCTGCACAACAGAATACTGGGGTCAAACCCATCATGATAATGGGAGGTTGGCATGATTGAGGGTCTCGGCGAGGAGCACGGCAAGCGTTGAGGTCGAATTGGAAGGCAGCCATAACGGAACCGACGAAGATAATGTGCTGATGCCCTTGACACTGGATGCTCGGTCATGGTACTGTTCCATGATGCACCGGCACTGTTGGGCCGGTCGGGATTGAGGCAGTGAGTTCGGAGCGACCGAGGTCCCCATCGCGGCGCGGCGGGAATTCATTTAACAGCCGCCACCTTAGATTAAGTAAAATTAGACCAGGAATCGTCAAGGGCCCCGTTCCTGCCCTGAGTACCAGGATAGAAGGTGCGGTGCTAAACGGGTGGTGTGATGTGATCGACCGCCCAACGGCGGTCAGGCAAGTGGATGCCCGTATATTTTCCCCGCTTTTCAACTTAGAATCTGGTTGGAGAGTGCGCCGCGCCCGTCAACACGGCCCATAGCCTGGTAATTATCATTTTCACATCCCATCCGCCGCTGTATGTGTACCGCCGCTGCCGCTGTCGTCATCAGGTCTACTTGTATGCCAAATGATCAAAGAACCAAAGTCAATCGCGGTGTGGCGGTGATGGCTTCCCCCGATGTGTCGCTTCCGAAAGGATCCGTTTCATACGTCTTTGCGGTATTTAATCTCTCTGTTCGACGCTCAGCATCCAGCA
>Ga0307515_10024884_pt1 | contig 10394 bp, 3 predicted proteins | sample 17_EM_MG_FD_194513 | JGI IMG/M metagenome (GOLD analysis project Ga0307515, IMG submission 194513) | Populus trichocarpa ectomycorrhiza microbial communities from riparian zone in the Pacific Northwest, United States - 17_EM | ecosystem: Host-associated > Plants > Roots > Unclassified | place...
GGAGACTATATACTACGGGCACGTGCCTCTGGCACGTGACCGGCGACCATCCGAGGGGCGTCCGGGGGTTGTCCTAAGGGCAACCCGAGGTGTCCGCAATAATATCCCTTACATTGCCCCCCCCCTTCCTACGGTCGGCCCCCGATCGCCGTTACCTTACGGTAGGGAGATTATAAGGGCTTATCCTAGAAGAGGTTCGGAGAGATATCGGAGAGGTGTTGGTATGCTGCTGTATATTATCTATCTATCTAACCCCTGCTTTAAACTCCTAAAAAACCTTAATAAGGAAAAAATATAACTGGAGAAAAGATGTAAGGATTGCTAGAAAATCTATTGGAAGCCTGCTAGAAGCATGCTAGTAACTACCTAAACTAACATAGGGATTTTTATACAACTCTGCTTCTAAGCCTTTATACCAGTCTATAATTAATTACGAGTATTATAAGCAATTTAGTATTCTAGTATAGTTCCGTAGAACCTTTTAGTATGGGATTTAATATACAGAGCCTTGGCTTACCGTTGTCTTTAACTGTTAAGATATAGTCTATAATTCTTTCTTATAATCCTTTTCTTATAATCCTCTGCGTTACTAACGCATTGCTCCCACATTTGCCCTTAGGCTATTAGATGCGGTTAAGGTATTAATTAGTTAGTTAAAGAGACTTATCTCTTAAGATTTGGTGTATATATTTTCAAATCTAGTAGTCCTATACTATATATTTGGCGTAGCTCTACTGCCTAGTAATTAGGGACATTTTGTAATAGCAATTATAGCTATTATACGATTGTTAAGAACGTCTATAACGTTGTTCTTTAATACTATAGTATCGTTTTAGGTCTAATTTAACCTATATACGTCTTTAATTTGACGTCTTAATTGCCTTTCTTTAGCCACGTAGTTAGTTTTTATAAGGAAGTAATAGTTAAATAACTTATACGCGTGTTTCCTTCCTTCTAAATAACGCTATTATAATAGAGTTATATTGGTAAGGTTGCGGCTATTCGCCAAAAGGGTATTGGATGGTAAAGTATAAAGATACTTTGCTCATCGAGCTTAATCCTTTTCCTTAACACCTCACTTCCCATTATTAACCTTTGTCCAATTTGGACGTATCTTTAATATATTATTAAGATTTTCTTCTTTTTTATTATTAATTTAATATACCTCTTCGTTCTCCTGCTAATTGCTCTTCTAAGTAAATTCTATAGCGTATCTTAGCCCTACCTTTACATATGGAACCCCAACCTCCGCTAATTTATAACTAGTGCTGGTCCTACCTAAATAATTTTACCTGTATGTCTTTAAAAAACTAGAAATCTAATAATAGGATTCTGGAGGCTTGTAATAAGACGCACTGTGTCTAATCTAATACCTTTAGTTTTTATAATTAATGCATGCGTACCAAGAGCGGCAGTTATGTTAAGGTAAGCTTTTCTATTCTTAATAGATTTCCATTGCTAACTTTAAGCTTTAATAGCCTAGGCCTAAGTGGCGACGTTCCTTTAATATCCTTAACTACTATATCGCCCGGGCTCTCTTTTATTCTAGCGCAAATGCTAAATAACTTGGCTAAATTTAAGACTATACCACAGCTATCTATACTACCTATAATTCCTAGCAAGCCAACTAGCAACGCCTAATATGAGAGCAAGGTTGGTATACTAAGGATAGGGTAAAGGATAGGGGTAATAAGAAGAAGGTTGCTGTCTATTATAGGAAGGAGTTCGCGTATGCGCGTTAAGTTTTAAAAGAGTATAATATAATACGTTATTAGGTAGGTTACCCTTCGGATACCTATTAGATAGGTAACTGATAGTTGCTATAGTAGGGTCTTGGTGGTTCTGGACTATACTAGCTAGTTAACGTCTCTGTTTATTTTAGGCTTAAGTGTGTCTTTATTAACTATAAGCTTACGCCGCAAGAGCTTCATTGGTATTGGTTTAGACCTAATATTAGTATTAAGCGTTTAAGAGTCTCTGCTCTAGCTACACCTTATTATCCTGCCCCTGTTTTTATACCTACTCGTACGCCTACTAAGGCATCTAGATCCCATTCTTGTCAGCTATTACTTAGTAGCCCAATAGACACTAATCCTACTCCTAATAATAATAAGGCGTAGTGGCTTTTTAGATTGGGCATTTATGGTTTAGACTTTTGGGATTTGTTCTTATATATAGTAGTAATTAAGGACCTTAATTAGGTGCTTGGGAAGGCCTTATAAGGCTTTCGGAAAGGGCTTGGAAGCCCTAGGAACAATGTTTTTAGTATAGATTAATGAATGGGAATACAATTCTAGTAAAATGCCCTATTAACTCTATACTATATACGTAAAAAGGCTAAGGACCCGTTCTGCCTTAGGTTATAGCCCTATCCCTATAGTTTCCGGAGCCTATCCGTTCTATATCCAATTTAACCTATTTACTTTTTTCGCGAGCTTTCTTTATAGGTCGCGATAACACTATAGTATTAGAGCGCTTTCTGTGACTTACAGATTGTGGACCTTAGTCCTAATATTCTTTTAGAATATCTTCGTAATAATTAAGGTAATCCTCTGGTTCCCATATAGAGTCCTTAACGGGCCAGCCTAGCCATTTAACTTTAAATTAAAGCCTGTTCTTAACAGACTTATAATATAGTATAGCTTTAACCTTATACCGCTCGCCCACTACTTTAGGGTGTTTAATTGGACCTAGACGGAAGTTCTTTTTTAGCAGTGGTCTATGCCATAGCTCTAGTAGGTTTACGTAAAACACTAGATATATATAGGCTATAGATAGGGGTAGCTAGAGATAATAGGCTAGCTTACTAATTTATTCCTTAACTTAGAAGGGACCTAGGTATCTTATATTAAGCTTCTTTAATAGTTAACGGGTCTTAATATTTATTAAACGTAATAGAACCTCATCGCCTACTCCGAAATACTTGTTCTGGTGCTTACAGTTATACCAAAGTCTCTACTACTCTTAGGTATCTTATAAGCTCTGCTTTGCATACTTCTATTACTCCTCCCATTCCTAAAGGTATCCTTATACTCTCTAGTAGATATTCTTAGACTTCCCGGTAAGATCCTATAACTAATTATACGGCCTTAGCTAGTGATCGTTGGGTATACTATTAAACCCAAATAGTTAAACGCTATAGGCAATCTGGATTGGTATATACTTATACAATGTATATTGCTTTAAATTATAAGCGTACTCCGCGTATGGAAGTAGCTCGCACTAGTTGTCTTGCTAATAGTTTAAATATATCCGTAGGTAAGACTCTAGTTTCTAGTTCTAGCGTTCCGTTTGCCTATCTATCTATAGGTAAAAAGCCGTACTATACCGGTAGTCTATCTTCAAATAGAAGCATAGGTCCGACTAGTATTGGCTTATAAAGATGCTGCCCCTAGTAGTAATAATAGAGTATAGCTAATCTACTTTAAGAAAGCATTTCTTCTTAATTAGGTTGGCGAGCTTTTATGCGTTAATCGTCTTATTAATAGGAAGGTATTAGACGTACTTTGAAAACCTATTAATAAGTATAAGGACCGAATCATATATTTATCCTTAGCCATCTTTAGATAGCGGGAGATCCGTAATAAAGTCTATAGCGTAATATTGCTATAGCTTACTGGCGGGGGGAACTAATTTAAGTAGACTTTATGGCTTGTGCCTACGGATCTTATATACTTAACACTTCTTATAATAGCTAATATACTCCTTTGCTTCCTAATTAAGCCTTAGCCAATAGTATTTGCGCTAAAGTAATTCCACTATCTTTACTTAACCATAGTGGCCGCCTAGGGGATCATTATAATTCTTTATAAGAATCTTCTGTCGTAGATTTGCTTCTTATAGCACCTAAACCTTATTACCTCTATATAGTAGGCCTATTAGGTCTAGTTCCTAATAATAGCGCCTAGCAGCTTCCTTTCTGTTATATTTCCAGTCTACTTCCGCATTAAGGATAGCATAGGAAGCGTCCCTCCGTTGCACCTTATAGATGAGATCCGTTAAACTTTCAGATAGTTCCCAGGTAAAAGCTATTTCGTCCTATACTACTCTAAGTATAAAACTAAATAGTACTATAGATCTTATAACTCTTTAATACGCGTACGTTAGGAAGGCCGCTATAAGGTTAAAGTCCTTTAGTTATTATAGGGCTCCGAGTTCTAATTGCTCTATGGCTTCGCTATTAGCTTAAGGGGATAGCTTAGTAATTAGGGATAGTATATTACTAGGTTCCGAGAATGTATCGGGGATATCCTATCCAGGTATATTTGGACCCTTATTGGCAACGGACCGGGTACCAGCCGGAACGTTAGTGGAAACCAATAGGGCTTGCACTACCTAAGACTCAGTATATAGAGCTGTGGGTATTTGAGCATCCTATACCTAGAGCTTATTCTGCAATATAGGGAGTAAGATATCTATTATCTGTTTTCCTTCTCCCGTTTTAAAGCCTTTAGCATAGTTTAGCCGTTATAACGGTCTATTAGCAGGGTTGTTTTCCCCTAGCTTGTATTTAATCTCAAAATCAAATCGCGTAAGCTCCTCTACCTATCTGGCTTATTAAGGTATAAGCTCCTTTATAGTTATAAAGTAGCGTAGATTATAGTGATCTAAGAGTATACGAGTGGTATGGCTCGCGTACTTAAGGTAGTATCGCCACTATTTAAAGCAGTTAACTATAGCTAGCAGTTCCTTATCGTGGGTATAATACCTAACTTTAGGTCCCTAGAATTTTCTACTATAAAATACTACTGGTCTCTAATAGAGCTGGGTAGCGTCTAGATGCCTATTAGGTTGCAGTAGGATACTAATAAGGGCAAAATTCGATGCATTAGTAATTATTATTAATGGCTAATCTAGGTCGAAATGCCGCAGTAATAGAGCTTTTATAAACTTTATATAAAGTTTTTAAAAGGCCTTCTAAACCTTTCTGGGCCATAACCATGGCTTATACTATTTAGTTGGTCCCTTCTTAGTTTTCTTCCTTACCGCCTTTAAGCTTTTTGCTCCTTAGGTCGGGTCTTAGGAAGCTTTTACAACATAGTCGGATAGGTATTGGGCGACGTCTAAGTAGTTATAGATAAAGCGCCTATAGAAATTGGTAAAGCCTAGGAACACTTAAATATCCTAGTAGCTCTCTAGCTCCGGCCACTCCTAGATTGTCTACACCCGTACTAGATCTATAACTATACCTATAGGCGTTATAATATAACCTAGGAACTCGACCTGCTTAGTATTAAAGATATACTTTAACGCCTTGGCGTAGAGGCCCTAATTATCCAAACGTTCTAGCACTTTGCGGACGTGTTGCTCGTATTAATTCTCGTCTTCTAAGTAAATTAAAATGTTATTTAAATAAACGACGTATATATGGTTAACTAGTCCCCCTAAGGCTCTATAAATATACAATTAGAATATTATAGGCGTATTAGCTAGCCTAAAAGGCATCACTAGATACTTAAAGTGGCCGTATTAGGTCTTAAAAGCGGTCTTTTACTTATCCCCTTCTTTAATATGGAGCCTATAATAGGCGTCTTATAGATTTAGCTTCGTGAAGATCTTTACCCTAGATAGTCGATCCAGTATTTTACTAACCAGTAGTAGTAGGTAACGGTTCTTAATTATAATCTTATTAAGACCGCGATAGTTTACGTATAGCCTTATAGTTCTATCTAGTTTTGGGACGAAGAGGATCGGTACGCCTAACGGCGACTTACTAGGCCGGATCCACCCCTTTTCTAGTAACCTATTAAGGTACTCCTATAGAATCTCAAGCTCTTTACGCAAGAGGTTATAGATAGGAAGGTTTAGTAGTTGTTTACCTTCTTCTAGATTAATTATATAATCGTACTCCAAGTTCTATAGTAGGACTTTAGCTCTCCTACCTAAAAATACCCTTAGTAAGTCCCTTAGGCCTGCTAGAATATTTAACAAATTGGGGTCGCGTTTGTCTTTTGCGTCATCATTAGGTAGGTCCCGGAGCTCCCTTAGGATGCTCGCGGGCAGCGTTATACGCTATAGTGGTTACTTATATATAGTTACCACTATACATTAAACCGTTTTATACAGTAGCTAGTAGAGGGTAGGGAACTCCTTAACGCAGCGTTTAAGGTACCGTAGTATACTCTCCATATATTGCTTAAGCTAGAGTAACCTATGGCGGTTAAAGTATCTTATAAGATCCTTAAGATCGCCACCTCCCTACAATGTCTCCGCGACCTGTCCGGCAGTTCCCCATAGGGTCTCTATTGTAGAGGGGTTATCACCTATACTAAGCTCTATACCTATCTTGCTATTAAACAGGGGTTAGATTTAATACTCCTTTAGGTATAGAGCGTATACTATTTCGCCTAGGGCTACATTCTCTAGGATGTCCTTTAGGCTTATTAGTAATATACGCCCTTCTAAATCTTTATTATTCCACTATTTAAAGGCTCCTATCTTAAAGCGTATCTTAGGATCTACTTCTATAAACTAAGGGTATCTAAGAATAAGGTTATAACCTACAAAGTTAGCCGCCTAGAAGGGTTGCGGGCCGACTACCTTGGTGCGGTTATATATATCGGCTACTAATACTATAAGCTTATGGGTACTATATAGCTTAATCTAATACTTATCTAGGAAGCCTATAATAGGTTTCCGCCACCTTTACAATAGGATAAGTTTATGCTCTTTTACCAAATTATATTATATAAGATTAATTTCGGCGCCGCTGTTATATAGTGCTTAGAACTATTATATTTTACCTATAGGGAGTATTATTTCTAGCTTAATAGTAATACGGAGAGTCTCTTCTTCCGTATCTTGCCCTAATTGTAGTTAAAAGAGGTCCGCAACTAGGGCTTTTCTTTTTTTAGATTGTTAGCGCGGTTATTACCCTGCTTATTTTTCTAATAGAATCTACCTCCGGAGTTTTTTCTTAACTTCTTAGAGTGTTTTTATAAAGGTGCCAGACGGGTATCGGGTTGGCCCTAAAAGTCTTTCCCGTTATTTAAGGTTTCTGACTTTAACCCTTCTAAAGTTCTCTTTAAGAACGGCTTCTTTAAAGGTTGGGTCTGCCCTATATTACTACTAGAGTGCCTACGCTTTTAGTAAACCCCTAACTTCCTACCGAAAGAGGTCTAGTTCCTTACTGTATTTTCAGCGTTTAGAACTACTTATTCAAAATCTGTATATATGGTAATCTATAATAGGGCTCCCACGCGCTTTATTTTGTTACGAATTACTAGCTTAATTCTAGCCTAGATAAACCCAATCTTCTCCTTCTTATGGATGCTACCGTCCTTATTTTTAAAGGGCTCTAGATCTATCTACTGAGCACGAGTTTCCACAAAGTTTATAAACTAGCGAAAGTTGTGGCGGTTTAGCTGTGTCCCATTCCAGAATAGCTCTACATTATTATATTATATAACATATAGATCTTAAGTCTATTTCTTTAGGAAGGTTTGCAGCTATAGCTATATAGTAATTTACTCTTTATTAAGCTAATTAAGTGCGATCTAGTTTAGTAATTGGTCTTTAATCTTGCTAATAATCCAGCATATACGCTCTTTAGTATTATCTCGTATTATTAATATCTTAAAGAAGTTGTCTACTTTATGAACCTAATCGTCTAACTGCTAGGCGTTAGGTCTATAGCGGAGTTCTAGACTACTAGAGGCCTTAGCCAGTTAATCTATATCCTTTTTCTATTTATAGTGTAGATAACTCTCTAAGTCTTCCACACCTTTTTAGGTAGGTACTAGGTAGCTCCTAGGAAGCCCTTAGCCTTAACTAGGTTATAAAAGAATTTGTTTAGCTTAGATTAGACCCTACTAGATCTAGATTTACCCTTAGAGGATTCTAATATGTTTATTAGTAGCTTCCTCCTATATGGCTTCTGAGAGCCTTATAACAGCTTTCTAATATCTATCTTAAAGGAGATTAGTATAGGGCTCTTGACCTTCCAAACTCGGGCCTAGGGAGGCTCCTGCTATAGAGGTAGTGTTAGTACTAGTAGCTAGTATAGGCTTCCTAACGAGGCTCGGGTCTTAAGTTAGTGGTTAGCTTAGATTACCTAAAGAGGTAGGCCTACTTAGCTCGTAAACAGTCTGTGCACCGCTACTATACCAATTATAGGCCGGTAGTCTTCCAAGAGGGTTCCGGTTGGTTCCCTAGTTAAACGCATTAGTGTATTCCTCTGGCATTTCTAGCTTAGGGGAAGATCTTAGAGTCGCCTCTAGCGCTTAATCTTCCGATTAGCCTAGGTAGGGCTAAAGGGGTTCCAGTTGCTTTCTGGCAGCGTTATAACCGTCATAGAGGGTGTCTATATTTTCCTTAGCGGTAACTATAGGTGTGTAAGAGTCTTCGAGCTTCTAGAGCATCTAGGTATTAGGGCTTATTCGGCCGTCTTACCTAGAGGGTTATATTATTGCAATCTCTCGCTATTAGAGGGACCTTCCTGCCTTTATGCGACGGCTTTCTATAAGGTATCTGTAGAGTTTCCGTTTAGGTCATCGCGAGATTTTAAGAGAGGATAGTAGTTGTAAATAAAAGATGTAAATAAATAATCTAGTCCTTAAAGCCGACTACCCTTTTAAAAAAGAGTAGGAAGGATTTAAATATAAGGGGATCTTATAGATAGGGGGCTATAAGGACACGATTGGAACAGGATAGATTAGTAAAAGAGACGAATCCTTAAGGAGGTAAGGCCTCTGGGATCGTAGAGACTATATACTACGGGCACGTGCCTCCGGCACGTAACCGGCGACTATCTAAGGGGCGTCCGGGGGTTGTCCTAAGGGCAACCCAAGGTGTCCGCAATAATATCCCTTACACCGTGCCTCCTTCGCAAAGTAGATCGTAGCTTTGACCGCCACAAAAACAAGTTATAGCTAGAGCGGGTCAGCCGCCCTCCCTACTAGCGTAATTGAGGTATTCGTTTATCTTAGGTACCTCAGCCGTTTCTCTAAGGAATTTATAGCATTATATATGTGCACTAACTCCTAATCTAATAGAACGCCGCGCTACCCCTACCACTCCTACTACCCCCAAAATTCCTCTACAAAGCAAGCCTTCTACCACTACCTTTCACTCTCATTACAGCTTATCTTATATTCGCTATTCCTTCCATTAATCTATTATACGCCTCTTCTCCTCCTTTATACTTGACGTAGACGCTTTTCGTCAGCTTTAAGAGCCTGCTTATATATTTTAGCTTCTTGTTCTCTATACACGACCATGCTAAAATATCAGCCCAATAGGCGAAACCTCCACCTATATATAAATTACCTAAAAAATTTTTTTTAATAAAAATACTAATTTTTTATTTTTAGTAACCCGGTATATAGTTAAATCTCTTTAATACAATACTGTATATTTGGCTAAACGTATTATAATACTAATAGTATTATTATATTAAGAGTTATATATAGGGTAAATAAGCAGGAAAAACAGAGATTTAATACTAAAAAGGCCTTAAGGTGTTAACCTTTTGGGCTAAATAGGGCTCTTTCCCATACTTTACTGGTTATATTAATATTAGTAGTAGGCGCTTAACAATATTATTAAAAGTTAGATTATTATAAATATTAAACTAAAAAAGGCTTAATTAAAGGCTGTAGATCGTAATATAGAGGATATTATTATATACCCTATACCGTATTAAGGGGATTTAACTATATATATAGTTTATTTTTAGCTTTTAGATAACCTTAGTTATATAGCTTAGTTAGGCAAAATCTAAAAATAACTATAAGGGCTATAGGTATAGTTCCCAATGCGGTTATAAATATATTAATATTTCTTAGATCTACTATAACCAACTTTACTAATATAGCCTTTAAATAAAAAGGGAGATAGCTTATAACTTCTAGAAACAGTATAAAATATCCCCATTTTCCCACTATAATAGCTATACTAATTTCTATATAGGTTTAGAATTGCAGGTTAGAATTCTTCCCGAGTTAGCTTAGCATTCTCTAGTAAGGATATCAACATCGGCAAAATATGGTACCCTACCAATGGCCTCAATGGTTAGTGGTTGACGCAATTGGCGCGCAGTTGAGGGCATTTGGCAACTCACCGACTAGCCTATGTTGTGTTTTTTTGACACGCAGCCTGCGCGCAGCCTACGCGCAACCTGCCAGCAATCTACGCATTTGGCAACCATAATTATATTTACCTCTTTTATACTAATAGCATATTTTAAATAAATAAAAGCTACTTTAAAGCTATTTGTAAGGCTAGCAAAATAAATATTATTATTTTAGATAATTTAATATAATATAGCGATGGTTCTCTTCTACCTATCTACCTATTGACTTACCTACCTGCCTATCTACCTACCTGCCTGCATCGCCTACCTGTCTGCATCGCCTACCTGTCTGCATCGCCTACCTATTTGCATCTGCCTACCT
>Ga0307515_10024886_pt1 | contig 10392 bp, 19 predicted proteins | sample 17_EM_MG_FD_194513 | JGI IMG/M metagenome (GOLD analysis project Ga0307515, IMG submission 194513) | Populus trichocarpa ectomycorrhiza microbial communities from riparian zone in the Pacific Northwest, United States - 17_EM | ecosystem: Host-associated > Plants > Roots > Unclassified | place...
TCGAATACTGGTGTACAAGCAGCACCTCTTGCACTCGGCGCATGAACTAGATGTCGGTCCCCGGCGTCCTTTGAAGCCTGGTCCAACTGCCTCGGCGCTCATCGGATATCGTGGTGAGGTTCAAGGTCTGCGCGATGCACGGCATAGATTCGTCATCCCTTCTATTCAGCTATTCAGTAGAAGCCGAAAGCGCTTAAGAGGGTTTCGGATGGGCTGGACAAATTAGACGCGCGCTTAGTCATCACACCCGTCATCCTAGTGCTACATAGCAGCTGGGGAACAAACAAACCTCACGCGAATTCACTGGAAACTGTCTGAATGCTAATGTTCGGAGAAATTAACAAGGGAAAGGAATTTCTTGTGCATCGTCGATACGAAACGAGCGCGCAAGTAAACGATAGACTATTCAAGGAGTGCCGTCATTTTTGTAGTGTAGAAGTTGAGACCCTATTGTCCAAGGGACTACCCGAGGTATTACGCATAAGGGTAGACACCGACTACCGGCGAGAGATATGTCTCGTAGTCCTCTTCTCTCATCGGGTCGCCTGTAATCTTCAGCACACGGAGGAGGAATCGGTACGACCCTAGAAGGAAGGTTAGGGTCTATCAGGTTGTAGGGACCATATGGCAGTAGCTCACCCCGAGGAACAGTGGTCCCGTTAGCAAACAAGGGTGACGCCCAGTCAAGCAATTCGTAGTCGATACCAGCGAGACCTTTCAAGCCGTGGCGGTGGGCCCACTCTTCCTGAAGCAGGGTCCCGACGACAGGGACTTTGGCGTAGGTACCGCCATGACTGGGGTTCCACCAACCGTACCATGAACCCCACCAGCCGCGCTTCTCGAACTCTTCCCATTCAGCACGCTTCTCATACGTAGGTTCAAGGTTGATGTTGGCAGGAACAAGATCAATGATCTGGCGTGGAGTACCCGCAGCACGGCGCCACACTGTGTGACGCATATCAGAATGCAGCCGTATGTAAACACAAGGCGGACCCACCGAGGCCTGGGTGGTCAAAGCTGGCGAAGGTATAGTTGTTTGGGCCGGATTGAGGTGCTCCATTTCCATCAAGGACGACCGGGGTCTTGTATCCGAAGTAGAAGTCCGAGTTGTCAATAATCTGGACATCTTTCATGACGGCAGCTACTCCCATGTACGGCTGAAAGACGAGCAAGTCAGGGCTGCAAAATGCAACTTACGATCGTCGATACTTACCACTGAGAGAACCTCACCAGTGCTGGCGGTGATGGTGACCCAACCAGAATAGACCGGAAGTGTCTTATCATTTCTAGGTTTGCCAAAGGTGACGGCGATGCAGCCCTTGGACCTTGGCAGCACCGTAATCTCTTCTTGGCTAAAGGTGACCTCGAGACTATCACTCGTCAGAGCGACACTCTTGGTGGGGAGTAGGCCGTCAGAGGTGATTCCAGTGCCAGCAGGCGTGTGGGATATGATGTAGGTAACACTCCTCAACGATGTGTTCTCTATCTCGATAGTTTGGCTTCGGGAGCAGATGAGAAACCGCAGAGATCGAGGTATGTCACTTACAAGCCATTCCAGTGGATGGTATCGTTCAACAAGATCTCCGATGGCGAAACCTCAGTCGAATAAAAAATGGCGCTATACACCTGGACAAGACCAGATCCCTGCTGAATAAGAGTGTTGTATGGATCGGTCTCTGCATGGGTCGATCCTATGTATTTGGCAGTCGTTTGCAGGTATTTCTTGACGGTTTTCCCGGTGAAATGGGTGTTGCCCTTCGTTGACAGGATAAGGGCGGCGGATCCAGCGATGTAAGGGGTTGCCATTGAAGTACCAGAATGTACGGCGTACTGGTTGTCCGGAATCGAGCTGAGAATGTTACCTCCAGGAGCAGCAACGCTGGGCTTGAGATAGAGATCGTAGGTGGGGCCGTAGGAGGTAAAGCTAGAGATTAAGCCACCTTCAGGGTTTGGGAAGGCCCTCGCGGGCTCCTGTGGGAAGCTGACAGTGATATTGTGACCCGCAGCAAACTGGCCAACGAGGTAGGCACCGTCCTGTTCGCTAATCATCGCAGAAACAAAAGGACCAGTTGAAGGAGTCACGAAAGCCTGCACACAAAGTCAGCCCAAGATATACGCATCTGGTCCACCATGAGGCCACATACTTGACCATTATTGTAAATAAGCACGTATTTGGCACCCTTAGAAGCGACGTTGGTGAGTTTCTGTATGAGAGTGCACGTTCCACGGCGGATGATTATGAGGTATCCGCCCAGGTCAGGAGTGGACTCGGGTAAGGGTTCGCAAGCATCATTCGGGATAGTCACATCCGTGCTGAGGGCATAGATGGGGAGAGTTGGCCATTGGAAGGGCTGGAGACTAGTATAACCGATAGGCCTGCACAGCAGACGAAAGTCGGTTTGTCGTACATGCAGGGATTGTCCACTCACCCATAGCCGGTCGAGGTCGTGGCAATAGCAAAATAGAAAACGGTGCTGCAGGGGAGTTGATCAGATGACAGGGAGGAGTGGCATCAGAGTTGGTGATACCTGTCGGTTGAAGCAGCGGTAATGACAGAGGCGCCGCCACCAGGAGAACTTGACCACCAAGCGCCTTGAGTGCCATCCTATTTCTTGTTTGAGAGATGTTAGTGGCATGGAGAGGGGAGTTGCTTACGTTACCACTGTAGAGAACATGTCAGTTGATAGTACGACGGACGGGCATTTTGGCGTGACGTGCGCAGCAATCGCCATTACAATACCCTTGTCGGCCAAACGAGAGGCGATAACGCTGGACGGCGAGGTAGTCCAGCCACCGGGTCCACCTGTAGAACGTCAGTCATATCAAGGAAGCCCAGTCAGAAATACTCACCAAGCGACAAGTTCATGACATCGACCTTGTCCTTGTAGGCAAGAAGGATAGCATCAATAACGACTGTCACGGAGAGTGAGGTAGCGCCAGGATCATTGACCCAAATGAATTTACCCTCCTCAGTCGTACCACCCTTGCAACCAAAGATACGACTGAAAGCCATCGAATGAGCAACACAGAGACTTAAGTCCACATGAGACTTACTATGCACGAAGGTTAGCTTGTGGTGCGACGCCGGTTATATTATAGGGGTTAGGCCCCGAGGCAGCGACAATGCCAGCGACATGGGTGCCGTGTGCAAAGCAGTCCATCGGATCTGGGTCAGGAACTGGGGTATTGAGACCATCATAGGCATCGCCAACGAAATCATATCCGCCTAGCACCTTCATACCGGGCCCAATGCCGCCGCCAAGGACGGGATGATTATAGTCGACGCCAGTGTCGATACTGGATAAGAAATTCAAGCCTTCACTGATGAAATAAGGAGTCAAGGTTACTTACATTGCAACTGTAACTCCGGCACCGAAAATACCCATTCGGTGTAGAGCGTCGACACCCTGCAAGGGAAGCAAGAAAAACGTAGTGCCATTTGAGATGGAGAATTGCAATTTAATATACTCACAGTGGGCGTATGAGGCGATGCATTACTGTCGTATGTTTCTGGCCCAGAAGTGTTTACGGGTCTAATTACCGAATATCAGTGATGTGTACGCGGGCGAGGTGGGGAGTGACATACTCTGGCCGTTTGTACAACCGGACTGGTTGAATGGATTTGACACCCGGTGTTTTGACAACTTGTGACATATCCTATATGGGTGTCGGACAAGGTTGTACATAAACAAGAAATTATCTCATACGCTATCCTATTGGAGTGGAGTCAGACTAGAGAGGCCTCTTATGGGTAGATGGAAACCGTACCTCGTCGACTCGAACCGAAACACCGTAAAAGATACCACTGACCGACCACTCCTTCGTCTTACTGAAGGAGATGCCTCGCTTGTTCAAATGATCGTAGAATTCTTCATGGGGCTGCGTCTATCATGAGTTCTTTGTACGGATCGACGAAGAAGCAAGCCCCATTTACAGTGGCTCGCTTTCCAAAGTTGTTTATCGAGGCGGGGTCATGGAGTTCGACAATGTACGCGTTCGGTACAATATCCGGAGCAGCACTATTGCGGATGCCGTCGAGGGAGCGCACAGCGGCACTAACGAGTGGAACGGCAGCAAGGCCAAAGAGGGCAATCCGAAAGAGAGGAGCCATTTTGGGGGAGACCTCCGACAACAAGGAGTGAGGCAGCACGGAGGTCAGAGTAATTGGGAGTAAACGGATCGCATTTATATGACGTCGCGTCTACGCGGACAGCGGACAGGAGTTGTTGATCTCCAGTTGTTCTGAAAGGGCTTCCGAAAGCCAATGGAGCTATGTGCATCAAGCAACGACACGCTTCCTTGCTTCGGGGTGTAAAAGGATCCCAAGGGCTTGGAAGGTGGGGCCGGCGAGAGTAAACTACTTATGGAATAACAGTCGACGGCGAAGCCGATATGAAACACACAAACGCGGAACAAATAGGGACAGATGTCGAGGTCTAGTCTAGTCTAGTTTGCTAGGACGTGCTCCATTGATGTCTGCGAGCTGACAGCGAGGTGCAATGCCCAAAATTTGCCAAAATTTGTCATGGTTGCTCCCTCCGGCGACATGTGGCACCATGGAAGAGCTTTGAAGTGAGAGGAATGCTGAATGGTTTTGAAATTGCTTATTCCAGCCGTAAACCTGTTGCAGGGCTGGGAACGGAGGGTGGCACTTTGAGAAAGTATAGGAGAGAGCTAGACGGGGCTTTCATGGACTTCGCTCTGCCGTCCATCTTGATTCCTACCGAAGAAATATCCGCGTATACAACACGAACTGTTCCAAAAATACATCATAGCACTAACTGGCAACCAGCAAGTTACGTCCTAATTTATGATTTAATTTCTGAGTGGTGAATGACGACAGAATAACATAGCCAAAAATATGGGAACCCCGAACAGACTGAAACTATGAGGTTGCAGAGCCAGACGTAAGGTACGAGCAATGACCTCACAGCGTGGGTAGGTACATCGCATTCTATACATCTATTATTGGCTTCCTTCCTGACTGCTTCCACTGCCGTGCTCTGTGGGCTTGTTTGGAGGTGCGATGACCCGAATGGCCTCTGGAGGGTAATCAGAGCGAAACCCACCAACTGGGTAGTTGGTAACATACCATGGCGAAGGAAGACCTGGCGTGTGGCACCTGGAGACCCAGGTTCGGCGTCCCGGTCAGGCTCGCGGATTTCAAGATTAGCTTCAACGTAAACACGGGTACCGCGCAAAAGATTGCGGAGGTAATTATTGGCTCCGTTGTTGAAAGAGAGGATACGATGCCATGTGACACCAGGGTCGGGCCGTGCTGCCGCGGCGGTCGGTCCTCAGAATAGCACCCGATAAAATTGGCACTTACTGCCGTCAGGACCCGGAGCAGGAGGGGGAAAGTTGGTAGTGGCAACAACGTACCTGTATAAGTAACAGGTGTGAGCAAGTTGTTTGTATACTGATACAAGGGCAGAGACGATACTAACGAAACGTATTCCTTATCCGACTTTGTCGTCTTCACCTCGGGTTCACGGCCAAGACGGCCAACAAGGATGACCTTGGAAACGTCCGCCTTTCGTGGAGCAGATGTGGAGAATGCCTGAACGCGACGCATCGAGTTTACAAAAAGCGAGCAGAAAATTCTGTCAGAGCGCGTCGAAAACGAGAAAAGGGATGCTGACTCTTGTGAAAGCACGAGGAAGGGAGTTACGGACGAGAGAGAACATTTTCAGGATGAAAAGGACGTGAGCAAGGCGAAACCCTGAAAGGTTGTTTGGCAACACCTTGCAACCACCTTACACCACGCGCGCTCGAGCTCCAAAATCATTGAACATCCCGTAGAGAGTCCAGTAAAGGAAATTGATCTCTGAAAGAAACTGGAAAATGTCCCGACACCGATTTGTTCGCAACATTCACCTTTCTACTGGTAACAATGCACAGGGGATTTGCGGTAGCTCGATCAGCAGTTAATGGATCCATTACAGCCGCAGAAGGTGACTACGAAGCACTCTCGGATGGAGGAGAAGACGCAGAAGGTGACCCCATCGTCCTTTATTTTGAGCACCCGAGTCTGACCGATCGCGCGTTAGAGGTAACGCCAGAACAACTGGGTGAACCAAATTATGAACAGCAGGCAATAACTATTTTCTGATGGGACTTGACCAGCTCAAATGAACTCCATTCGCGATCATATTCGCGCGGTCATCGGTGGCGCTAAAAAGAGTGGCATTACTGACAAGGAAATCGATGATGCTTCATGGGAGTACTACTTCGATCTTGATCAGACCATGGACCATATCCTAGGTTCGGCTGTTGCTCATGAGTCTATGTCTCGGTAATCCTCGATTCTCATGTTGGTCACAGAGGTTCAAGGAAAGCGGAATGCGGCTAAGGACAGACAAGGTAGCGTACCTTCATCCGTATCCTCACCCATCCTTCCGTGCTGGTTCCCGTCGGGCTCCTCCGATCCATCTTCTCTATGGTGATTCAGCTCGTTCGGTTTTCTCCTGGTACTTACCATGTATTTACGTGTTATCTAGATACCTCTGAAACTCCAAAGGAAGAAACGGCACCGTCTGTACCTCTCTCTGCCCTCCAGCGATTATCGCTTGCCAATAAACCACAAACGAAGGCGACTTCGCTCGCGTCTTTGGCCAAAGGAGTACAAAAACTAGAAACGACAGGAGTTCCCCCTTCGTTGTCACGACTGGCCTCTCTAGCTCGTACCACGCCGAGTCCATCTCCGCCTGCCGCTTCATCGAGTGTGTCACCTACCCGGTCCACGCAAGCTACGCCTCCCAAAACTCCCTCCAAGTTGGCATCATTGGCGGCATCTAGGAAAGCAGAAGCGATTGCATCCTCTCCCGTTTCTTCTCCATCCCCTGGTCTTTCAAAACTTGCTCAACGGATCAATACAAATCGCCAAGTCGCATCCCCACCAGCTGCATCCCCATCTCCGGCAGAAACAACTATAGTACTAGATCCGCTCTTCTTACCCTCATCGAGAGAAGTAGAAATGTTAAAGGCCAAAAATCCCTCTGCATTCGGAGCAATGCTTGCATTGCCAACGCACCTTAGTCATACTCAGAATCATAAGAAGGTGGTGGACATTGCTGTCAAGAAGGCACCTGGGGGCAATACCTTTACGTTCAACACTCCAAGTCCTGATGACATAGTTCTCAACGCCCGACGCGGAACCTCACTGGCCTCCCGTGTTCGATAGCCTTCCCTCATTTGTGTACTAACCTATTTATCTCTTCACCACCATTATACTCCATTTCGACAGTTGCCAAGGAAAGAGAGAAGCAAGAAAGAATGGCGGCTATGTCACGAACGGCCACTCCGAGGACGGGTACGCCACAAGCAGGAACGCCAACCAGGCAAACACCCACAAAGAAAGGTCCGGGAAATAAAATAGGAGCAGCAGCGCCAGGGTCTTCGACACCAACCCGAGTGGGCGACCAATTAAGTATGGATATGCACTCCATGAATTTGGGTGAACCCTCTGGATCTTCTACCTCAACCGTCGAAGAACCGCCTTTGCCGAAGATTTCTCTTGCGAAGGAGAAGGTTTTAGAGGAGGCAAGGAAAGCGGCCAGCGGGGAGGGGACCAAGCCTGTCGTCAGCCTAGTGGTTATTGGTGAGAATATCCCGTTATCCCAACATCGATCTACATTGACATTCGTTTCCAGGCCATGTTGATGCTGGCAAATCGACAATGATGGGTCGTCTTCTTTATGAACTCGGCCAGGTTGAAGAAAAGAAGCGTAACGCAAACGAACGTAACGCCAACAAGACCGGAAAGGCTAGTTTCAGCTGGGCTTGGGAGATGGATTCTGGCGAGGAAGAACGGGAGCGGTCAGCCCGCGAAACGCAAATATGTCTATGCCAATTCTGACTCTCTTCCGCAGAGGCATCACGATCGACATTGCTCAATCCAGCCTCCCCTTACCATCGAAGACACTTACCATTCTCGATGCACCAGGCCACAAAGATTTTGTGCCCAACATGATCTCCGGGGCAGCTCAAGCAGACTGTGCACTTCTCGTTGTTGATTCTTCCAATGGAGAGTTTGAAGCTGGGTTCAGTCGCGGTGGCCAAACACGAGAGCACCTTGTGCTCGTTCGGAGCCTGGGCGTCCAGCAGGTCATCGTCGCATTGAACAAACTCGATATGGTCTGTACCTTTCCAACTTCTCGCTTCCATGTACGATGCTGAATGTCGGGTAGTGTGAATGGAGCCAGACACGCTATCAAGAGATTGTCGACGTCTTGAAACCTTTCCTGAAGGAAACGGGGTTCCATTCATCGAAGATATCCTTTGTCCCGGTCGCAGCCTTCGCTGGTGTCAATCTAGTGGAATTACGATCACCAGAAGGCGACCCACTCAGGCGGTGGTATTCGGGACCAACCTTAGCAGCTCTCCTCGGTGCTTGGATTGTTCCCCTCTCGAATACCAAATACTAACTTGCTTATTTTTAAGACAAACTCGATCCACCAACACGTGCCATCGATACGCCGTTGCGCTTCCCAATCGCTAATGTATTCAAAGGGCAGACCCCGACGTCTTCTGGTATTGGGGTGTCCGGCAGAATTCTGTCAGGGGTTGTTCAAGTCGGAGAGAAGCTGCGTATTGTTCCAGGAGACGAGACGGCGGTAGTTCGGTGTGAGTACTTGGAGGCCCATCAACTGGTAAGATAAAGTCTAACCATATGCGTAGCTATCGACCAGGAGAACGAGAGCGTACAGTGGGCTGCCGCTGGTTCGCATGTAACTCTTTTCTTGGGCTCTGTGGATCCGATTCATCTAAGGTACGTCCATCTGCTCCTAGATTCCGCACCAGTGATGCAAATAAATTACCGTTAGTATTGGTTATGTTCTATGTCCACCGAGCTCTCTGGTGCCATTGGCGGCATCGTTCAATGCACAAGTGATTATTTTCGATATTCAAATCCCTTTGACGATTGGAGCTTCGGTAAATATTTGAATGACATGTAAATGCACTCCTCATTGCATACTGATTGGTCCCTGTTAGGTCGAATTGTTTCACCACGCTCAAAACATCCCTGCGACCTTGATTCCTGTCTCTACCCTCGATCGGGCCACGGGGGCAACTCTCAAGAATAAGCCCAGGGTTCTCAGCAAAGGAACGTCAGCCATAGTCAAGGTCACACTACGTGGTGGAACTATGAGCGACACCACGAGCGCAAGCGGTATCACCCGTGTGGCTATTGAACCATTTAAAGATAACAAAGACATGGGCCGTGTATTGTTGAGGCGTTCTGGGGAGACTGTCGCAGCAGGTATGCTGAATGGCTCGATTGTGTGACGCGGACTGACGCCTGACCCAGGCATTGTTCTGTCTATTGAAACATAACTGTGATCACAAGATGATATTGTGCTATAGAATCCATGTATAACAGCAAGAGGGACAAGGGAATTTCGTTACTTTATCAATCCGACACGATCTGCGTGACAGGTAGGGTAGATGACAGCGGGGAGAAGGGCAATTTAGCAATGCGGACTCCATCCTACAACCAATGGTGAGCATCCGTCAATGACGACAAAGTCGGGATCCTTACCAGGAAAAATGCGCGACAAACTGGCAATATCGGTCGCCTCATTGATAAGCTCATTGACGGTATATTCAACGCTCAGAGAGGCGTCCAACTTGCGGCTTACTGAGGTCAGCGCTCGTTCAGCGCCTGCCACGACAGATTCCTCCCCTCTGAACATATCATCGGGACCCTCAGCACCACGTAGGTCTTGCGCACGGCGCAGCTTTCCTGCAGTCGCAGTCCTACGACAACGTGAGTAGGAAATACAACAATGGGTGCACCTTGTTTGCGTACCAGCTGTGCAGAGGGTCATGATTGAAGACTTCAAGAACGGTTTTGATGACATCGGCGCTACTACGGAGCACGCGGAGCGTCTCCTCGGCGCACCGACGGAATACTCCCTCGGTCCCGGCAATACCCATTCCGTCCGTAATATCCGCAGTGAGCCGGAATGGGACAGGTTCTGGAACTGGGAGAAGCTTCCCCTGGTCAAGAGATCAGGATACGTAATTTACACACCCTAGTTGCAGAACTTGCCTGGTCAAAGGCTATCCCTAGATCAATGTGTACCAATTCCCCGGTCTTGGAGTCAAGGAGGAGGTTCGAAATATGACGGTCTCCGAGCCCGAGAATGTGGCCGACTATTGAGCCCACAGCAACACTTCGGGTATAGCTCAACCGCTTGGCGTACCAGTCCAGAGGGTGCTTGTTTTGTTCTGTAAAGAAATGCCGCAAAACTGGGTGGAAATGCTGTCGCACATCCTTGAAGGTTTTTAACTGGCCCACAGGGTCGGGGAGTTTGTCCTTTTGCCTGATCTTCGCGAGGCAGTAGTCGTACTTCCAATCATCAGGATAATATCTATCAAGCCGCTCAG
>Ga0307515_10024887_pt1 | contig 10392 bp, 5 predicted proteins | sample 17_EM_MG_FD_194513 | JGI IMG/M metagenome (GOLD analysis project Ga0307515, IMG submission 194513) | Populus trichocarpa ectomycorrhiza microbial communities from riparian zone in the Pacific Northwest, United States - 17_EM | ecosystem: Host-associated > Plants > Roots > Unclassified | place...
CTTGCCTTTTTTTTATTGGTATTTTTATGCTTCGAAAAAAGTTATCGGATTTGCTAACTCTTCACACCCCCTCGCAAAAAAAAAAAATTGGGTCTTCCCATGACGTAACACATGCATACAAACTAGTATTTTCTAAAGATGAATTTAAGGAAATCTCACCCAAATAGATGTCATAAGTCCATCTTGAATTCTATTTCGATCACATTTAAAAAAAAAAGAATTCCAAAAGGATATTTTTGATGTAATGCAGCTAATTTTGAACTTTTTTGTAATTTTAACCTATTTTCTTATTGTTTGCAAGTTGATGAATTTTCAAATTAAAAAGAAAATAAAAAATCAAAGAAAAAATATAAAAAATAATAATTTAGTGAGCATAGTGATAATTGATGGATAAGGGGAAAGGTTGGATAATGTGAACATTTCAAACCTTTTTCCCAAGCAACTAATGGATAAGGGATAAGGTGGAAAAAAAGAAGAGAAGATAGAATGAGAAAGGTGCAGAAGATTGGAGAATATAGGAAGATAAGAAGAAAGAAAAAAAAATGAGAGGGGTATAAATAGAGAAGTCTTATAACAAAAATAAAGAGGAAGGAGCAAACAAAGAAGAAAGAAGATCAAAAAGAAAATCTGAGGGGAAAGAGAAAGATTTTAGGAGAAAAATAAAAGAGAGAAAAAAAATAGGAAGAAAATGTGCAAAAAATTGAGTGAAAAAGTATGGGAGAGAAAAGGAGGGAAAAAATCACCTTTAGTGTCCTCTTTTCAATAAAATAAAAAAGTGTAAAACCCTAACAACTTCTCCTCTATAACACTGACCACCACCTCTTTTCAAGCTCCACCATCTCATCACAACCATCTACCTCACCATCAGCAACCTCTTGTCACAACAACCACCACCAAAATAGCGAACCCAACAACCATTCCTTTATTTTTTTTCCTCATCATCATTGACAGCCACAACATCACCAAATTAACCACAGTGACCTAGTTGCAACAACTCTTTGCAATATATCTAGCAGCAATCAAACCTATAGTAGGGAGAGAGAAACTAAGAGAAAGAAAAAGAGAAATGAAGGACAAGACCAAAACTTTAGACAAACCAATCTTCCCTCATAAAGAGCGGTGAAGCTCATTGTCAGCGTAAAAGGGAAGAGGAAGACACTGCGCACCGGGAGAACGGACTCATGTGCCTCTCAGCCTCACCAATCTGTGAAATGACACACTAACAACATTGGTAGCCTATTCATGCATGGCTTGCATGAACCATAAATTGATTTTTCAATAGTTTTAAAATATTATTGAATATTGCATTTGTTAATTTTTATGATTTTTAGTTGATTGATATTTTTTATAAATGATTATTGATGACATTTGAAATGTTATGGCCCACACCAATGTGTGGCAAACTCGAGTGTATGAAGCCATCAATAAATTTATTTTTGAGGTGGAATAAGGATAAAAACCAATACCCTATAATAGAGTTATGAGAATCAAGTTTATTTTGGTTTATATGAGACATGATAGCTTATGAAAGTTAGTGGTCAAAGTGTTCATGCACTCATAATTTAAGAGGTTTTTAGTAAGTTTTCAAAAACAAAAAAATTTCTTCATTATGTTTTTTAAGGATCCAACAAAAATAACAACATGCCTAATTTCCTTTTTTAAAGTTAAATTCACATCACATCCATCTTTAAAGTTTGACAGATCTACTTAAGAATAAAAATGTGTTGATCTACAAATTAGTCTTCAATCTATTCTCAAGAACACCTTAATTATCTAAAAGAAAGCTATTTTTTCCCAGATTATTCTTTGTATCATAACATAGCAGGAGCACTACAATGTGCAACCATGACACATCTTAACCTTGCTTTTATAGTGAATAAGTTATGCCAATACATTACTGCTCTTACTAAACTTCGTTGACAACTGGTGAAGTGAGTTATCAAATATGATAAGAGAACTCTCTACCATGGATTATAGTTCTCAAAGACTACTAATCTCACTTTATAATTCTTCCTATGTGAAGATTGGACATACTTCTTTGATGATAGAAAATCTACAAAGTGGTATGTTATATACATTAGAAAAAATCTCATTAGTTGTTCCATAACAATAAACTATTTCATGTTCTTCTATATAATTTGAGTACCAAGCTATTGTAAACATAATAATTGAGCAATTATGGTTACATTCCTTGCTCAAGGAACTTAGCATCATATCCATCTAGCCATTTATTTTATAGTGTGACAATTTGGGAGTTACTTTTATATCACCCATTCTATTCTTTCACACAAAGACCATGCACCTTGAAGTGCATTCCACTTTGTGTGAGATCAAGTGTCCAAAATTCTACTGGAAGTTCATTTACACGTGATTAAGTAGCGAATACCATTATAAAGTCATTGTTTTCTAATCATGTTGTCTTTCTAGGGGACAAGTTAAGACTACAATAAAAAAGTGTTGAACTTGAATAAGGGTATTAGAAAACTAATCATGATCTAGCCTCCAACCACAAATACGGATTGAGTCTTGGATGGGTTGAAGGATCATCCTTGTATCTCTCATATGATCAAGTGTTATATGTTTCCTTAAAGAAAACCAAAACCAAGTCAGCAAATATAAAGAAAATGATAACTTTAAAAAAATGTTCAAATCCAACATACAATGAACTTCTGGACTCGGCTATCCACAAGCTGCGACCCCCATTTATGTATGTTCTCATTCACATGTGGGTTTCAATAAAAAGCTTCATCGATCTTAGATCACGCCTAAGCATTTTAGCCTACAAAAGAAAGTTATTGTTAGTTAAACATTTCCATATAATACAACAATTTAAAAAAATATATCATATAAAACAGAATCTTATCATCTGTTTTGCATGTGAAATGAACAGAATAGATCCGTTAGTGTGCGTGGTCAAGGAACCATGAATCTCCTTAATTCGGTTCTTTGAACCAGACTATGACTGTCTAAAAAAATGATCAGACATCACATGCTAAAGATAAGCATTCGAGATACCCTCAGAAGTGTGTGGAGGTATGGAATCTCTTCATACAATGTCTTCCCAGCCTGGAAGACCTTTATATTTTTCATATTTCTTTGTTTTTTTTTCTGGGCATCATACCAGAAATCATGCAACCTGGTTCATAAAAAAATAACATAAGATAACGAAAAATATAATTTTAATATTTTTAAAAAAATTATCACAATTTAAATTCAATCTTACCTCATGGCTTTGTTATTCTCCCACACTTTTATGGCAACATTATTGTCAGCCTCCTCTCAATAATGTTTTTCATCATCTTCATCGACATTTGTATGTCCACTGGTTTTTAATATATCACTTAACACCTTAACATCAACATCAACATCAACATCAAGAAAAATATTCTCAGCGACACAAAAATTTGCATTTTCTTCTAAGTTGGTAGACAAAGCAACTCAATATGGATTAACTAACTCATCAAGTTGAAAGACATCATCTACAATAGTTACTTCATCATTATCATCCTAAACAACTTGGACATGACCTCTAATTTTGGTTTTCACAACGGATAACCGGTCAACTCTAGAACAATCATTTTCTAATGGAATAAGTGTATGTGCAATAAACTTGTTGGCATTGCATGGTAAAAAGAAAGACATTGTTGATATTGTGAAATCAAGTTGATAGACTAAAAAGACTTTATTCTGCTTATAGTGATATTGCAATTCAATCACCTCATCTAACTTTCCATAATAATTAACTTCAAGTTCATTAGAAGTTGATCCCTTAACACAAACTCTACTATTATATGTCTTTGTAACCTTCGTGTTATCCTTTGTCTTTTATTTCATGTTCATCACCATGTTAAAAAAAATTTCAAACATGTTCTTTTCGGTATACATGACATCTAGATTATAACGGAGGACATTAGTCTTCCAATAAGAAATCTCATAAAAAGTAATTTGCTTTATCAAATTGTGGGTCACACTAAAATAATTATGTTTTTGCTTATGGGATTGAAAATCAAATATAATGCCCTCGTATTATGAGACAACATCATATAATTCTTCACCCAACAATACTAGCGTGCAACACTCCTTTTAACTCTACCTATAAATAAGTCTTTTTTGTTATTTTTGTACTTATGACTGGTTAACAAGAACCTTATGTAGCAATAAAAAAGATGTTTTACCACCATTTGTTAAGGTGAAGGCCTTGTTATTTTCCATGTAGTATGGATAAGTTAATTTTACATGTGTGCTCCAACTAGAAACCATCATGTACACAAGAAAATCATTGATAGTTTACATCAAAATCATCTTTATCTAAAAAATTTATTTCCTTGAGACATCATATGCCAAAGTCCTAAATGACCACAACTGATTCAAATCATCAATCAACGGTTAAAGACAAACATTTATATTCCTATCTAAGCTACGAGGACTGGGTATGACCATAGATAAAAACACAAACTTCATTCTCATACACATCCCCGTTGGCAAGTTATAAAATATGAGTATCACCAGTCAATAAAAATAAGGTGCAATAAATAACCTAAATGGATTGAATCCATATGTATATAACCCCGTGTGTGTGTGTGTGTGTGTGTGTATGATTCCATTGAAAACTAAGGATGCACTCTATTAAACTACTTTCAACTTCATCATCAGAAGATTACACCTTGACTCCATCCATCATATCATAGGAATGATGTCATGTCATCTACTTTGTAGTATTTAAAGACATGAATAACCTTTGTAGCATATGAGTGATTGGAAATTATCTCAATTTTCTATGTGCAACATAAGTCATTCCCTTACCAATTTTGGATTTATACCGAGTATGCCCACAAGGTTTTGCACTCTGTGAAATTTGTATTTTCACGGTAATACAATAAGCAGAAGTTTGAACACGTATTAATTTTCTGGTATCCTAAGCCAATGGGGTTTCATCATAGATTTAACATCATAGAAGTTCTCTTTTAGCCTATTCCCTTTAAGTAAAATGCTTCTCACCCATTCGATAATTATGTCATAACTGACCTCACTCATCCAATAACCTAACTTGATGGTGAACACCTATACAATGATCGATAATTAACTATGATTTTTGCACCATTCCTATAATGGTTCGTTGAATCTTTCAATTTATTCAAAAAATCTAGTTACATCTGTATTTGGTTCTTTGTATACACTTAAACATTCACCTTCATAACTCTTACTCATTCTCATTGCATCTATCACCATACTCTTATAAGAATTAATATTATCATCCATAACTCCATGCACGTTGCTAGAATTAAAAGTTGAGCTTACCATCTTTTTTACTATGGTCTCGTAAGGAACATAGGGTTCTCTGTGTGCAAACCAACACAAGTATTTTTCTATGAACCCTTTTTGTATAAGATGCATCGTAACAACATCTTGATCGAAGAACTTTTTATTTTCATACTTTTTACATGTACATCTAATACCACCTCCATTAATATTCTTTGAATTAGATAGTGCGTAATTAATAAAAACCCTCAATCTCATTACAAAAATTCATCATGCGCAACCCTTCAGGTGAAACTCAATACATCCAAGAATGATCATCCATTACTTATATGAAACCTATATAGAATATTGATGACAACATGTATTAATTAATAATGTGAACTAAACAAATTATCGGTACCGAACTAATTAGCTATCATTGGTTCAATTCAAACGTATTCAATCTATTTTAATAATACTCTTTAGTCATTATCAATTTTCTCTAAAAATTCAAATTTCTCTAAATTAACTAAAGTTTTCAACTTAACTGTAAAATTGACAAAATATGAAATGTGCTCATTAAATAACTCATTATTTCTTTCATTATAACACACCTAGGTTACAAAATCAAACTCAATTTCATCAAATGACAAACAAATATAATTTTTTTAAAATCTCAAACAAACATTAACATGTACAAATCATACATTTATATAATAAATTCCTCTAAGAAAAAGCTATAAAACAAGTAAGTACACAACCAAACTATATATATTACACAAAAATACCAAAACATTAACATAAAAAATGGGTTACAACGACAAATGGATAGGTTTGGTTAATTGATATGGAAAATCTTCAAAACAAATTGAGTCAAGATAGGGATACTAATAGACTACATGTTAGGGTGGTTGTATATGTGATGATGAGAGTTAGATTTGTGATAAAATAAGGGGGAGGGTGTTGTTTTCTGGAAGAAAAAAAAAGGAAGAAGAAGAAGAAGAAGAAATGAAGGAGGGGGAAAGGGAGCTTGTTGTTGGTTATAACTTTAATATTACTAACAGATTCCCCACCAGAAATTAGTGACAATAAATTATCATCGATAATTCCATCTGAAATATTGACACATCAGATTTACCGATGCAATTAATGAGGGAATACCTGCCTAGGTATTTTCATTCTTTGAATTCCACAGGTAATTCTCTTGGTATTCACCGATAAAAAAAAATTTATCGGTTCTTTCTAATAGAAACATCGAAGTGATTTTCCATTAGTAAATGTCATCGTAATTTATTGATGTCATTTTTTCCATCGGTATTTCCATTGGTGTTTAATAATTTTCTAGTGGTGAATGGGGATGAAATTGGATTGGAAAAAATAAACGAAGGAGGATGAAATTAAAAAAAAAACTATTTAAAAATGATACCAAACAAAACAAATAGCAACCAAAAGAATAGGGATCAAATTTTAAAGATTAAAAAACCATAAAGGAGTAAAATTAAAAAATATTTGTAATTTGATAGCTTATTAAAAAAAAATAAGTAATCAAAAGGATATGGACCAAATATGAAGAAAAATTAATTAAAGGGGTTAGTCTTCGAGGAGAAGAGAAACAAAAAGAAGGGAAAAAAAGAAATGGTAGTGAGCTCTAAACCAGAGGAGCTTCTTATCCACGTGTTACCTTATCGTGTAGGGAACGTCGAGATCTTTCAAATGCCACCCTAGAAGACGGTGTTTAGTAGTTGGATAACCTCGCACGCGTCCTCCAAATAGTGAGGGGGCCATCACATGATGGCATATGCGTTGTATACGCCAACAGTTTTAAAAAAATAATATTTGATATGTCAATTACAATAATGCCCGTGAGTAACCTCTAAATTTACAATAAAACCAATATAAAATAACCAAAAAGCCCTTATGAGAGAGTTATGTTGGTAACATCCCTGAGTGAAAGACATTATATTTTTTTTAGGGTTAAAGTAGTAATTTTAATGTGCAAAAAAAGAAAATGACAAATCTAACCTCATACAATATGTTAAAGACAATTTTGTCATGGTGAAAAGATCACCTTACCCCCAATACCTAGTTCAATGGTTTTTTTGTTCAAGTGCAATTTTGTAATTACACCATTATAATGAATAGTGTTATGAGTCTTAGTGCATAGTAACTTCTTAAGAAGAATTAGGTTTTTTTTTTAATCTTTGACATATGATTTTGAAAGTCTCAAGACTCATAAAAAAATATTAATTATAAAATTAACAAAATTATTGATTTTTAAAAGGTTTTCGCAAGTACATGTCTTAAGTACAAGCTTAAACTTAAGTAATGTTTGTTTCTGCATTTAAAACTGCATTTGGATGCATTTTAAAAGTACATTTGACTTAAAAATACATAAAATTAATATATTTTTTAATAATTTTTATATATTAATAAAATAAATAAATTATTTTAATATTTTTTCAATCAAAAAATAAATATACCGTACCAGAGGACAAAAACACTTCTCGAAACGATGTAGGAGGTCAATGGCTCAATACTTCGGATTCCAAGTTCTTGAACTTAACGAGATAAGACTCTTTCCCATCACATGGTATAGTCCTTCATGCCCGTTCCATTGGTAATTCGAACCTTAAAACTCAGCATGAGTTTGAAAGCTTTCAAAGAATATGTTTCGATAATAAGTTCATTGGACGCTATTTGCTTCACATGATAGGCTAGTGAAGGTTTGTCAGTATATTCTTTGATCATTGGTAACTCTTGGTTGGTGGCCTAACAAGTGAACAGCCATTCATCCCGTACATAACTATGGAGAAAGCATTATTAGTTCTTATCCAAATGAGTGACTCCATCATCAAAAAATTATATCAAATATATTTTTTTTTAGATTCGAGGAAATCTTACCTTCCGAAAAGTGTATTTTGTAAGTCTAGGTGAGCGAGTGAAGCACTGGCTGTCTCAGACTCTTACAAGAGATGCACGCTTTTATTCAAACTCAAGAACTACTATGCAAATCTCAAACCCTTTACTATCACACTAAGTTCCTAATGTTAACAAATTTGCGTACAAGCAAATCCATAATTAACATAGGCAGATGATATTGTATCCAATTACAAGAGGGAGGCAAAAAGAAAAAAAATGTTATGTAGAGAGTAATTTAACAGCATATATTTAAGAAAATCCTTCGCTTCCAATTAGAAGCTGTACACACCACGATGATAACTAAAAAAAAAAAAAAACCTCGCTTCTTTTTTTTCTAACATATTTATGCAACTGGAAGTTCAGTAATTCCAAAGGTAATCAAGATCAACTGGTCCGGCAGAACTTGATGGATCCTCAAAGGACCCATGAACCAATTCATGGTTGGTTACCACTGAAGACATATCAGTGCTGAGGCCAGTGTCCTCTGAGAGCTCCCGTTTTGAGTTTAGGTTCATGCCGGGTCCTTGGTTTTCAAGCAATATCCTCAACATGGAGTGTTCTGGCATCATAACAGAATCTGGGTATTGAAAATTTGCTATGTTTGGTAAAATATGAGAGGAATAGAAAGAGTTTGGAGGTGAGGGTTTTGAAAACAGAACTGAGGAAGGGGACATGTTTGAAGAAGACAAAGGAGCTCTAAGAGAAATGTTAAAGCAATCAGCAATGGTTTCATGGGGTTTCTGGTCCTCCGTTGGATTGGAGAAGCAGGTCACGTGAGACTTATCACCTATGTTAGTCCTCTTGTCGTTATTGTGTTGAGAAGAATCCATCAATGGAGGCAATATTGTTGGCTTTAATTCATTTCCATACGAGCTTAACCTCACCAACCCTGAAATATGTGTTTTCTTTCCTCCACAACTCTTCTCAAAAATTCTACAGATGACCCAATCATTCTGCAACCGAAGCCAGGCAAAATGATCTATAAATCAATACAATCACCAATCAAGTGTAACAAAATAAAAGTGAAACAGAGGAGAACAGGGGAAACAGAGTGATAACCCTACCTTTGCTGTTTTAGGGGGATTATAGACGGGGTTTTTCCCCTCTAATCTATACTCATGCATAACCCAGTTGGTTTTTTCTCCTTTGGGGGCTCTCCCTTTGTAGAAAACCAAGGTCTTCTTCATGCCAACAAGTGTTTTAGCCCTGTAAATTTCCTTGTCTTTGCCTGTGGCTTTCCAATAACCAGCATCAGTAGCCCTATTCGTCCTTAAACCGGTGGGATACTTCCGGTCTATAACACAGAAGAAATACCATTCCTTTTCACCCATTTTAGCCCTCCCTGCATTAAAAAGAGCACAAACCATAAAGTGAGAACATGACACATAGCAAAAACTGCTGAAGAATTAAGAACCAGAGGGATATTGACATAGAAGACTTACAAGGCAAATCCCATGGCTCACACTTGTTTAAATCGACCTCACCAATAGCTCTAGCACAAAAGTAGTTGTCCAGAACCTTCTGAGACAGGTAGTGAGTTATGAGCTCTTCATCAGTTGGATGGAATCTAAATCCCGGAGGCAATTCCATCTGCTCATCTTCCTCACTATACACACAATTGTTTTCCATAACCTTCAAAATCTCACAAGAATCTCTCCAAATCTCAAATGGGTGCCTAAAAGATGAAACAAGAAAACAAATTTGCCAAACCAAGCTCTTGTAGATGAAAGCCTGCGACGTTTATATTATCTGTGTAGGAAACAAACCATAAAACTATTGTCAGAGAAGAGAAAATCAGATGCTAATACAAGAGAGAATTATGAACCGAAAAGGCTGTGATAGGGGGGGAGGTGGTTTAAGAGAGAGGTGGTGGGCATAACAGAACCAATAAATACTAGTTTTTGGAGAGAGGGGAAAAAAAACAAAAACGAGGGTGGGAAGGCAACTATTGCTGGGTGGTTTTCAAGTTTCCATTTAAGAGTAGAAAAAAAAAAATACTGTTTTAATTGTTAAAAATGTATTTTTTATTTATTACATTTTCTGCAATTTCTTTTTTATTTTATCTATAAAAACATGCATGTCACTGTCACTTTATATGCGCTGCATGTACTGTGAATTAGCTCTTTTCTTCTTGCAATTAAAACCGATTTTTGTTTAGTCTTCCTTTTCAGCTAAGAATATATATATATATATATATATATATATATATATATAGTATTTATTAGGAAAAGAGAG
>Ga0307515_10024888_pt1 | contig 10392 bp, 8 predicted proteins | sample 17_EM_MG_FD_194513 | JGI IMG/M metagenome (GOLD analysis project Ga0307515, IMG submission 194513) | Populus trichocarpa ectomycorrhiza microbial communities from riparian zone in the Pacific Northwest, United States - 17_EM | ecosystem: Host-associated > Plants > Roots > Unclassified | place...
AGACCGGCGAACAGGAGCTGAAGCAACTGCTCCTTGAAGCCGGAGCGCGGGTGCGCCGCGGTCACGGCGTCCAGTTCCTCAGGACCGAGCTCGGCCAGTCCCACGCCCAGGTCATCGGCTTCCACCCCGGCCGCCAGTAGCGCCACCTCCGGTTCCAGGTGGGCGGCGACGGATGGATTGGCGTGCAGTGCCACTGCCAGCCAGACGAGTTGGGCCTCATGGTCGGTGCGGCCCCGGGCCAGCAGGAAGTCGCGGGCCAGGCAGGCACCGTCGATCTCATAGGGCCGGGGGCTGTTTCGGTACGCGGAGGACAGTCCCAGGTCGTGGAACATCGCCCCCACATACAGCAGTTCCGGGTCGGCCACGCACCCGCGCTGTCGGCCGTGCAGCGTGCCGAACAGGAAGACGCGGCGTCCGTGGTGGAAGGCCTTCTCGTCGGCCGTGGCGCGGACCAGTTCGTTCGCTGCCGCTGCCAGCGGGGTGGCGGGTACCACGATCCCGGCGATGCTGCCCGTCACGAATTCTCCCCTTCGAGGCCGTGCATCGAGTGAGCCTTGTCATTCCCACCCCTGTTCCTTCATCACATCGCAACCCCCGTATGGGGACCAGGCGGTAGAACAGGCAGAAGTAGAACTCCGCACTTTCGCAGGTGCTTCGCCCAACGAACCAGGATGCCCAAGTTGACTCCCTCGTCGCCCGCACATACCGAAGCGAGGCCCATATGAAGCACCCCGAACCCGGTTTCCTCGGAGTGCGGCTACGGAGTCACCGGACCAGCGCGGGCATGACCCTGGAGGAGCTGTCCCAGGCATCGGGGGTCAGCGTGCGCGCGATCGGGGACATCGAACGCGGCCGGAGCCGCGGTGCCCAGGAACGCTCCGTCGAGGCGCTGGCCGAGGCTCTCGGGCTGACCGAAGGAGGCCGTTCGCAGCTGCTGACGGCGGCCCGGGAGGGACGCCGCCGCCCGGTTGCCGTCCTGTCCGGCTGGGGCGACCTGCCTCCGGTGCTACCGGACTTCGTCGGCCGCGGCACCGAGGCCGACTGGCTCCGCGACCGCTGCGCCGGGCCCGGCGAGCGGACACCGGTGGCGATCGTCTCGGGCGGACCCGGACTCGGCAAGACCTCCCTTGTCATCCACACCGCGCACTCCGTCGCCGACCGTTTCGCCGACGGGGTCTGCTTCCTGGACCTGCGAGGCCTCGACCCCGTGCCGCTGGCCCCGGACGAGGCCCTGTTGCGGCTGCTCGACGCACTCAGCGTGCGGGAGCGCGACATTCCCGCCGATCCGCAGCAGCGTTTGACGCTGTACCGCCGAGTGGTCAAGGACCGGGCGGCCCTGATCGTGCTGGACAACGCGGCCTACGAGGCGCAGCTCCGTCCGCTGCTGCCGGGGGTCGGCAGCAGCGCCGTGTGGATCACCAGTCGCCGGATGCTGAGCGGTATCGAGCACGCCGACCGGCTCAACCTCCGCCCCCTGCCCGGACCGGACGCCACCTCCCTGCTCTCCAACATCCTCGCCACCCGCAACAGCGACGGCGGTGACGACAACAGCGTCGACGCGCTGGCAGACATCGCGGGCCTGTGCGGCAACTCCCCGCTCGCCCTGCGCATCGCCGGCAACCGACTGCTCAGCCGCCCCGCCTGGAGTCCGCGTGCCCTGGCCGAACGGCTGGCCTTCGAGGACCTGCGGCTGGACCGGCTCACCGCCGGCGACCTGCACATCCAGGCCGCGTTCACCCTCTCCTACGATCAGCTCACCGACCCCGCGAAGCTTCTGTTCCGGCGGCTGGCCCTCGTTCCCGGTGCGGACTTCGGCCCGGCCCTGGGGGCGGCACTGACCGAGCAGCCCTGGGCCGCGGTCGAGCAGACCATGGACGAGCTCATCGAACTGAGCCTGCTCGTCCCCACCACCGCCGACCGGGCGTCCTTCCACGACCTGCTGCGCCTGTTCGCCGACAGGCGTCTGCACGACGAGGACACCCCGGACAGCCGCGGCCGGGCGCGGACCCGGATGAACGACTGGCTGCTGGCCACCGCCAGGGAGGCCGGGCAGTGGTTCGAGCCCAGTCACGTCCCGGCGCCCGCCGATCCGGCCGCGGCGGTCCGGCTGGGCAGCAAGGACGCGGCCGACGCGTGGATCCGGACCGAGAACGTCAACTGGCTCGCCGCGCTGCGGCAGGCGGTCGCCGACGGCGCGTACGAGTCGGTGCTGGCCACCGCCGACTCGATGCACTGGTTCTCGGACCGCTGGACGTACTGGGGCCACTGGCACACCGTCTTCGCGCTCGCCTGCGAGGCCGCGCTCGCTCTGGGGGACGCCGCGGCCGAGGCCACTCATCTCAACTACCTGTCCTGGGCCCAGAGCGTGTGCCTCGGCCAACCCGCCGAGGCCCTCGCCACCGCACTCCGGGCCGCCGAGCTGGCCCGTCAGTGCGACGACCAGCGACAACAGGCCTGGGCCTACAACTACGCCGGCTACGCCGCCGCCGTGCTTGACCGGTCGCAGGAATCGCTCGATCACCTCCAGAAATCCATCGCGCTCTTCCCCGGCAGCGGTGACAAGGAAGGCCTCCCCCAGGCCCTCATCGCCCTGGCCCATGCCTATTCCCTTCTCGGGCACTTCGACGACGGCATGCATGCACTCGAACGTATCTTCCCGCTGCTCGACGACCCGGCCACGGCACCGGCCGCCCACATCGCCGATTGGACGCGCTTCGTCACCCAGGGCTGGATCGCCCGGATGCACGCCGGAGCCGGCCGGTGGGACGAGGCCATCAGCGCGTACCGAACCGCCGTCGAGCTCGACGTAGCCGTCGACTTCCCACAGAGACAAGGCGGAATGCTGAGCGCGCTCGCCGAGGTTCTGCACGACCAGGGGCGCACCACCGAGGCCCGCGAGGCACTCGACCGGGCCCGCCGCGTCTTCCTGGCCAATGACTTCACGACCGAGGCCGACCAGACCCAGAAGCTCCTGGACACCTGGCCCGCCGAGGATGCCCGACTCGCGGACGCCGAGTAGGGCCGGCCCTGGCTGTTTCACCACGAGAGTCCGCTGAGTACGTGCAGGTGATGTCGCTCTCGCCGGTTCGCGAGTGCGGCGTCGGGCAGACCCGCGCGTCGGCTGTCGTGCTGGAGACGCCGCAGTCCTCGGGCCGGAGGACCGTTGAGTTCTCCAGCCCGAGTTCGCCGGGACGACACACGCGCCGCCATGTCGACCGACGGTTCCTCAAGCAGCCACCGCCCCTGGGCGGCGCGTGCCCCATGAGGCCGGGGCCCGACGACGTCGCGGGCGCCCGACCGGGGGGTCAGCGAGCCGCCTCTGTCGCAGTGCGGGCGGGGTCTTTCCGTTGCGAAGGCCACGGCGTCCCGCTGCTGCCGTAAACGGCGGTGCACGGCCGGCCGAGCGCCGAACTCCTGCACCACGCCCGCTCCGTATCTGCACCGCTGACCGTACGGCCCCGTCCTTGGACGTGATCCGAAGCATCATGTCGACTGACTCGACATGTCGAGTCAGTCGACATAGCATCGGTGGTATGACCGAACCGAACGAAGCAGTACGCATCGCCGCCCTGTCCGAGCTCATCGCCTGGGCCGAGCGTCGGGAACGGCTCAGCGAGGACCGCGCCGACGCCATGGCCGCCGCTTGGCGCACCGGCACCCGCAACGTTGCCGAGCTGGCTCGCCTCGCCCGGGTGAGCCGTGACACCGTCTACGCCGATCTAGCCGCCCGGTCCATCGACGTCGGCTCCCGCGAGCAAGTGATCTCAGGCCCGCAGAAGGGCCGCGGAGTTCCCCTGCGAGGTGACTCGGTGCGCACCGTCGCCAGGATCGCCGACGCTGTCGCCCTGCCCGCGTTCACCCATGACCCCGACGATCCGCTTGTGCGCGCGACCCTCGCCGCGACGCGCGCCCTGGAGACCGTGGCCGACGTGCTGGAACCACCGTCGGACCAGGGGCCTGGCTGGACACCCCGAGAAACGCTGCCCAGCCTGGCGCGCGAGGGTGAGGAGCTCGCGCACCACAGCCGCCGGGCCCTGGCCGCCCTCGCCGGACCGGCCGAACTCACGGCACGCTCCGACAGCGACCGAAAAAACCTCCTGCACACCGGCCGACACGCGGTGGCCGACGGAGCGAGCGTCACTCTCACGCTGCCGACGGGCAGGGCCGTCACGCTCCATGTGGGACGCGACGAGACCGGCTGGACCCGACTGACGAGCGACAGCCCCCTCGTCGTCGAGGGAGCTGCCGACAGCCTCGACCATCTGGAAGCGCAAGCGGCCCTACAGACCTTGGCCAACATCGCCACCCGCCACCTCGCGGAGACCGCCCTTGCCGAACACCGCAAGGACGCACCGCCCGGAACCCGCCCCCCGCGTACCCGCACCGTCCCGGGCAACGAAGACTGACACCACCCGTTTCATGCGGACTGGGCCACCGAGCCGCTTGAGCGCCTCGATGACGCCAAGGACGGCGGAGCGTGCGACGCACAGCGGTCCCGTCCCGTGGACGTGACAGCGCTGGACAACGCCCCCCACCTCGATGGTGTGGGTCCCCTGGGAGAGCGGGTTGCTGAGCGGTGACGCAGGCGCTCTGCGGAGAGCCGAGGAACAGGACGGCGGCCGCGACCTCCTCCGGTTCGCCGATCCGGTTCATTCGAAGAGATCCATGAACCGAGGCGGGTGCGGGTCTCTCCCGGACTCACCACGTTGAAGCGCCCTGCCGAGGCGCCCCACTCGGTCGCCAGTGACCGGGTACCAGCCTCCAGCCCAGCCTTCACGGCGCTGTAGACGCTGACGCCGGAAACGCCCTGCCGGCCGAGTCCCGATGAGATGCTGACTATGCCGCCGCCGGTGTTGTCACCATTGCAGTCTTTCCCGACAGGTCACGTTCGAGGAGAGAAGTTTCGGTGAATGACATGACGGCTGTTTCCCTAACGTTGCAAAACGGCATGGCTCATGGGTATGGGCCATGCGCTGTCGTTGACAACGTCACGCCGCCCGCCTGCACGGGAGACGACCCGCACCCATCGTCGTCGTCATTCGGACAAACTCTGCACATGTGCTTACAGGGCAGCACCGTATCGAGCGTATTCCGGCGTGAGTTGGTCGAGCATGGGGATGAATTCGGTGGCGCCGTCGGGCTGGGGGGGAAACACGAACGAGAACCTGCCGAGCATCATGTCGAGCGATCCGCCTTTCCCGGACCAGCCGGTGGGGAGCCTCCACGTCGACGATGTCGTTTCACTCTGGTGCCGTGTCTGGATTCGGTATTCAGGGGACCAGTACGATCCGGCCGCGCCGGCCGCCCCGGGTGAGCTGGGCGTGGGCATCGGGTGCCTGGGACAGGGGGTAGGTCTGCGCCACGCGGGGCGTCAGGACGCCGACCTCGGCGAGGGCGGAGAGGTAGGCGAGACGGGTGGGCTCGGGGCCGGCGGTGGTGTTGCGTACGACCACGCCCCGCTCCGGCGTCGGCAGCACGTCGACCCGCACGCTCACGAAGACGCCGCCGTCGCGGACGGCCGCCGGCGCGGGTGCGCCCAGGGCCGCCGCGTCGAGGGCGCCGTCCACGCCTTCCGGCACGAACCGGCGTACCGCGTCGCTCAGTTCCTCGTCGCGCGACACGAACCAGGTGGCACCGCGGTCGCGGAGGAACTCCTCGTCCTCGGGCCGCCCTTGGGCGACGATCCGGACGCCCCGGGTCCGTGCCAACTCGACGGCGTAGCCGCCCACGGCACCGGCGGCGCCCGTGATGAGCAAGGTGTCGCGAGGGCGGAGCGGGAGGTGGTCCAGGGCCATCGAGGCGGTCATCGCGTTGAGGGGGATCGTCGCCGCAAGCGTCAGGTCCATCCCCTCGGGGGCGGGGGCGATGGAGTTGAGGTCGGTCACCAGGTACTCGGCCTGGGCCTTCGTCGGGCGCAGCACGGGGGCGTCGAACACGATGACCGGCGTTCCTACCTTGAGGAGGACACCCGGGCCGACCGCGTCGACCGTACCTGCGGCCTCTAGACCGAGACCCGTGTATTCGACCTCTTCCCGCGGCGCGAAGCGCCCGGACCATACGGCGGCGTCGGCGGGATTCAGCGCGGCGGCCGCGACCTTGACGCGGATCTCGAAGGGGCCCGGTTCCGGGAGAGGAACCTCCAGGACCTCGACGGCCTCCGGCCCACCGGCCTTCCGCACAACTACTGCGCGCATAATTCTCGTTCATCCCCTAGATATTCGAATTGCTCCAGCACTGAAAACGCTAGGCGAGTTGCAATCGATTCGTAAGAAGGCACTTTAAAGTGCGTTACTTCCCGACGAGCAGATCGCTGCGCACAAGTCGTCGAGAGGATCCGGGGTGATGTGTCGCCCACGTCATGACCGCCCGCATCATGACCCAAGGGGTGAGATCCGCGGCCGGGCCCGCAAATACGTCGCTCCATACGCTGCCGGCCGCGCTGCGCCAGGTCCGCCAGTCGAATATCGCCGATAGCACCTGTTCATCAAGCTCGTAGCGAAGACGAACAGGCGGGCGGCAGGCGGAGCTGAGAGCCTCCGCGACCAGTTCCGTCCGCAGACGGTCGGCTGTCGCCCAGCCGACCACCGTTTCGGTGATCGAGAGTGCGGGTGGTTCGGTGACGGCTGCTGCAGGAATTCGGTGGCTCGAAGCTCGGCCGGGACGAGACGGAGGGCACCCCGCGAGAGGAAGACGCAACGGACCGAGGCCGGCCGGATCCCGGACATGGCGGATGCGACGCGTGTGAACGGGAGCGGTGGTCGCTCATGAGCATGGTCCGGGTCCCGGCGTGGTGTTCAGCAGTGGGGCGCCGTGCTGGTGCTCCGGCAGGGTGACGTGGAAAGAGATGGTGTCGCTGCCGGCGTGCGGGCGGACAGTGAGTGAGGGGCGAACAGGCTGCGTAGGAGTCGTCGGCGGGGCAGCTCCGGGAACAAGAACCGCGATCTCCGAAGCCAGGACCGACATCGCGACAGTCGACCTCATATGCCGACGACCGACCCGCGAATCCACCCCCAACACCCCTGCGGCCGTAGGACCCAGGGGTGTTTTCTCTCGCGCACGTCTCTGGTGACAGTGACACCGCCGTACCCATACAGCGTGTCCGGCAACATCTGATGGGTGTCACGGCACGTGGGATCAGGTGGTGGGTTGTGCCTCGATGACGGCGAACGCTCCGGCGGGAGTCACGTCGACGCGGCGCAGGCCGGACGCGGTGAACAGGGCGTCGAATTCGGCGAGTTGGCGTTCCCTGCCGCCTGTCATGCCGAGCATGTTCATATCCATCAGAGGGGCGAGTCCGGGCTCGCCGACGAGATGTTCGACGACGGCGATGCGGCCGCCCTCCGCCAGTTACGCCCGGCAATTGTCGAGGATGCGGACGCAGTTGGCGTCGTCCCAGTCGTGCAGGATGTACTTGAGGACGTAGAGGTCCGCCGGTGGAACCGAGTCGAAGAAGTCCCCGCCGATGGTGGTGAAACGCCCGTCGAGTCCGTCGGCCTTGGTGGCTTCGGCCGCGGCGGGGACGATGTGGGGCAGGTCGAACACCCCGCCGTCGAGTTCGGGGTTGGCCCGCATCATCGCCCGGATGACATCGCCGCCCGCTCCGCCGATGTCCAGGGCGAGGGTGACGCCCTTGGTGTCCAGCACGGCGGCGATGTCGAGGGCGGCGGCACGTGACAGGTTGCTCATGGACTCGGTGAACGAGGACGCCTCGTCAAGGTGCTTGGCGAAGTAGTCGAAGATGGTCGCTTCGCCGTGAGCTGCGGTGACCTGGTGCCGGCCCGTCCGGACGGCCTCGGGAACCATGCCCCACGGCAGCCAATGGCCCGGTGCGGACTGGGAGATGGCGAAGTGCCGTAGCGAGTGGGGGTCGTCCTGCCGCAGTGTGCTCAGCAGGGAGGTGCCGGTGAAGTGATGCCCATCGTCGGAGGTCATCAGGCCCAGGGACGCGCAGGTGCGCAGCAGGCGGCGGGTCGCGTCCGAGTCGGTGGACTCCGCCTCGGCGATCGCTTCGGCGGTGTCGGTTCCGGCCGCGAGGTGGTCCGCGAGGTTGTACAGCGCGGCGGCCCGGACGGTCTGGGTGACCCAGAAGCCCGTGACCATGCCCATCATGCGCTCATAGCCCTGAGCCTCCGCCGACGTTCGTACGCTGGTCACATCAGTCTCCTCTACAAGGTCTACAAGGCGACGGCATGGCGCCGCCGTCACATCACGTAACTGCGGGGCCGCCCGTTGGGCGACACCAGTCATGGCTGGGGGGCACGGTTGGTTCGTTCCGGTCCCCATGGCCCTTTGAACCGGAAGTGGGTTGGTGTGGCGCTGTTCAACTGCCGTTCCGACGTGCCGGCTTCAGGGCAGGTCGACGGGGTGATCACCGGCGCCACGCTGAGCTTCGTCATCGCCGCCCCTTAGTCGGCGAACTCCTGCTCGGCCTCGAACATCGGACGGGGCCGCGCTCACCTGGTGGGCCACTGCACAGCGGTGGCCGCCGTCGCCAGAGTGACCGCGGCCAGCCGTTGGTAGTCCAGCGTTTCGGGGGTGTCGGTGGACCGGTGGTAGTGCGGGTTGCGAAAGTTCGCGGTACTCGTGAGCATCAGCGCGGGTATCCGCTGGTTCCAGAACGAGGCGTGGTCGCTGCGCCCCAAGTGGTTGGCCGGAGGCACCGCCACGCCGATGAGCATGCCCAGGGGGCCGTCCGGGCGCGGATCACGCAGCGTGATACTGGCCAGAGCGGGTGACGCCTGCGCGGCGGCGCGCTGCCACAACCCGGCCGCCGAGGCCGAGGAACGGCGGTGCACCACGAGAGTGAAGTCGCCCCGGTATTCCGCGCTGCGGACGGTGTTGGTCGCGTCGCGGAACACGGTGGCGAAGCCGGGCGGGAGCTGCTGGCTGCCGGGCCGGTCGGAGAAGACGCCCACCGACTCCAGGCAGATCATGCCCGCGACCCGACGGGTGCGGCTCAGTTCCCGAGCCGCGACCCTGGAGCCGATCAGGCCCAGTTCCTCCATGTCGAACAACGCCAGGGTGACCGCCGACGGGTCGGGCAGCCGCCCCAACAACCGTGCCGTCTCCAGCACCACGGCGACCCCGGACGCGTTGTCGTCGGCGCCCGGACTGCCGTCGACGGTGTCGAGATGGGCACCGACCACCACGGTCGGGCGGTCGGACGCCCCGGCACCGGGAAGACCGGCGACGATGTTGGTACCTCGCAGCCGCCGATGCAACTGCAGCTTCAGCGGCAGCGCCCGGCTTCCGTACCGGTCGGTGGAACCGACCTGCCACCGCACGTCGAACGGCAAGGTGTCGACCTCCCATCCGGCGCGCCGCAACTCGCCCACCACATACTCCTGGGCCCGCCGCATGGCCTTCGGCGCGCGCAGACTGCTGCGCGGTGCCGAGGCGAGAGTCTCAACGTCCCGTCGCAGACGTTCGGCGTCTACGCCCGCTGCCAGTCGCTGTATCAGCGTGGCAACGCCCGCACCGGAATCCGCCATCGTTCTCCTTGCGTGTGACGCCCCAGGACGCTTCCGGACCTCGTCTGCCACGTGAAACGGCGGGGACGGGAAACGGAACGGAAGCCACCGCACCAGTCCCGGACCCTACTAGTCGAAGGTGTAGTGGTACTTGCTGCCGGCGGCCCCCATCGCGGCGATATCCGCGTCGTTGAGCGGCGGGGCCAGCTGACCGCGCACCCCAGGCGTGCCGATGTCCGTGAACATGCCGTCCATGCCGCCGGGGGTGAACAGCAGGATCATCTTGGCGGGCTTGGTGTCGCTCCGGTTCCGGAACTTGTGCGACGTCCCCTTGGGTACGTACACCACACCGCCGGCGGAAACCTCGTACTCCTCGTTCTCGGCGGTGATCACCAGCTCGCCGTCCATGACGATGAAGGACTCGGCTTCCTGATGGTGCGTGTGCATCGGAGGACCAGCCTTGGCCGGGACGATGGCCTCGACCATGGAGAGATTCCCGCCCGTCTCAGCCGCGTTGAGCAGCACGGTGTAGGTGTCCCCGACGAGGAAGACCGATATGCCGCCGTCCGGCGGGACGTGCACAGGCTTGAAATGGAAGGACATAGGGGTGGCCTCTCTTCATGGTTGGTTCAGGAGGGGGGACGGGGCTCGCCGGATGGATGAGGTACTCCGAGGGCCGCACAGCGCAGGCCAAGACCGCGGCTTCCACACGGTCGGGGTCGACGGACCGGCCTGTCGGCCCAGGTCACCTCAGAGATCCTCTACTCCGGTCTCGCCGACCAGGAGCGCCGCATACGGTGCCCGGCAGGGCAATGGCAATGGCAAGTCTGATGATCTTGGGTCGTTGATCCGCCGTCAGCCGGTCATGACGCCGACTGCGATGCCGAGAGTCGCGGTGTTGTAGATGAACGACAGAATTCCG
>Ga0307515_10024889_pt1 | contig 10392 bp, 10 predicted proteins | sample 17_EM_MG_FD_194513 | JGI IMG/M metagenome (GOLD analysis project Ga0307515, IMG submission 194513) | Populus trichocarpa ectomycorrhiza microbial communities from riparian zone in the Pacific Northwest, United States - 17_EM | ecosystem: Host-associated > Plants > Roots > Unclassified | place...
TTAGCCTGAGCAAATACTGGGAATAAGATCGCTGCGAGAATTGCAATGATTGCAATGACCACGAGCAGTTCAATGAGAGTGAAGGCTTTCTTCTTTGATCGCTTTGCACATGAGTTGAAACACGAGGGCTTCATGACATATAGCTCCTTAGGAATAGTTATGCTTTCCTTTTGACACTATATCATGCAATGTTAAAAGATATAAGGATGACGTAAGAAAATTGTGAATTAATATTCGGATGTGAGAATTTAGTTGGAGCGTGCAAGGGTGTCTTGCCCGGGTTCTGACGGCGTAGTTGGCGTGCAGAAATTCGCTCCGGTATCTCCCAGAGACTCCAGTAGACCCAACAAATCCTCAAGGTTCTCGCCCTTCAGCGGCTTCATTGCCTCGCGAATACGATCCAGATGCCCAGGATAGATCCGATCGAAAAGCGTTTCGCCTTTTGAAGTCAAGGCTACCAGTACAATTCTCCGATCTTCGATGCTTCGAACTCGTTGGGCAAGTCCATCTCTTTCTAGGTTGTCGACGACGAGGGTAATGTTGCCGCCGGACTGGAGAAGGTATTTGGCAATATCTCGTTGAGGGAGCGCACCGTGCAGGCGAAGCACTTTCATTGCGCTGAACTGGCTGGCAGTTAGCCCTTCGGCGATCAGTCCTCGGCTAACACGTACATGGAGAGCTTCGGCGGTTCGAATGAGTCGTACGTACGCTTGGACCGCCGTTTCCTGGCTTGCTTGAACCTTCATGCTTTTTGTACCCACGCTTACCTCACCGACTATTCTAGTCTGATTTCTTCGTTGTCTCATTACCAGGAATCTGGCAAGCAACAAGAAAGAGACCATTGAAGGCAGGACAATGAGCCAACCTACGGCATGTCAGTGTACCTACATCCTGTTTTTTCCATTTTAGGGATATTTTATCGGACCCGCCGTTTCTGAGACCAAATCGCTCTCAGACGTAGCTGATTGGGCGTAGGATTGGCAATCGACCTAATCTCATGAATGACCGATTTTACTAACAGAACCTTAACCGTTGCATCGGATTCCTGCTGAGATCCAGGTAGCTCGACACGAAGCTGGAGTTCGGAACCGGCCCTTAGCTCGCCAAGAGCCTTCTCCAAGGAAAGAGCAACTGCCTGGGATGTTTCGCCGCCGATACTGTTGCCGTTCACGGAGCGGATGATCGTTCCGCGTGGCAACGCAGAAGCGGTTGCTTGACTCTGTGTGCTTCGGACCTCAACCTCGTTGGTCTTGCTATTAATTTGCGTTCGAAATCCTCTATCTGACCTTTCTTGCGTATGCGTCACCATCTCCATTCCGATGTTGGCAAGTGCATTGGCAACTGGCAGATCACCGGGCGACATAACGATACGGTCATAGAAAGGACCAAAGGAGTCTCCTCCAAATCGAATGAGCTGCTTTCGAATCTCGCCTTCTTCAAATCCTGGCTGGCTGTTTCGACACATTTTCCAGAGTGCCAGTTCAACGTCGTCGAGGGTTCGTTTTCCGTTAGTTTTTGCGAGCAGTTCCAGGTCGAGACAAAGTCCGACAACATAGCCTTCGTCGTAATAGCTCAGTCCAAAACCGTCGCTATTGCCGCGGCCGTTATTTGTCTCATCGACTCGAAGGCTCGATTCATAGGGAGAAACCTTGAGACGTTCCGGATTTGTTCCTTGACGGCCAATGTTCGAGGCCATATCTTGATAGTAGTCCTCGTCGTCCGTCCAGCCGTACCGCCAAAGAATGGACTGGGAATAGTATTCGGTGACCCCTTCAAGCCACCAAAGCGCTCCGGTTTTGGGAAGCTTGGTGTAGTCGAATGGCCCTAAGACTTTGCTTCGAATCCGTTTAACGTTCCAGAGGTGGAAGAACTCGTGGGCGAGGAGGCCAGCCGTTTCGTGGGTGATAACTGGACCGATGCTGATGTTTGAACTTGAGAGGTGTTCGATGCCGAAACTTGCACCGCTGCCGCTATGGGCCGTAAAGTGCCAAACGTATTTGTTGAAAGGGGCTCCTCCCATGAAATCCGTTTCGACCGATGAAACGAACTCGCACTCTTTTTGGAGTTGTGCAAGGTCAACCTTGCTGGCTCCGGCTCCCCTTAGGGCTATCGTGTGCGGTTTTCCGGCGGAAATGTACTTAGCTTCGATGAAGCTTCCGAGTGTCACGGAATTGTCGGCAAGAATATCGTAGGTATCGGCGCGATAATTTTGTCCTTCGCCATCGAGCCCGACGGCGATCTTCCAATCCTTTGGAACGTCAAGTTGAAGGGTGCATTTTTCCTGGGTTCGACCTACGGCGTAGATGTAGCTTGGAGTGCCGCTGTAGTGTCCTGTTCCATTTTCATATTCCAGGGGAGCATGGTATGAAACGGTCACGGCCTTTAGTCCTTTCGATTGAATCTTCCAAGTATGGTCGTTGACGATTTCGAACGGGATCGGGGACGAAGTATCGCCTTGGACTGACATATCCTTTAGGTTCTTGCCCGAATCCTGAAGGACGTAGTAGCCCGGCATCCAACGGGGAATCTGAATGAGGGTTTCATGGCCCTTAACGGGAATGGTCACCGTTACGTGAATCTGCTTTGCCTCGGGCAATGGGCGAACTCGATAGCGAATCTCGGCATTCGCAATTGTCATCAGGACCAGCCCTATGCAGGCTGCTCCGATCCTCAATCCAGGCTTCATGCCGTCATTATGCCACGATCGTTTAGTGTTAAAGCATTTTTCTTGAAATGGTCCTGTGATACAATTCAGCGGTGATTACGCTGCTTGCTGTAACGCTTGCTATTCAGGGAAACAACACCCTTTCGACCAAAGAAGTGAAGGCTGGATGGAAGCTCCTGTTCGATGGCCAAACCACCAAGGGTTGGCACAACTTTAAGTCTGCGGGTATTCGGCCAGGTTGGACGGTCAAGGACGGAACGTTGATGGTTTCCGATCCCGCCAACGCCGGAGACATCGTTAGCGACGAGAAATTTGAATGGTTCGAACTTCAGCTTGATTGGAACGTTTCGAAGCACGGCAACAGCGGCATCATGTTTCATGTCGCGGAGGAAGGCGATGCGACTTGGCACAGCGGGCCAGAAATCCAAATCATGGATAAAGAAGTCGATCCAAATGGTCAGCTTGCTGGATTCCTCTATGAGCTCTACAAATCGCCAGTTGATTCGACCAAGCCTCCGGGAGAGTGGAATCACTTCCGAATCGTCATCGCGCCGAAGAAATGTGAGACTTATGTCAACGGTGTGAAGTACTACGAGTACGTGCTGAATAGCGAAGATTTCAAGGCCCGGGTTGCCAAGAGCAAGTTTGGCACAATGCCTAATTTTGCCAAGTTTGCAAGTGGCTCGATTGGTATCCAAGGCGACCACGGAGTCGTTTCGTTCCGCAATATTAAGATTAAGCCAATCAAAGCTGGCAAGTAATCGAGATTCCTATGCTTTTTTACTCACCTGAGCGACTCGCTCAGGTGTAAAATTGCGTGCGAAAGGGATCATGGCAAGTAATTTTTCCAGACGAGAGGTTTTAAGAGGATCGGCGGCGGCCGTGGCAGGATTGGCAATGGCCAAAACCAGCCTTGCGGAGACCGAAAAACCGGAGCAGAAGGCTCCAAACGGACGACTTCGTATCGGCATCATTGGATGCGGCGGTAAGGGATGGAGCGGTATGCAGCAGGCAGCCGAGCACGGAGACATCCTTGCACTTGCCGACATTGACGCAACGAACCGAACCAAGGCGATGTTGGAGCATCCGAAGGCATCGTCCTTTGATGATTACCGACAAATGCTCGAAGCTATGCGCGGCAAGCTTGATGCAGTCGTCATCAGCACTCCTGATCATCACCACGCGATTGCATCCGCTCTCGCCATGCGACAAGGGCTGCACACCTACTGCGAAAAGCCCCTTTGTAGAACGATCTGGGAAGCCCGACAACTGGCAAAGATCGCTCGCGACAAGAAGGTTGCGACGCAGATGGGCAACCAAAGCACCGCCAGTACGGCAATGCGAAAGGTTGCGGCTCTGATCAAATCCGGCCACTTTGGCGCGGTGAAGGAGATTCACCTTTGGACCGACCGATCGAAGGGTTGGTGGAAGCAGGGCGTTCCTCGCCCCGATGCTGGCACTCCTCCGAAGACGGTTGACTGGGATATGTGGGTTGGACCACGGCCAGAGCGACCTTATGCAGAGGGCTACCACCCGTTCCAATGGCGCGGCTGGTGGGATTTCGGAACCGGTTCGCTCGGCGACATGGGTTGTCACATTTTCAACATGGCTCACATGGCGCTCGACGTGAGCAGCCCAATCGCGGTCCAAGCCGAGACCAGCGGGCACAACAAGGACAGTTTCCCTGCATGGGCGATCGTTCACTATGAGTACGCTGCGAACAAGGACCGCCCAGGATTCAAGCTTCACTGGTACGACGGTGGACGAAAGCCAGACATCGATCTTGCGTCCGACTTTGATTACGGTGGAAACGGAACGATCACGATCTGCGAGAAAGGCACGATCTTCTGCCCTGACGAGTCGAATACGAAGTACATGCTCCAAGGTGGCGGAACCATTCCCGACATCGAAGTAGACGAATCTCCTGGACACATGGCTGAATTTGCCCGAGCTGCGCTCGGTGGTAAGCCAGCCCGATCCAACTTCCCCGACTACTCCGGTGGTCTTACGGAAGCAGTTCTTCTCGGTAACCTCGCGATCTGGGCCAACGGTCCACGCCTCGAGTGGGATGCCAAGAAGATGCAGGTTAAGGGAACCAACGAGTACGACTCGCTGATTCGCCCAACCTACCGACCTGGCTACGGCGTCTAAGCGATCTCGGCCTCAACCCTCTCCTGGGTTGGGGCCATTTTATTTGTTATGGCCCTAGGTCTACCTAAGCATCGCGTCGAGGTCCATGCCTACGATCCCGAATGGCCGGGACTCTTTGCGGAAGAAGCCACAAGACTAAAGCAGGCGTTAGGGAACTGGGCTCTTGCGATCGAGCATGTCGGGAGCACATCGGTGCCTGGGCTCGACTCTAAACCCATCATCGATATTTCGATTGCAATCGAGGACTTCGATGAAGCGTTTGAAACGATACCGACCATGGCGGAGCTGGGCTACATGTTTCGCGGCGAACTCGGGATTCCTCGCCGACACTTCTTTATTCTCGGTCGGCCCCGCACCCACCACGTGCATATGAATGAAGCCACGAGCCTAGACTTACGGTGGCAGATAGCTTTCCGCGATTACCTCCGTAGCCACCCGGATGTGGCGGAAGAGTATCGAAGTCTCAAGCTGCGACTCGCCGGAGAATTCCCGACGGACCTCACGAGCTACTCTAGCGGGAAAAGTGAGTTCATCGCTAACGTTCTGCATCTTGCGTCCAGTGAGCAAGATCAGTCATGAGAATTGGATCCACCAGTCTCGATAAGTTATGCACTTACCCCCTATTTACCTTCGATTCTTTTGACTGAAATAGTGCGTTCAACCCCGGAAAGTATAATTTCTCTTAGCGATTGCGCAACTCTGCTCGACGTAGAAATATTTGCGCGAAGCACCCGCTAATGATTAGACACACCTCCGACCAATATCGATGGGCTGGCGTTGACCTGTTGCCCTACAAAGAAGATGGCGGGACACACTTTAAAAGCATTTCTCGTCAGACCCTTTTTCAAGGTTCGAACGACCTTCCGGTTGAGTTACGATACTTCGAAATGGCAACCGACGGCCACTCGACACTTGAGCGGCACAACCACCAGCACGCCGTCATGATCATTCGCGGGTCGGGACAAGTTTTCGTTGGCGATACGATCACCCCGATCAATACTCATGACGTGGTTCATATTCCACCACTGACGTGGCACCAATTCAGAGCCACGAACGGCGAAGAACTCGGCTTCCTCTGTGTCGTTGCCATTGAGCGGGATAAGCCGCAGCGGCCAACTCCAGAAAACCTCGAAGAACTAGGCGAAATTGAAGGCGTTAAGGAGTTCATTCGAGTATGAGCAAGCGACAATTTGGTTTTGAAACGAAGATGCTCCATGCCGGGCAGATTCCTGACCCCTACGTTGGCGCGCGCGCCGTTCCGATCTACCAAACCACGTCGTACGTGTTTAGCGACACCGACGAGGCCGCTCACCTTTTTGAGCTAAAGCAGTACGGCAACATATACTCCCGAATCAGCAACCCAACCACGGCCGTTCTAGAAGAGCGAATTGCATCACTAGAGAACGCCACCGGTGCGGTCGCGGTTGCCAGCGGAATGGCGGCTGAATTCGGCACGTTCATGACATTGTGTAGCCCCGGAGACGAGATCGTTGCGTCGTCCCAGTTATACGGCGGAACGTTGACCCTCCTTGCTCACACGGCTAAGAAACTCTCTATCAAGACGACGTTCGTCGATCCCGACGACCTTGTTGCATGGGAAGCCGCGATCACGGACAAGACTCGCTGTCTATTCATTGAGATCATCGGCAATCCGATTGGCAGCATCCCCGATCTTTCAGCGATGGCTGGCTTGGCCAGGAGCAAGAATATTCCGCTGATCGTGGACAGCACGTTTGCCACGCCTTATCTGTGTCGCCCAATCGACTGGGGAGCAACGATCGTCATCCATTCGGCGACGAAGTTCATCGGCGGCCATGGGACCAGCATTGGCGGTTTGGTCGTGGATTCGGGGGATTTCGACTTCTCCCATTTTCCAACCATTGCCGACGCTTCGCCCTCCTATCACGGCCTAAAATTCTACGACACATTCGGACACTATGGCTTCCTCATGAAGCTGAGAACCGAGACCGTTCGCGACACCGGCGCTTGCATTTCGCCGATGAACACATTTCTCTTACTCCAAGGTCTGGAAACCCTTTCCTTGCGGATGGAGCGACACGTCAGCAATGCTCAAGCGGTTGCCGAATTCCTGGAAGCTCATCCCAAAGTTTCGAAGGTCAACTATGCTGGGCTTGCATCGCATCCTCATCATGACCGAGCGAAGAAGTACTTGCCAAAGGGACCGGGAGCAGTGCTTTCGTTCGATATCATTGCGGGGACCGGAGACACGAGGGCGGCAGGAAAGCGGTTTATTGAGTCGCTTCAGTTATTCTCTCACCTTGCAAACGTTGGTGATGCGAAGAGCTTGGTCATCCATCCGGCATCGACCACGCACCAACAGCTTTCGGATACGGAGTTGGCGGCGTCGGGGATTTCAGCGGCGATGATCCGACTTTCGGTCGGGTTAGAGACGACGGACGACTTGCTTTGGGACCTCGACCAAGCTTTGGCGGCAATTTAACATGGCATCACTCACCTGCGACATTACTCTCAACACCAAACTCACCCCTGAGCAACGGGAGAAGTATCAGAACACGAAAACGATCCAGGAATTGCTGGGCGAGGCAAAGACGATTGCGATCGTCGGTCTGTCTACCGAGAAAACCAAGGCTTCGAACATGGTGGGTTCGTACCTGAAAGACATGGGTTTCAAGGTGATTCCCGTCCACCCGAAAGCAGACGAGATTCTGGGCGAGAAGGCGTATCCGACCCTTGCTGCCATTCCTGACAAGGTCGATATCGTGGACATCTTCCGACCGGCAAATGAGGTTCCGGGCATTGTCGAGGACGCGATCAAGATCGGAGCAAAAGCCGTGTGGATGCAGCTACGAATCATTAACTTTGAGGCCGCCGAACAGGCTCGCTCGGCGGGTCTAGAGGCAATCGTGGACAAGTGCATTAAGATGGAGCATGGACGCTATGGCGGAATGCTGCACTGGGCCGGGATGAATACCGAAGTGATTTCGGCTCAGCGGCGCAAGCTTTAACATGATCACCTTTGGCCTTCGTACTAAATAGTGGAATAACCCAGCCATGAAGTTAATCCTTCTAGGATTTGTTGCGCTGATGCTTCTCGGTTGTGGGCAAAGCGAAAAAGTAACGATTGGTGAGCCCGGAGAAAAGGGAACCTATCAGCGGGAGATCGACAAGTCGAAAGATACCGCGAGCGAAGCCTCCGTCAAAGTCAAAGAAGGCGACAAGGAAGCATTCGGTAGCTAGGGCGTAAACTGTCGCGGTGAGTCGCCCTGTTCCTAATCGAATCGTCGCCAAGCTACCAGATACGATTCCGTTCGTCGCTCCCGAGGAACTAGAACGGCAACTCGGCTTCAAATTTCTGGCTCGACTTGGGGCAAATGAAAGCGTTTTCGGACCTTCTCCATTTGCGGTCGAAGCCATGGCAAATGCCACTCAGCAGCCGCAGTGGTACGGCGATCCTATCTCCTTCGATCTTCGAACGGAATTAGCTAACCAGTTCGGAGCCAGTATCGATCACTTCGTCGTTGGTCCTGGAATCGACGGGCTGTTTAGCCATATCGCTTCCGCCTTTCTCGAACCCGAAAGTAAAGTCGTTACGACGCTCGGCAGTTATCCGACATTCAACTATTTCATCGACGCGGCAGGTGCCGAACTTATTCAGGTTCCGTACAAGGACTTCGGCGTCGATCTTGCAGGACTCGCCGACTCGGTGAACCAGCACAAGGCGATCGCTGTCTACATTGCGAACCCCGACAATCCATCTGGACATTTCCATCCTCAAGATGCACTCCAAGGATTTCTGACCAAGTTGCCCGACGATGTCCTCGTGATCCTCGATGAAGCCTATGTCGATTTTGTCGAACCCTTTGAACTTTCAGACCCCCGCCTGATTCGACTCAGGACATTCTCAAAAGCCTACGGCATGGCGGGAACGAGAATCGCTTATGCAATGGGTGATCCAGAAACTATCCAACCGCTCAACCGAATACGCCCACACTTCGAAGTCAACTCAATTGCCCAAGCGGGAGCTTTGGCCGCCTTAAACGATAAAGCCTTCCTTCCCGAAATTAGACGGAAAACCAAGGAGGCGAGAGAATCTCTAACGGCCATTCTCGAAACTGCAGGATTTGATACTCTGTCCTCGCATACCAACTTTGTTTTGGGCAACGCCGGAACCAGGGAACGGGCTGAAGAAATTGTCTTGAAACTCAGGGCGCGACGGGTCTTCATCCGAAAACCAGGTCTTCCTCCGCTGGATCATTTCATTCGCATCTCGGTAGGTACCGAGCAGGACTACAAAGTCCTTGCCACTACTTTAAATCAAATAGCCGATTAGGTTCAACCAGGGGTACTATCGCGATGGTGTTCCTATGCGGCGAAGTTGTCTAACCATCGCAAGTCTTGCTTCCATTTTCTTTGCTTCTGTTTCCTCGGCCCAGATGTCGCTCGAAGCCGGATTTCTCAATCCGCCTAACTCGGCTAAACCCCATACCTGGTGGCACTGGATCAACGGTAACATCAGTAAGGCAGGCATTACCGCTGACCTAGAATCGATGAAGAAGATCGGTATCGGCGGAGCGCAGATTTTCAATGTCGAAGTCGGAATTCCTGAAGGAAAAACGCCGTTTATGTCTCCGCAATGGCAAGAGTGCTTGGCGCACGCATTTAAGGAAGCCAAGCGTCTCGGTATAGAAATCTGTATGCACAACTGCGCAGGTTGGTCCAGTAGCGGCGGACCGTGGGTTAAGCCAGCGGATGCCATGCAAAACCTGACGTGGTCAGAAACTGCCGTCCGAGGGCCGAAACAGTTCGACGGAGTCCTCCCTGTTCCCGCCACTAAGCTGGGCTACTACAAGGACGTCACCGTCTATGCGATCAAAAAGCCGGGTAACGATGGTTTCCGGATTCCAAATATTCGAGCAAAGGCATCCTTTGACCGTGGTGATCGAATTGCCCCGGGAGGATATGCAACCCCGGGGGGAGTCGCAGTTCATAAAGACGAAATCCAAATTGTCCCGATGTCTGCGAATGGACGTGTGACATGGCAAGTACCGGAAGGTGATTGGATTCTCATTCGAATGGGACACACGCCCACGGGAGCAGTTAATGCTCCGTCGCCGGTTGCTGGCCGAGGGTCCGAAGTGGACAAGATGAGCCGTGAGGCGATGGATAACTTCTGGGACGGCATGATGGCCTCCGCTTTGAAAGGTAACGGGAAGATCGAAAAATTTGGTCTCAACAATGGCCTCATCGATAGCTACGAAGTCGGAAGCCAAAACTGGACGCCGAAGTTCCGCGAGGAGTTTAAGAAGCGTCGCGGCTATGATCCAATGCCTTACCTTCCGGTTGTTACTGGACGTGTGATTCAGAGTCCCGAGATTTCTGAACGCTTCATGTGGGATTGGCGACGAACCGTTTGCGATCTCTTCGCCGACAATTACTTTGCGTACTTCAAAGAGCTTTGCCACAAAAACGGATTGCTTTTCTCAACCGAAGGGTACGGGAACGGTTCGTTCGACAACCTGCAGGTTAGCGGCATGGCCGATATCCCAATGGGAGAGTTCTGGGTTGGCGGCATGGCGGCGGAGACCACCAAACTG
>Ga0307515_10024890_pt1 | contig 10391 bp, 15 predicted proteins | sample 17_EM_MG_FD_194513 | JGI IMG/M metagenome (GOLD analysis project Ga0307515, IMG submission 194513) | Populus trichocarpa ectomycorrhiza microbial communities from riparian zone in the Pacific Northwest, United States - 17_EM | ecosystem: Host-associated > Plants > Roots > Unclassified | place...
TATGATGTGTGAGAAAGAAAACATGTATGACGATGGTGACGATGACCAACGGAGAGAGTAAAGGTCCATGTGATGAGCAAATGTCCAAAGCGTCAGGTTCTGGCAGGTATGTACTGGCTATGCACGCGAGTAGTCCGATGGAGAATAATCAGGCGCTTGGGCAATTGCCCAATGTCAAGGATAGTGACGAGTGCTCCACTAGGGAGAAAGTTTGGTACCCCGGCGCCGCGACACCTGCGTCCGAAATAACAAGTCGGAACAGCCGGCATCTGCTATACACGGATTTTCCGCTGCTTCAGTGAGCAACGGAATGTTTCCACGCATCAGAAATGCCCGGTCCTAAAAGATCCTTAACCCTGCCCGAAGGCTTCCCTTTCCAGGGTTCAGCGACCCTTCGATGAATGATGATAAGAATCAAATACCACCTCGCCTTAAGGGTTGGTAACAGGATGCTGTTACTGTCAGGGAGTAGCCAAATAGACGATTTTCGGCAGCCTTTCGGCATCGTTTGATTTCAGCGCTGTAGTTCCGTAATTACATAAATAGAGTTATTTCAACACCTAGAGTACATAGGTGAGGTTTCAGAATTTTTGAAGTGCGACAAGGCAGTCATCGGGGAGGGCGTGGAGTACCCAAATAGACGGTCTTGATATGTCGGGAAAATCGAGTTCCCAATCTCAGAAGACATTTTAGGTAGAGAGTCAGTAACTATATTAACAAGTAGCTTCTATCATTGTCAATCCTGCTCCTCCACAATCTCAACACTCTCTCTGATTCTTTGGGAGACCGTATCTTGAGAGCCTTCAGCTCATCGTCTAGACGCTGCCATGGCTTTGTGCGTACTTTACAACAATGGGGCTTGGGGGGTCGCTTTGATTTTGGCACCCCTTGGGCTACCAATGCAATGTTGCGTCGATCTCCTCCCATGCCAGAATCTCTGCAGCACACATCTCGTTGAAAAGCTTTTTCGCTTCCTCTATTCTTTCCTGTAGTATATTTCCCTCTTCCCTAACTTCCTTCCGTTTTGCTTTCTCGTCAGAAAGGTTTGGCTCTTTTGCTGCTTCACACTCGATATTCGCATACTGCTGCGATGCGCCTGCTGTTGAAGTCCAATGCACTGTGATGATTCCCGGATATTTCATAGGATACTGGTGCTACGTTCTGATCTCATATATGATGTCCGTTTCGTTACCTTTATTATGTACATTTACGTTATCTTATGTGTATAAAGTACTCCGATCGTGCTGGATCAAGCCCCAGCCAATCTTGAGCTCAGCCAGAACCCGCTCGTCCCGCCCGATCTTTAGCTAGGCTTTCGTGCCCCGGCTACGCTTGACTCCCCGCTCCTGACAACAGATCGGCTTAACCAGTAGCCGCCGCACGAACCCTCGAACTCAGCATCGTCGGCCAGAACCTTTGTACGCTTGTCGCCTGAACCCTGCCTGACCCCTCTACCGCCCCCTGTTGATTGTTAAATCTTGTATTTGCTGTATCTGCACCCCAAACCCGTCCTCCTCACCTTTACAGAAGGGCATACCAAGTCCCTCCTGTACACCGAGCCCCTGGCAGTCAGCCCCCCGTAGTCAGCCTACACCTACGCATCCCTTGGGTCTATCACCTTGGCAGGACGAGGTTACGGCAACGTGGTTTTTGGGCAGCAGATTGGCAGTGGTGTGCAGTTGAGCCAACGGACGTAAATCGTCATCATTACACCATGCCCATCCTCCCCCGATCGAAGGACTCTGCTTGATTTTTCCTTTCATTCTTGATTCTCCATCATGGCTGTTCCGTTCCGTCTCCCAAATTTCATTCCTCAACCTATGCCCGTTTTCACGGATGAGGCCGATCCCGATCGTGCTGAAATTGTCCAAGCTCGCACAGATATCGAGAATTGGGGTACTAGGGTATTGGCACACCTCACTGTCTTGAATCCCAACCATGGATTCGCTGAACAACTGCCCGCTGCACCTCCCGCAAATGCAGGGGTAGATGTTAGGGTCGATCGAGTTAGGGAACTCTGAGAATTTGCTGGCCAGTTATTTCCTATCTACGCCAATGCCTATGTTATCGCCTCGCAAGCCTTCATGGCTGGTGTTGCTCCCCCTCCTGCTCCTGCACAACCTGCCCGACGTCCCCCAAAGACACAGTTACCTGACCCGTTTCTGGGAAAGTCCGCTGCCGCTGCCCGCCACTTCCTGGAACAATGCACAAACTATATTGCCATCGCACCCTTCCCTGATCCTGAAACTGAAATACGCTGGGCACTTCAGCTGATGAAGGAAGACGCCGCTGCCTGGAGAAATGAGATGCTGGCTCACTACCATGACCTTGTGCCTCCCGCAATGGTTACTGATTGGGACCACTTTGTGGAGGCTTTCAAGGACTGATGGCAGGATCCCCACGAGGCTGATAAGGCAATGGATCGCCTTATGCACAGGGGAATCACCCAGAAGACGTCCGTGAAGATCTACAATGATCAGTTCAATGAGGCACTTGTTCTGGCCAATCAAACAGGTGCTACTCTTGCATTTCACCGTGCCTATGAAAATGGATTGAAGGAACCAGTAATCAATGCATTGGTACCAATAAAGATCTTAAACCCCCGCTTGACTTTCCGTGAACTACAACAGCATGCCCTTACCATCGACAAGGGATTACAACAGAATAAAAGGTCCAATCCTGTACCTGCCAGAACCGTGATCAATAATCCGGTATTCAACATTCCTGCCCCTGCATGGCAAACTACTCCAGCCTGGGGAACTACCCCAATTAAGGTTGAGACTGCCCACCAGTACACAAGGCTTACACCTGAGGAGTGTGCTGCTCTGGCACAATCCGGTGGATGCTTCTACTGCCGTCAATGTGGTCATATGGCCAGTCAATGCCCCAATCACCCCCCTCACCAAGTCGCTGCTGTCACTGTTCCTGAAGTCACCACTGCGGAACCTGCTCCTGCTCCTGCCCCTGCTCCCAATGTTGCCCCTGCTTCGGATTTTTAGTGTCATCTCTTGATAACCCTGTCGATCTTGAGACTCCTGTACTTGTAGACCTGTATGAATGCACTCGTGCCTCAATAAATGCTGTTCTGACCCCTTACGCATTAACTAAGCACTTAAGCATACCGGTCCACTTGAATAAGACAGACACAAAAAGATTAGCATTATTGGATTCCGGAGCAATGGGTAATTTTATTCATGAGAACTTGGTCATGGAACTCAAGTTAACCCGCCTACCACGACGACCCCTCCCATTATTGGATGTAAAGGGGATTAAGATTGGATCACTTGAGTTCCAGGTGGAGGTTGATTTGAAAATCGGGTCACATGAGGAATGAATTAGATTGGACATTGCACCAATCGGAGCCCATTGATTGATCCTTGGGTTGCCGTGGTTGGAAGCACATGATCCCACTATTCAATGGAGCACTGGTCACATTCAGTTCAACTCATCACACTGCAACACACACTGTCTACCCCAGCCACATGATGTATTCGCCAGGAACTCAATTGCAGTCATTCAAACACCATCTGTTATACCGGTCACTTGTAACATACCTGATGCCCATCTCCCAACACAAGGTACTCCAGAAAGCACTGGATGGGACCTGTATGCAGCAGAGAATGGCATTATTGAATCGGGACAGTGAACTCTGATAAACATGGGAATCTCCATTAGATTGCCAGAAGGTACCTACAGTTGCATTGCGCCTCGCAGTGGACTTGCTTGGAAGCATGGTCTATCTGTGGGGGCTGGTGTAATCGATCAGGACTATAGTGGGGATATTTGGGTCTTACTATTCAATCATGGGAACACAACGGTCACTATCAACAAGGGAGATCGCGTCGCCCAACTCATACCAGAGAAATACAGTAATGCCTCACTCAAGGAGGTCAATCAAATCCCAACCACTGAACACAGAGACATGGGTTTTGGTTCTACTGGTATTGCGGACTTGTATAGTATGGATGAAGATCTTGTGGAAATATATGCTGTTGATATTGGAGCAATTGATTTGATGCCACATGCTACCGAGGAGATGCTGAAATGGATGATACCAGAAGAGTACCATGACTTCATTGACCTTGCAGATCCAGAGGGGCCGTTATGACAACCACCACCACTATGTCCAAACTATGATTTTGAGATCCCACTGGACCCTTCCAAACCACTCCCAAAACCGGCACGACCCTATCACATGAATCCAGCAGAACAAGAGGATTGGAGGAATTGGAGAGATACGATGTTGAAAGCAGGACCAATTTCACGGGCCCCATCAAATACACTGATTGCAGCACCTTTCTTCTTTGTATGGAAGAAGGATGGATCCCAACGACTGGTTATTGACTATTGATGCCTCAATGACATCACCATCAAGGACAGCTACCCTTTACCACGAATTGATGAGATGTTGGAATGAATGCAGGGTGCAAAAATATTCTCTAAATTCGATCTAAAGATGGGGTACAACCAGCTCAGAGTTAAGCCAGAAGATGTGTGGAAGACAGCATTTATGACTCCAGATGGTCCATTTGTAATGAATGTCATGACTTTTGGTTTCACTGGAGCACCACCCTACTTTCAATGATGGATGACAGATGTTTTACAACCGGTTGCGACACAACAAGTGGAGAATTACTTGGATGATATGGGAACCCATCATACCAACAAGGAGGAGCACATATGGGTAAACAGGGAGGTACTCCGTTGTTTTAGGAATGCGGGATTGTTCATCAATGCAAAGAAGTGCAAATGGCATAAGGAGAAGATGGAGTTTTTGGGAGTAGATTCACCTGAGGGATTTGAGATGGAGAAGTTGAAGGTAGAAGTGATCCAGGATTGGAGGCCCCCAAGGAACATCAGGGGTGTGAGGGAATTCACAGGGTTTTGTAATTTTTACCAGAGATTTATAAAATCATTCTCTGAAATTGCACGTCCATTACACGACCTCACGAAGGTTGGACAACAGTGGAAATGGACAGAAGTTGAGCAAAGTGCTTTTGATACACTCAAGCACATGGTATGCGAATCACCAGTGTTAATACATGCGGATCCCACAAAGAAATTTCAAATGGAAATGGATGCATCAAGCTATGCCTATGGGGCAGTGTTGTCTCAAAAGGCAGCGGATAAGAAACATCATCCAGTAGCATTCTATTCAAAGTCAATGAACCCAGCGGAAAGGAATTATGGAATTTCGGACAAGGAGGCTTTACCAATCATTAAGGGATTACAACACTGGCAACACTGGCTGGAAGGAATGAAGGAACTGGTAAGGATCATAACCGACCATCACAACCTGGAGTATTTCAAGAACCCACAATTGCTAAACCAATGACAACTATGGTGGCTAGAGCAACTTACGCATTACAACTACGAAATTGCGTATAGACCTGGAGACAAGAATTCAGCAGCCAATGCACTTTCAAGAAGAGGGGAACTCAAACCTGAACAGGCTGATGAGAAGACCCCAAATGTATTGTTCAACCCTGAACAATTTGTGGAGATTGCCATGTTGGTGTTCCTAGATGAACAACCAGGTGTGTTGGAGGGAATGGAGCAGGTTTATACATTGACGGACAACCAGTTGATGGGAAGGATTGTGCGATGGAATCGGTAATTCCAACGGTCTCTGACAGAGACACGTGAGCGGAAGCTGAAAGAGGAATAAAACAAGAGCTTGAGGCTAGTCCGTTCGCCGACAGAATTAGGTTCTCTGCTCGTCCACGCGTGCCGGCGGGAATATACTCTCCAAGGAGGAAGGGGGGAAATGGGGACGACGACTTAGGGGCTTGTCGGACCTAATTCCCAAGCAACTGCCCAAAAGCACAACGGGCGCCCAATCTGTCTTGGCAGCTATGTGCTCCGACTAGGTACGACACCGAAGGGGCTGACTGAAGCGGGGTTTCGGTCTGGCTGGCTAGCCCAGCAGTGCTACAGGTGGGAGTTAGCACACAAGGGCAGGGGAATGATCCACATGGTCTTGAGGTCCGAGGTCCAATGAGTCGAGGCGAGTGAGCGAGCGAGAGCAGGGCATCGGGATTCTTATTGAGTGAGGTGGGGCGCAATAACGTACGTCTATAATCGAGACGTTGAGTGAGGTACATGCCTCATCGAGTCCGAGCTTAAATACAAAGTCTAAACTACATACATGCGGCTGCGAGACTGCAGGAGGTGGTGGAGTGGAAGGCGGTGAGGTGGGTGGCATTGCATAGTGTAGGTGGTAAGAAGCAGAGGCAGGGGTGGTGTGGAGGTGGAAACTACACACGGGCAGTGAGGTGGAGGCTATGCGAACGTGGTGGAACAGAGGTGGAAGTGAAGAGGGAATAGTGGAGCATGTGGGGCGGAGGGCCTACACTATCAGAGCGAGTCTAGCAGCGAGCGGAGAATGATACAAGCGCGGGGAGATACAGGGAATAAATCAGTGAACACCAGAAAGAGTCCGTAGCACGAGACACGAGTCATAGGGAATGGGGAATGGGACGAGGGGATCGGGAGAGGAGTGGAGATGGGAGCGGAGCCAGAGGGCGGTTGTCGGAGCGACTGGAGGGAGCGGAGAACGTTGGAATTAAGAGGAAAAGAGGAGAAAAAGGCGATATTATTGCAGATTGTGGAGATTACGAAAGAGGTGGATCCGTTGGAATGGCTGCATGGGTATGAATTGAATGAGGAGATGGTCTTAGAGTCAGGAGAAACGGGAAGGATTTGGGTGCCGGGGGATGAACGGTTGAGAAGAGAAGTCCTGATGATGCATCATGATGGGAAGATAGTGGGACATTTGGGAATGGCAGGAACCTTGGAGTTGGTCAGTAGGAAATACTGGTGGAAAGAATTGGTCGAATATACATGACAATATGTAGAAGGATGCCATGCCTGTGCCCGTAATAAAACTTGGAACAAAAAGCCAGGAGGGTTACTATGACCACTACCAATACTGGAAGGGCCTTGGCTGTGGACACAATTGGACTTCATCACGCAATTGCCACCTTCACGGGGTTACGATGCAATTTATGTTATCGCAGATCGGATGACAAAGATGGCACATTTTATCCCCTGTAAAACCACATGCACTTTGGAACAATTGGCAGAGCTCCATATCAAACATGTCTGGCCATTACATGGATTACCACTGGTACACAACACGGATCGTGGCACTCAATTCATGGCCCCATATATGCGCAACCTCTACAAACAGTTGGGGATCGATCAACGACTATCCACAGCATACCATCCAGAGACACAGGGACAGGTTGAGTCAAATAACAAATGGCTGGAAACATATCTTCGAATCTTCACAGCTTATCGACAAGACGATTGGGCAGACTTCCTACACACAGCGGAATTCACATACAATAACCATCACCACACCAGTATCGATACTACGCCATTTTACGCAAACTATGGATATCACCCGGTCTATACCAACCGCACTACCAATCAACAGGCACTGAACTTACCAGAAAGACTCCACCATATACACGAGGTACAAGCATGATGCCAGTTAGCATTGGAAAAAGCCCAGAGAAGTTACAAGCGGTATGCTGATAGGAAACGAGAGGAGAAGGAGTTTGTGATTGGGGAAAAGGTGTGGTTGGAGTCATACAATCTCAGTACGGATGCTCCTTCCAAGAAACTGGCAGCCAAAAGACTCAGTCCATATACGATCACTGGAAAGGTTGGGGACACTGCATACCAACTGGATATACCCATTACATGGCGAACACACAATGTCTTCCATACGAGCCTTCTCTCAAGGACAAAGAGGGATATGATTCCTGGGTGGTCAAATGCTCCACAACCAGTTGTACAAATACAAGACCAGGAACTCTGTGCGATGGATTCGGTAATTCCGATAATCTCCGACAGAGGTTATATGAACGGAAGCCGAAAGGGAATGGAAAGGGGGTCTTGAGGCTCGTCCGTTCGCCGATGGAATTCGGGTTCTCCTCTCGTCCGCACGCGCCAGCGGGAATACAATCTCCGAAGGGAAAGGAGGGGGAAGTGGGTACGACAACTTACGGGCTTGTCGGACCTAATTCCCAAGCGACTGCCCAAAAGCACAATGGGTGCCCAATCTGTCTCGGCGGCTATGCGCTCCGACTAGGTACAACTCCGAAGGGGCTGACTGAAGCGGGGTTTCGGTCCGGCTGGCTAGCCCGGCGGTGCTGTGGGTGGGAGTTAGCACGCGAGGGCGGGGAAATGATCCACATGGGCTTGAGGGCCGGAGTCCGAAGGACGGAGGTGCGAGCGAGCAGGTTCGGGATTTACGAGAGCAAGGCGGGGCGCAATAACAAATGTCTATAATCGAGACGTCGAGTGAGGGACATTCCCCATCGAGTCTGAGCTTAAATACAACGTGTAATTTACAGACATGCGGCTACTGGACTGCAGGAGGCAGTGGAGTGGAAGGCGGTGAGGTGGGCGGCATCACATAGTGTAGGTGGAACGAAGTGGAGGCGGGGGTGATGTGTAAGTGGAATCTACACAGAGGCGGTGAGGTGGAGGCCATACGAACGTGGTGGTACGGGAGTGGAAGCGAATAGGAATTAGTGGAGCGCGCGAGGCGGAGGCGGGTCTACACTATCGGAATAAGTCCAGCAGCATGCAGGGATGATACAAGCAATCGGAAACATAGTATACGAGCGGTCATCACAGGGAAAGAGTCCATAATACGAAGCATGAGTCAAGGGAAGCAGGGGAAGGAGCCGGAGGGATTGGAGGACAGTCGGGAAAGGGATCGGAGGGATCGGGGAGAGTGGAGATCGTCGGAATAAGGGGGAAAAATGGAGGAAAAAGGCGATATTATCGCACTCTGGGTGATAGAGAGGTTCGTGAACTTGAGATGGTTCCAGGGAAAGTTCCAGTTGAAGATCAGATGGGAGGAACAGATGGAGGAACAGGATGATTGGAGAGATTACCAGAGGATTATGGAGGAATCAGCAGCATGGAGAAGAGAGTTGGCCATGGGGGAGGAGGAACTGGAGGATCCCATCATTCCCTTGGTGGAGGATTATTACCAGTTTCATCCACATGCACCATGACATGATGACCCTATTCATCGATGACAAGCTCCTCCGCATCATCATGGGGTTCAAACCTGATGGGTCATCTGAGGACATTCAAGCCTTGTTGGGGGTTACTGTGATGATTCCCGGATATTTCATAGGATACCAGTGCTATGTTCTGATCTCATATATGATGTCCATTTTGTTACCTTTATTATGTACGTTTACGTTATCTTATGTGTATAAAGTACCCTGATTGTGCTGGATCAAGCCCCAGCCGATCTTGAGCTCAGCCAGAACCCGCTCATCCTGCCCGATCTTTAGCTAGGCTTTCATGCCCCAGCTACACTTGACTCCCTGCTCCTGACATGCACCTTCAACCTTCCTTTGAGCATCATTCTGTGGTCAATTATTCTTTGGCGTCATGGTTGGTGGTGATTTGTATCCTGACCTCCGAAGAGTTCAGAGCAGCTGTCGGCTCAAATGATACGGAATGAATTCAAGAGGCCACGAGGTTGATCACGTGGAATATCAGAGGTTTAGGCCCCGCTCAACTTGGGCCACCCTCGGCTCGACCTTGCACTTGAGCTTGGATACGATTGAGGGCCGGCAAACCTCCCATTTTCGGTGGACAACAAGATTTCAACATAAAGAATATATTATGAATTTATTACAATTCTCTACAGAAGGTTGAGCCCGTAGCGCGGACCGTCTATTTGGCTACTCCGTCTATTTGGCTACTCCGTCTATTTGGCTACTCCGTCTATTTGGCTACTCCCTGACAGTACATATAACTCCCGTCGTGTGATAAGTGCCCAGACTTCAAGGTTTAGCGTGTCAGGGGTAAGGTTGTAATGTACTAGATGCGGACTGTTTGTTCAAGGGCTAGGGCAGATTTGGTGTAGTTGAAGCCCGTGGGAGTCCCTTTGCCGAGAAGCTTTCGGATGAGGACGGACATCTCTAGTGAGATCAACCTAGTGGTCTGTCGGCATTTAGAGTAGGATGCGCTTGCCAGGCGAATTCTACGGGGACAATTGACTCGCGTAAGCGGCCTGTCGGTACAACTAAAATGGAGAGCAGGAAGACACGCTCACCGCTGGCACAACGCTTAGGACCATGATTCTGAAGTGACACATGATCATTCAAATGCGACAGGAACCCGTAGACTCTTGTGCAACCCTCAAAATTGCATGCATATTTGCGATCGATCTCGTCCCAGCGACGGCGCTTACGGCGGCGCGGCTCGACATCCGATTCTGTGTTTGCAGGAAGAAATACAAGATCTGGCTCGTCGATTCGAGGTCCCCTGTGCCCAGTTGGGTGAGAACCCTGCGCGGTGGCTGGTCGCGCCCCTGCCGAGTAGCCGCGGGAACCTCTAGAGGTTACTAA
>Ga0307515_10024892_pt1 | contig 10391 bp, 19 predicted proteins | sample 17_EM_MG_FD_194513 | JGI IMG/M metagenome (GOLD analysis project Ga0307515, IMG submission 194513) | Populus trichocarpa ectomycorrhiza microbial communities from riparian zone in the Pacific Northwest, United States - 17_EM | ecosystem: Host-associated > Plants > Roots > Unclassified | place...
AGTTCCAATCCCGAAAGTCGCCTGCAGGGCGCTTGTTTGTCACGCCCAGGTTTTCGCAGCCAAAAATGGCCCACGGTCTCACATGTCACAGTGTGACGTCGGTCGAAAGTGAATGAGCGCAACCTTACTCCTATCATCGACTATGCTCAACTGTTTTTGCGATTTGGTGATGACCCCTGTGGTTGTCCCCCAACCGAGGCCGCCCTCGTTCACCACCATCTTTCAGGGTGGTGGCGGGCTCGGGGTGTCCACCTTGACGGGATAGGGACCAGTATAAAAGGTTAGGATACATCCTCTCGAGTCCCTAGCTGGTTACCAAAGCCACAATGATCTTCCCCGCCAGCTTTTTCACCCTCGCTCTCCTCTCTCTCCCCTCCTTTGCGGCCCCCTCCCTCCTCCACCACGTCCAGAGGGCTGAGGAGCCTATCGATGGAAGCTATATTGTTCACCTCCGAGAAAATGCGTCCCCTACGGAGGTTGTGAACTCTTTAAGTTCCTCATCTAATGTTACCAGCCAGTTGGGCATTATAAATGGTTTCGCAGCCAGGTTGACCCCTTGGGATTTGGAGGCCCTCAGAACCCGCTCCGATATCCTGGGTATCTGCGAGAACGGTATTGTTTGGCCTATGGCTATGCCTATTTCGATCCAGTATGCCGCTTTTGCCTAGTTCCCCCCGGGTCGTGTGGACTCACACGCAATGTGACTTTAGGTCCACAGCCCCCTGGGGTCTTGACAGGATCAGCCGTCGCGATCGTATTATGGATAAGGACCCATATGCTTTCACTTACATATTCGACACCCGCGGTGGTCGTGGAACTAATGTCTTCATTATTGGTGCGATCGTGATTATCATATTCTCCTCGCTCTGCGACTAATTAATTAACCCTGGTCATTTCATAGATACCGGTACGAGAACGGTCTATGATATCTAAATACAGTGCTGAGTAAAATTCGCGCCGGTCAGGTATCTACCCGCATGTGAGTCCTGATGCATGGCCTGTACCTCTGCAGTGTTGACATGTCCGATCCTCCCTGCTGCTAGCCCGAGTTCAATGGTCGTTCTCGTTACGGTACTGTCATGTGAGTCATCAAGTGGACGTTCGGGGAGAACTTCATCGCTGACCCTCTGCCCCGATGACAGCGGTGCGATGACTTCTGTCCCTTATTAGTAACAAGTTGATTGACGAGCACTTTCGAACAATGATCCCAGGCAATTATCCAGTGCGTACAAGATTTCCGTTTTATGAATCGTGATTTAATCCATTTCATACGATCAGGCAGAGGACGAAAACGGGTAAGCGTCGACGCCATCTGACAGGATGTGCAGAATCTCATTTGCGAATCTTTAGACACGGTACCAATTGCGCAGGTACCGTCGGTTCTGGCCGATAGTGAGTGCAAGTCCCAATAAAACAGAAAACGGTGACTGAAGAGGAAACCCCAGTGGCGTCGCACCGGGCTGCAATCTTATCGCAGTCAAGGTTTTGAGTAACGAAGGAGGGTGAGTTTACCTTCCTCGAACGTGAGAGTAGTGGTGCTAAACAACCACATAGTGGTGGTACTATCGAACACGTGTACGTGTATACTTCTACACCTTTTGGGAACGAGCCTAATTCCACCGTAGCATCGCGGGTATGGACTGGGTTGCCACAAATCACCACCTGGAAACCGGCCCAAGCGTTGCCCTTCTGAGCACGGGGACTGATGCGAACGACGCCGTAGATCTGGCTGCTATCAACGTATGGGTTCTCGATCGATTTACCCACGTTTCCTGACATTTTGCAGCTCGTTCTCTCCGGCGTGACCTTGGTCGTTTCTGGTACGCCGTTCCCCATCACTTCCCACACCTGTCGGTGAACGAATTCCTTGTAGCTGGTAACACCGGCATCGATTCCGGGAGGCGTTCCCCTTCCCGCGTCCCAGTGGCCTTCAATGTCGGTTCTTCCGACATGAACGATTTCCTGGCCGGTCACTCTAACTATGGTTCCGTCGTTGATATATTTGCTCCTGGTGTCGATATCATCACGACCTCGTACGTCACCTGTTCCCATTGCGAGGTGATGGAACGTCTCATCTTTCCATTCCAGGCATGAGGGCCCGGGCGCTACTATTCGAACTGGGACCTCCATGGCCGCTGCGCACGTTGCTGGCCTCGCCGCCTACTTCTTGAGCATTGACAACAGCTTGACCCCCGCAGGTGTCACAGACACGATTACCAGACTCTCCACCAAGGGTGCTGTCACCCTCTCTAAAACCGCCCTGATGGCTTCCACTCAGAACAGGCTTGCCTTCAATGGTATCACTGAGGGACATCAGTAAACATGGCAAGGAGTTTGTTTCGCAGTTTAGCACATATTACCGAATTGTATACAGTGTGTTGTGTGTTTGTGTGAATGCCCGAGTGCGAAAAAAAAAAGTTCGTGTGCTGGCAAAAACTACTGTCCCTTTCCGACCAACCAGGATGGTAAGGTTGGCGTCGTGCACTTTCGACCAATGATGTCGATCGTTACACAGATGTGACATTTGGTCGAAACCCTCTGAATAAGGGCACGAAATATATAAAACCTCCAAAATAAAGAGATAAATGATGGAATATACACGAGTCAAACGAAGAGGAAAGGGGAGCTATCCTAGAGGTGATAAAGTCTTGATATCCTTCTGCCAAGATGGTGGAAGGGTGCGGTGACTATGGTACCGCTTCGCGGCCCACGCCGCTTCCTCGTTGGTGAGGCCCTTTCGATATATGTCCATGAATCGGATTGCCCGGTTTGAAAACCTGGGCCGGATGTCAAATATGTTGGAATGTGCACGAAATGGGAAATAGCTTACCGACGCATGAGAATGACAGGGATCGACTCGAGGGACTTCAAAACATTCCGCTCGAGATCCTCCTCCAGCGAAGAAGCCGGCAACTGACGGTAATACCACTTCGCGCGACCCCAGCACTGTTCAATCGGGTTAAGTTCCGGGTGGAACTTTGGTAAGAAGAGGACCTCGATCCCTCTTCGATGTCATCAGGAAAAACCCAAATTCGTTATTCACCCGCGTTTTTCGGTGGCCGTCGAACGGCAATATGACCCGGAAGTCATCCCTCACCCTCGCGATCGATCCGCGATGCGTTTTTCGCCTTCGCGAGCCCCCAGAAACTTCCCCCACTTCATCAGGAAAATGCCCAAATCCATATGTGGATATATGGGGTTAATGAGCCCATATTGGAATTGTCTGGTGTTCCCGAGAAAAATGCAAGCATATGAGCATTTGTTAGGCTGAGTGGGAGGCTCATAAGACCCCTGCAAGCTTACCACAGGGTATATATGGGGTCTGTTAAATATATATGTAGGTTGGAGATTATACAAGAGCTTGTGTAGGTGTTACAAATCTGATGTGGCCCTTTTGTGGTCATTGTGAACCTAATGTGGCAAATGGAAACCTAACAGAGGCTTGCATGGATATCATGGGTTTTTCAAGTATGTTGTAATCCTTGCATAGGGCTTGCATGGACATCATGAGCCTTTTAAGTATGTGGTAAGCCTGGCATGGGGCTTGCATTAGTCCCACCAACTACACAAGGATGTGGGAAGTCCCATGAAGGGTACATAACTATACATATATCTCACACAGGGCTTGGAAGGGTTCTATCAGATTTTGTACCAAGTGGTAAGTCTTGCATTAACCTTATGTGTCTAAACTGAGGTATATGGTATGGTGGCTAGCCTAATATAGGGAATATAAACCCACATGAATCTTGTGTGAGGCTCATAAGGGTTCTGGCATTTTTATCAACAGGTGGTTAGTCTCATATGGACCTTTTGTAGGTAATACCAGGCTCATGATGTTGTCAGTAGATTCATGGTCACATGTTATTCCCCCAAGATCAGCTTCCACTGCATGGGAATGGTTATCTCAGCACCAAGTATAGACAAATTGTTCTCCTATCAGAAGATACTATAACCAAATTCACCCTCAACTGTCTCCTCATCTTCAAAGCCCTCAACCAACTCATTATCAGGGCCTTCAACCATCTCCTCATCTTCAAAAACCTTGTCTTCATCATTATCCCCATCACCTGACTGGGGTTCAGACACATCAATGTCTGGAATTTCACAACCCCATCCAGTTCTCCAGAGCCACTGCTCAATTGCCCGCATATATGTGTGTCCTACCCCTCCTCCTCGGTATCGCATGAACATATCCCGGTCTACAAAGCTATTACACACTTGTTAGCTTATATATCTGGTAGAAAAATGATGGGGTACATACATGTTTGCATAGTAATAATTCCAGTCATCAGCAAGGAACCGAGTTGCATGACAGTCTGGCAGAGGTTGAGGGTCCATAAGGTCATGGTGGAAAGCTGGGATCAAGTGGGCTGCTCGAAGGACAGCTGTTGGGTCAATGAACCCATGAGCACCAGGGTCTGATGTATCCACAAAGGAGAGTCGAGGGAGACGTAGGGTGGAAAACCCATCTTCATAATGAGTATCCCTCTCATACCATCGCACCCAAAGGACACGCAACTTCTGTCTCCTTGCGCCTACTATTGGTTTGGAGCCCTTGTAGTGTATTGGAACCGTGAATATATCAATCAGCCGTCCATATTGATAGGGATGTATGTGATCTTCCTCTTCAGACAGCACCATTAAGTCTGGTCGTGTCCGGATATTGATGAGGTCAGAGTGTCGCTGCAGATTGTATGAGGTATAATTGACCCGCAGTGTCCGGTGTTGATATATTTGATTATTGCCTTCAATGGCCAGGTCAAGCATTTCCTGGTTGGTGGGCTCAGTTTTCTGTTTGAGTAGTCGAGAGAGATGTCTTTTGAGTTGCCAAAAAAAGTCCTGGGGCAGGTTAGTTATTTGTTGGTGAGTAAGATACTGGTTGATACACACATTGAAAAATGGGTCATTGTTGTTCACTTGCATCCATGAGCGAGCATCCTTAAACTCCTTTCCTTCCTTTGATGTCACATACTCTGTTGTTGAGAGCGTTTGAGGGAGTTCTCCATCTTCACTGAGCCGTTCCTGTTTGTTCTTGAGGACCCTCAGAAGGCGTTCACGTCTTGCCTGGTTTGCAAGTGATTGAGCAATAAGCCGGTGATTTGAGCGAACCCAGTAACGCTTGACTCGTCGGTGTTCACATTCTCCCTGCAAAATCTATTAGATAGGCTTCTGAGTATAACAAAATAATTACCGTTTGTGAATTATAGGAGTCTGTTGTTCCTCGTTGGCGGATAGTTTGTGCATAGTCACCAAGAGCATGTAGCTTGTAGGTCAAGAGGCTCATTGAAATGACCTGCTTCTCAGGCCTCTTGCCTTTGGTAAACTTTTTTGCTGGTTGCTTGCCTTTGGTAGACTTCTTTACTGGGACTGTCTTTGCTGGCTCCTTACCCTTGGCCACCTTCTGCTTGAAGTTTGCAGCAGTGCGTCGTGCCTTGGCAGCAGTTTCCTTTGGGAGCTCCTTAACAACAAAATCTTTGGTGATTTTGCCTGCAAATAGGCGAAGCTTCTCTCCCAGGGGTGCTGTCAATTGCTCGAATGATTCAAGTGTATCTTCTGTGTGAAGGCGGAGCTTGGCATAGGCATGCCAAGTTGCAAGAAGAAAGAGTGTGTCAAGGATATCTTTCTCATGCTTCTTGTATTTCTCTGGGAAGAGTCCTTCAAAGACAGGGATGATACACTATCAAATCAACTTTAGGTGGTCACTAGAATGATACTGGCTCAAACAAATACCTGCAAAATATCCTCAAAATCTCTTGCTGCAAGCTGCTTTAAGCCAGAGATGTTGGTGAATTTTCGGATTGTATCTAGGCCAAATGTGGGGACCATTCGGAAACTGGAGCATATGGTGATGAGAAGGATCCCAATTGAACATCTTTCAAAACTCACCGACGATCAAATTCAGCAATGGTTGCTGGACCACAGGAATGTAGAAGCCGGAGGAGATGGATCAGGAAGTCTTTAAAGACACCCAACTCAAACTCATGCATCAGATCCACAACAAACAACAAAAAAGTGTTCAAGTTGGTGAATTTAATGTGGAATGCATTCTGTCAGACATTTAACATAATTGAAAAAAGCAATGGTGAAATGAATCTGAGGACATACTGTTGTTGGAACAAGTGACTTTTCTTTGAGGAGATCATTAACCACATTCGTGTTGACACGGTACCCATGTCTATAGATGACATCCCTTGCAAGGGAAATCTTTGTGCAAAAGTGATGGCTGTTTACCCGGATCTTTGCCCTTCGATTGCCATCTCTTAGTGTGCCCAATGCTGATAACTCTTCTTTCTTTATCAAACATCGTGGACATGGACACAACCCCATAAAGCGGATGCCTGCCATGAGGACTCTTTTAGGATGTGTGTCAGTAGATTTAATAAGGATGTGGGGGTATAGGAAACAGCCCACTTTTCTGGGTAATCAGCCATATAAGCAAAGAGGCGAGGGAAAACACGTCGAACAATTTGGTCGGCAAAACAGATGAGGATTCCAAACTGATATGCTGCCATGAATGCTGTGTTGAGGATCAGCATCCACACTGCATGGATCAGCTCCCGTTTGCAGTGGGTGATTGTCTCAGCAGAGGGGTCTTCACCAAACTTCTCCTTGTACCAATCATTAAAGGAATCAGGGAGCTACACCATACAATAGTAAGTGATGAACAAACAATTGAGGAGCTAATCAGAGCGTACCTCAGGGAAGTAGGCACCATGGTGAGCTGCATGAGAACCTGGTTGACAGCGAATGTATTTTGAGAGATTTCCAAAGAAAAAATAGATGGGATGGGCAGAAGCTGTGCCAAATTGTGCAAGTCGGGTAGCATCTGAGTAGACCAAGATCTCAGCAACAACATTCTCGACATCTGGGTTATCTGGATCAGGAGGTAGGTTTTGAACCTCTTCAACGGCAGCCTCTTCCCTCTGTCGCGCCTGAGACATGTAACCTGGTAGGTAGGAATTCAGGCCTGTATCTCGAAACCTCAAAGGGAGTTGGGCATGACGCCTTGGTCGACTACCAGATGGCTTGGGGACCTCAGTGGGGGGATCAATATAGTCTTCAGGAAGAGGGTCCGGGGGAGGAGGTCCTTCTATCTGGGATTGTTTGCAGATCTCAGATAACAATGAAAGTTTCGTATACATCACAACTTACCTCGAAATCAATAGCTTCAGCATCGCCATCCTCCTCATCATCACCAACAGCTGTTGAAAACGATGTCCTACGCCTTTTTCTACCACCGAGCCCTGCGTAGTATTTTGCAGTAGCTGTGATGACTCCAGGCATGAACTTGCAATGGGGTGTATGGCAGGAGAGAGCTTTGTATGTCTTGAACCGTTTACCGCACTCCTCCGCAGGGCAGACAATCATGATGAAAGGCGGTGGAGAGCTAGGGGGTCTGGGTGACAGGACCGGGGTTCCTGAATGTCCCAGTGAGTTTCTCGCAGATCCTGTTTATCTGAGGGTCAGAATGGTTAGCTTCATGTCAGAAATGGTGTGTGCGATGCCAACTCACCTCTTGTAATAACCAACAGTGAGCAGCACCTTCAGTGATAGCTGCGGACGAACAGATGATATTGGGGCTGAGTTTGAACCCCGGTCGCTGACGAGGAAATTGTGAATTGTGAGCGCTTCAGTCCATGATCTCGTCAACCATCGCGAATGACACCAGAGTCATCAGTTCCGAGCTCCCCAACACCTGAACCCATGCGAACCACTGAGCACCCCCCAGGGGTTTGCTGGACCACATAAATGGCCATCTGGTATCTGACAGAGTAAGTGAATGTCAGTTCATCCCAGTTGTTGAAAGATTACTTACTGGCTCATCGCTCAGCGCTCACAAGCTGCTCATGAAGGCCACTGCTCTTGTCTCCAACAAAGACATTGAACACTTTATTCCGGCCCCAATCAAGACTCCAATCAACCCGGCTGAGGAGGTTCCCAAGACTTTGGACCTCTTGTCGGCTATGACATTCGTTTCTGAAGTAGACTCTGCTACTCTCTCCCTCATGGTCCCCCTTCTCTCTCGTGGTCTCAACAAGAAACTCACCGCCACCAAGCGTCATGTTGCTGTCATCACTGATAAAATGGCCAAGCTCGCCGACTCTGCCGTCACTGTTCATTCCTTTATCCCCAAGCTCCTCCCCAGTTCAATCAAGGTCAAATTCCATCGGTGACCCCAAAGCTCATGGTGTTGTTGGCAAGACCATCGCTACTCTCCGTCAGATTGGTGAAGTCCCCGCCGACTCCAATGGTTCCAACTTGCCACCAATTAGGACCGCCGAACCCACTTCCCTCGCCAACGGCTTGATCGCTGTGTACAAGAAGCAGGGCACAAACACCATTCCCGCGGTTGCCAATGTTTCTGTCACCTACGCTTCTCATCTCGCTGCAAACTTGGTCAATGCCAAGAACTTCGACATCTCTGAGTGGGACACTCTTGCTGGACACCTCGACTTCATCGTCTCCACTCCTCACGGTCTTGCCATTTCCCGCGAGTGGGTTGTCAAGTCCGCCTCCAATGATGATGAAGATGCTGCTTTTGAGGAAGATGAGGAGGAAGGTAAAGATCTGTGCAACTGCGAGTTCTCTCTCGCCTATGGTGCCAAGATCTTGTTGAACACCGCCAACCTCCACCTCAAGCGTGGTCACCGCTATGGTCTTTGCGGTAGGAACGGTACCGGAAAGTCCACCTTGGTGCGTGCTGTCAACAATGGGTAAGTGCTTTTCAGTTTCATTTGGAGCTTGATTCTAATTGTTCAACAGTCAGGTCGAGGGTTTTCCCTCCCCTGATGAGGTCCAAACCTTCTACATTGAGCACGACATAGACGGTTCCGAGGCCAAAACCTCCATCCTTGACTTCATCCTCAGTGACAATTGTGTCCTCGCTGACAAGCCTGAGGTCATCTCAACCCTCACTTCCGTCGGTTTCAATGATGAGCGCCAGGGACTCAGAAGTCTCTCTGGTGGTTGGAAGATGAAGTTGGCTCTTGCCCACACCATGTTGTTCAAGGCCGACATCCTCTTGCTCGATGAGCCCACTAACCATCTCAACGTCGTCAATATCGCCTGGTTGGAGAACTACCTTACTAGTTTGACCACTTGCACTCCCACCACTGTCTCTTGCGACTCGAGCTTCCTCAACAACGTCATTACCGATGTCCTCCACCTCAACCGCTTCAAGCTCAGGAGATACCGCGGCAACCTCGAGCACTTCATGCAGGTCGTCCCTGAGGCCAAGTCCTACTACACGCTTGAGGCTCTCCAGGACTACACTTTCAAGTTCCCCCCCCCTTGCTTGAGGGTGTCACGACCAAAGAGAAGAGTTTGTTGAAGATGCACAAAGTTGGCTTCCAGTACCCCACCCAAGCGGTCTAGCAACTCTACGATATCACCCTTCAGGTCTCCTTCTCCTCCCGTGTCGCTGTCCTCAGACCTAACGGTTCGGGTAAATCTACCCTCGTCAAGTATGAGGTCTCGCTGAACTCCTACTCTCCGGTGGGGCTAGCAGACAGGATGGAGAGAGATAGGGCTCAGCGAAGGTGGGGTTGGACCAGTTGTGTAGAGATATTATCTTCGAAAGTCTCGAAAGCTAGATGCTTGAACAAGACGACCCAGTAGGATCAAACATCGACACAGATAGAGATCTCGCAGATATCTTCGAAAGTTCCTATAGTGTCGAAGACCAGAGAGCGACAGTCGTAGGGAGCACGGGCAGAGGTTCGAGATAGGGGCGAGAGGCGACTAGGAGCACAAGCAGAGGGATGAGAGAGAGACGAGACGGCAAGACGACAATGACGCAGGTGACGGCGAGAGCAAGAACGACACGACGACGACGAGAGGAGACGAGGGAGAGACGAGGACTAAACTGGGAAGTGAGCACAGCGCTCCGACTTCTTGTCTTATTCGGTAGCTACCCCGGGCTTTATATACAGTTTCCGTGGCTACACTGAGAAAAGAAAGAAGGTTGAAACTAAAATCGCGATTGGCTATCGCATTAGGAAAATAGGAAAGTAGTCTACGCGAGAGGAGGGGCATAAGTCCGCCGGTGCGCAGAGACACATGGAGGGGAAACTAAGAATAGCATAGGGAGAGGTGGGGGCATATACTTAAAGTCAAACAAGTGGGCGCATAGGAAAAGGGGAAGCATAGGGGGTTCGAAAGTGAACGGGTGCACCAGTCTCGCGCGCGGCGTTGCGGTCGTGGGAACAATCGGTCCTGATCGGGAAGTGATCTTGATCGCAGGCGCGGGGGCTCGAGGACAGTGTCACTGGGGGCAAGGGGGCACTTATCCAGGGGATACATTGAGGATTCATTGTGATTTTATAATCAATTCGTCCAGACATTATCCAGGGGATACATGCTGGAATCTTTTACAAAGTATCCTCCACTTT
>Ga0307515_10024893_pt1 | contig 10391 bp, 6 predicted proteins | sample 17_EM_MG_FD_194513 | JGI IMG/M metagenome (GOLD analysis project Ga0307515, IMG submission 194513) | Populus trichocarpa ectomycorrhiza microbial communities from riparian zone in the Pacific Northwest, United States - 17_EM | ecosystem: Host-associated > Plants > Roots > Unclassified | place...
CCATAAATAGTCCACCATTCATTCAACCTGGACTTCAAACCTTATCAATTTGCTGCTGATTTTTGGATTGTCTCCCAAAAAACTAGCCATTATTTGAAAATGATTCCTCGCTCTCTAATGGAATTCACTTTTCGAATATGCTACATGCAACATCCATGCGTAGTTTGGTGACTTTTTCAGCACTTTCCACTGCCACTAATTCTTTCTTTTTTACATGAATTCCCTCACATAACATAAAACTTATTGTTATGGCTGCTTTATTTGATAGCTTACGCTGCATCCAAACATTTTCCATCCATTGAGTCTTCTATCACCACCGACACATACTAGCTATGTTTTTATGGATTTTTTAATTAATAAAATACATTGCAAAGCTAAGTCCTTCAAAATGGTTTTGTGCCATAGCAAGGCTGCCTTTTTCTATTCTTATATTCATAGACAACGATTGATACTAGAACTTGGTTCTATGCTTTCGGTGTCGAGGTTGGTTTGTTGGGCTTGCCTAAGCAAACACCTAGGGTTTCAATACTTCTGTTAATGTGTTGAGGCTGCCTAAGCAAACAAATAATGGACATCCACACATCAGTGTTGTTAGATTTTGATCATGAGATTATATGATTATCTCTGTCTTTTTAGAATGGTCATCCAGCAGCCTTTGTAACAGGTCTAACAGGCTGGTTTTTTGTCTACAAATCTAACCACTTAGTTAATGGATTGCTTAAAACTCTCTGGTCAAGAAAATTTTTGCACACTGTTTAGATTACCAGTCAATAAGTTGACTGCAATATCTGTGTTTTTATATAGCTTTTATGAGAGATTACATAGCTAGACTTGAATGTTCAGGAACTTTTGGTTGGTTTGCCCATTAAATATTAGAGGGGTTTGTTCTTTGCATTAGCTGCTACCTTATAACCTTTTGCCTATAGTTGTTATTTTCATTTCAAGTCAATGAATATATGTTTTTTTCTACTTGGAAATTGGTGTGGAAATGTTTCAAATACGTAAATTCAAGATAATATGATTATAAGGAGCCTGCCATTTAAAAGAATTATAGAAAGGAGATGTTTTTCCATTTACAAAAGCATTGTCTATGCATTGTCACTCTTTGCTTACAATGTTTGCTTTTCTCTCCTTGCGATTTTATAGCGCCTTGCTTGCAGGGATTTTTCCATATATTAATCAGTTGTTCATTAGATGCATTTCGTAACTCTTACTCACATTTTCATTGTTCCTTTGTTGCAGGGTCACTAGCTTTCCAAACTTGTTGCAGTGCTTAGAGATGATGCCGACAAGCTTTCACATATCACCTCCAAAGAAAACCTAGCAATCTCTCTGCATTTTTTTGTTTATTTTGATGAAGAATAAGTATAGTACAAATTTAACATGAACGGTAATATTTATATTCTAGAAAGTTTAATATTAACATGATTTATAATTGTTATCTTACACAATTTTAATACCTTACTTGTTAAGTGGTGAGTCTAGAATTGTGGTATACAATCCTTGTCACAACAAATACTTGATTCTTTCATAGCCTATTATAGGGATAACCAACACCTGTGCTATGAAAAGATCTCAATTTGCTGTTGATACAAGTTAGCACCATGAATACTTGACAACATTTGCAAGTATTGGCATTACTCAAATAAAATAATTAATATTGTTGGCGACGACAGATGCTTTTTATCGTGCCTCTTGATGAGGTATTGTGGTGTTGGTAAATGAAAAGGTTTTAGGTTTAATCATAAAATCATGATTAATATTCAAGAGTCACCACCTAGTATTATGGTTTATTAGGAACCTATGGTCTGCGAGAGTCTAGGTAAGGGACTGGTTGTGCAAGGGAAAGACACATCACCCGCAGTGCGCCCTACCTAAGGTAAGCTGCATTGTTGTTTGATTGTTATTCTGTGTCGGGTTTCTATTCATTGGTCTTTTCAAAGATTTAAAGCAGATCTCTCTTCGTGAGAGAGTCTTTACCTCATCAGATGAAGTCTTAATCGTTCTAAAGTCAAAATTTTAACATCGCATTTATTTACACCTTGTATCTTTAATACCTGAGGGTGTACTTTATCGTGTAATTTTACACTCCATAGATATTAAAGTCTATATCTAGACCTTAAAAAAAAAGATTGGAAAAAAGGTTTCTGATATTTTTGTCAAACCCTAATGAATTATCATAAACTGGTTATGATATCCATTTTTATTGGATTTTCAAAACATGAAAAAGATGTAATGTTTTTTAATGAAAATATGCTAGGAAAACATTTTAGGATTTGACTATATGTATGAAAAAAAAACATTTTTTTTTTTGAAATGGGAAATTAATTTAAATTATTTAAGATTTTTTTTGGAATTTTTTTGAATTTTTTGAAAATTTTTTAGAAAATGTTTTGGAAGAAACCAGGTATTTTAATACCGTATTTGTACCTTACAGTGTAAGAATACAACCCGATATTATGCAAAATTGGTAGAAAAATATTTAAGAAAATCAAATTATTTTTGAAATAATTTTTGAAATTTTTGGGATTTTTTGTTTTTTAAAATATATAAATATAAATATATAATATTATAATAAATATGTGGGCTGGGGCAACCCAGCTAATTGGGTCGAACTCAGCCCAAGAATTATTGGGTTGGGCCGATCTCGGCCCAACAAATATTTTTTTCTTTTTGGGGCTGGGCCGGACCAGGCCTAGCCATTTGGGTTGGGCCAAATTAGGTCTGACCCACCATATAAGTGAATTATTTGTAGAACGTGAACAATTCACGTTCTGCATGTAACCAAAATGGTTGCAGAAGATGGAGACGGGCGGAGAAGAAGACTACCAGAGGCAGTGGTCACGACCGTGATCAGGAGGCTGAGCTTATGGTTCGGGCGACGTCGCTGCGAGGAACGGTGGAAGAGTTGGCGGTCAGTGGCAGAGGAAGGAGAAGAAGAAAATCTGCATAGGGGAGAGGGAGGAGTTCTCGGTGGCTATTGTGCCGCTGGTGAGGATTTAGGCTTGTAGGGAGGCTGAGTCGCCGTCTGTTGGTGGAGGAGAAAGGTTTATGTGGAGTCTTTAGGGGCTGAAGACACGGTGAAGAGAGAAAATAGAGAGGAAAACGTTGGCTGGGTACCAGGGAATGGCTGGTTTTTTTTTTTGTAGATTTTGGACCCCATTTTCTTCATGCTCAAGCCATGAAATCCACCTCTATTTATAGGAGGTGGAAAAGGGTAATTTTGTCTACACAAGGAAAAAATTGCAGCCATTGATTCGGTTAGGAAGGATCCCAACCGTTGGTTCAAAGTAAGCACCATTAACTGTCAAATCTGACAATTCAAGGCTACCTGAGGTGGCCACTTTAGGCCGCCGGGGCCGCCATATTGTCATTCAGAATGAACCGGACATACCCGGGGATAGAGGGTTGTCAGGTGATCATTTTGGTTCACGAGTAGTTAAATTTGATGAACATATAAGGCATTAAATGCACCTGAAAAGTAGCTACCCGGACAACTTTTGGGCTAAAAATCAGAGAAGATAATTAATGGTGACTAAATGACGCGTCGTTTTTTTTTTTTTTTTTAATTCAAAACATCACTGTTTAGGGTTAAATTAGGGATTTTTGTCCAACTTCAATTTAGTCCTTCAGCTTTCAATTTTGTTCAATTGTACCCCTAATTGACCCTAAACGTTTGATTTAGTGCAAATGAGCTCCTGACGAACTTCAATTTGAACCCCAAATTTACGCGGCTTTTGCACTTTGATCCTTAGTCTTGGATTTATGCAATTTAACCCCTAATTGACCATTAAACTTTCAATTTCTTCAATTTCACCCCCAATATTTGTCAATTAAGCTCCCATAGTTGGCGTTTTTTCAAATTGGTCCTTGGTTGCGATTTTCTTCAATTTGACCACTAATTGACCCAAAAACTTTAATTTTCTTGTGATTTTGCCCCTGATTTCAATCAATTAACTTGGTAAAAATTAAATTTGGTGTCTTAAAATTCCAATCTTCTCAATTGAGCCCAAATTGAGCTCCCAAACTTAATGTTTCATCAATTAAGCCCCTAATAAAATTAATTTGACCATTTTAAAGTATAATTAAGTTCTTGCACTTAATTAAATCCTTCAATTGGACCCAAATTAATTCTTAAACATAATTAAACTTTAATTTGGCCTATGATTAAATCAAATTGGCCTATTAAAAATTTAATTATGTCCTTGGACTTAATTGTTATTCAAATACGTCCAATAAGCATTTAATTTTACCTTGAATTTGCATTGTTTCTCCATTTGTGGGCATAATAGGGTACAACTAGGCCTTGAATTTCCTCTAAAATTACAGTTGTATTCCCCGGCTTGCTTTCTCCACGTTGCCAACTTTTATTTTATTTTATTTTTATTTTGAAAAAAAAAGTGAATTTTGGGGAATAATCCATAAATGGGTTACGACAAATATGATCATGTTAATAACTTAAAATGAGTCATTAATGATAAAATTAGCTGATTGAAACCTTATTTGTGTGTGGTTTCCAGTTGAGTAATGAAATGAGTTTGGATTATAATTATTTGAAATACCATTAGTATATCCTCTAACCTTGACAATTATTTTATCTCTATTAAATCTTTACATTAATATCATATTTTTAGCTCACTTTAACTTTGTTTGTTTATTTTTTTGTGGTTATATATCCTTAACCTCTCTATGGATCAACTCCGGTCTTGTTGGGTTATTTATTACTTTGACACTTTTGCACTTAGGAAAAAACATTAATTAGTTGATCGTGTCAGTAAAGTAACACAACAGGGAAAATATTTGGGGATATAGTACAATTTCATGAGTTGTAGATGGTAATTGTGACACACGAGTCGTATATGGCATCTGCGACTTTATTCAAAATTAATACTTAAAAAGCCTTTTTCTTCCCCTTTTTCTTCTTCTCTGTAAAGAAACTCTACCTCTCCTCCCCTCGCCATCAACAACCTTCCCCTCTCTATCTCCCCATCGCGAAACACTCCCAAAACACCATGAGATCACCCATCTCTCTCTAACCCCAGATCACCGTCTTTCTCTTTTTCTACTGTGGGTGTAAGCCAATTTCTGGTTAAAACAACCACCATTGGTCACCATGACCACCCATATTCTATATTTAGAGGTATATTGAACACTTTCACTTTATCAATTTGATGCAATTTATGCTAATGTGTGTTAATTTGATTTCATACAATGTTAGGGTTAATTTTCAATTATAAATTCGGTTAATTAGATATAATTTGAGTTGATAATTAGGTTACTTTGTAAAATAATCAATGATTTTGAACTGTTGTTGATTGTGAATTAACAAAAATATTTTGTAAGAGTTAGTTTTGATTTAGGTTAAATTATAAATTATACCGAATTACATATAAAATAATAATATTAGCTATGAAATACATGAATTTGATTGAAAAAACTTTTATGATAGTGAAATTTGATGAATGAAGGTGTTCGCCATTAATTTGATGAATTTAGGTTTTAGCTAAATATATTATCGTTATAGGTTTATTGATAAATTATATATTTTGATTAACCCTAAGATATTAATAAATTAGAATTGTGTTTTGTTGTGTTATTTGACAGAATATCTGGTAATTTAGGAATATTATGCTTCCATAATGGTATCATTGTCAATACCAATAATGATATTACTTATAATGGAGGAAGCTATAAATTCCTAACCGCTACATTAGGCATGTCCGTTAACGAGTTATCTAGATTGTGATTAAATCAAATTGGCCTATTAAAAGTGTAATCAAGTCCTCAAACTTAATTTTATACATATTCATCCAATAATTATTTAATTTGACCTTAAATCTACATTGTCTTTCGATTTTAGGTGCAATAAGGTACAATTTGGCTTTTAATTTTATCCAAAATCCTAGTTTAGTTTCTTCATGTGTCTGCAACCATTATGAGTCTATTCTTTCCAAGTTGCCAGTCTTTTTTATTTTTTAATTTGAATTTTAAAAGAAAAGGATAAATTTGGGGAAAACCTAAAAATTAAGTTATGACAAGGTTAAAAAATAAAAATGCAGGAAGACAAATGACTTAGTTGGCAAGAACAGGCTGAAGAGGGATCTACATGCATAAACAAGGGACGAAGAGACTTAACTAGATCTTTGACAATATTGAAAACTCAATTGCACTCTTGAAGGACCTAAATGTGAAAGATAATACAAACTCAAGGTTAACTTAAGTGAATATTAGATGAATTTGCATAAAAATTAAGTCCAAGGACTTAATTAGATTTTTAATAGGCTAATCTGATTTAATCATGAGTCTAATTAAAGGTTTGATTAAGTTTATAAATTAATTTAGGCCAAAATTAAAAGAATTAATTAAGTGCAAATACTTAATTAGACTTTTAATAGGTCAAATTAATTTTATTAAGGACTTAATTGATGAAAAATTAAGTTAAGAAGCTTAATTTGGGCATAATTAAGAAGATTGAAATTTTGAAGGACATGACTTAATATTTACAAGCTTAATCAGAAGAAATCAGGGATGTAATTGCAAGAAAATCAATGTTTAAGGGTTTCTTAAAAGCCAAAATGAAGAAATTCAATACCAAAGACATGTCTGTAAAAGGCGCGCAATATTAGGGGCTATACTGAACTTTTCTAGGGACTAAATCAAAGAAAAAAGTTTAAGGGTTAATTGGAGACTAAATAGAACAAATTGGAAAACAAGTACTTTGAAAAGGGCACTAGACTTAAGGGGTTTCAATTGATTTTTGGCAAGGGCCTAATTGCATAAAATTAATCAGTTTTGTCCTAATTAAAGACATTTGAGTTTAATTTGAAACAACATTGACCAAATTGAAACTTATCAAATTCCTAATTAGAAAACCTTGATTTTTAAGGTTTAAGCAGATAACATGTCACTTGCTTTTAATTAAAAAACCGAATAACATGTTGTATATCCTTGTTTTATTGTCTTCTTGAGTTGAGAAGGCTAATCGAGTTGTCACCTTCAATCGAATGAACATGGCATCTCCGATCACCTCAAAGGCTCCAACCACCACCACCACTCGACTGAGAAACATCTTCTCTATGAGAATCAGCTATCCTTATCACATATTTTTACCTTATTTGACTAAATAAACTCAATAACATCATGTCTATGATCAGCCTCCCCTGCATTTAGTAGTTTCAAGTTAATCGAGGGCTCACCTTCCACTAAATGAATGTGGAGTTTTAGATCTCCAAATCAGATGAGATTTGATCCCCATGTTAGATATACATCCCCTTTACAAGATCTATATTTTGGTTGGCTTCAATGGCCCTCTATTTGTTATGATTAATTTATGGAATGTGCACTTCCAATCAACCATGTTTCAGCTATGAGGTTCCCAACCTTTTATAGAAGTTTTAAGAGTTTGTTAATCATCCAAGGGAAAGAAAACAAAAAAAGAAGAGAGGAGAATGAAGAATGAAGAATGACCTCCTCACATATCAGAGGAAGTAATCCCCTATGACCTAGTTTTGAAAAACCACTTTCAAACCTACAAGTGGTTTTCACAACCACTTGCCATTTTAGTGCTATAAAAGGAGAAGAAATCACACATAGAAAAGGGGGATCAAAGAGAAAATCATAGAGAAAAAAGAAAATAAATACATAGAAATTAATAGGATACCTAGTATAAAATTAAAGGGAAAGTTATAAAGACTGATTTGTTGAGAAAGAAAGGGTGGAATCTAAATCAGAAAAAAGCTCAAACTCAAGAAGAAAGAAGCAAAGAATCTAGAGGAGGAAACCATATTCTCTTTATAAGGTAAACTTTAACAATAATAGGATACTTAGAACTAAATTAAAGGGTAAGTTATAAAGACTGATTTGTTGAAAAAGAAATGGTGGAATCTAGATAAGAAAGAAGCTAAAATTTAAGAAGAAAGAAGCAAGAAATCAAGAGGAGAAAGCCACAATCTTCTTACAAGTTAAACTTTTAAACTTTGATAAGGGGGTGGAGCTCAATGATTATACACCCTTTTCTATTTTGTCTTTTAAATTACTGTTCGAGATGATTGTTAAGCATCATTTGAAGTCATTTGCTAGTTTAAAATCCATTAAATACTTGTTTTGAGATGTTTAAGCATGCTTTAAAAATAACTTGTATGTGTTCAAGTTTTGTTGGATTGCCTTGTTTAATATGTTAGAATGTGATAATGGTATGGTATATGATAATGTATTATGTTGTTTTGCATGCTTAAATGTTTGGTTAATTATTTGTGAAGCCATTGCAAGTTATGTTAAGTTTTGTTGTTGTTGTGAATTATGTTATTTTAGGATAGCTTGCTTGGTATGTTGAAGTTATAGGCATGTTGTTTACATAGTTTTAAAGCCCGGCTCGGCCCAACGGGTCGACTTGGGACCTGGTTGACTCGGGGTTGGAATCGGGCTGAGTTTATGAAAAATAAGGGAAGTCAAAAACTCGGGTGATCTGGAGGGTTGACCCAGTCAAAAACCTGGTTGCAACTCGTTGACTATTTGTTTTAACCAAAACGACGTCGTTTTGATTTATAAAAAAATTAGGGTTGACCCGGGTAAAACTTGTGACCCGGGCCTTCAGCCGGGTCGACCACCAGACTGGGTTTAAAAACTCTAGTTGTTTAAGCTTCAAGACAATAAGTTCAATCAATAGAACATGTGCATGCATAGATAATGTTATTTTTGCTTGCTGTCATCATGGACTTTGCTTACTTTTTTGCTATTAATTTTTGTTTCTTGTTTGTTTTGATGGTTCAAAGTTCAAACAAGTTGTGTCAAGCATGTTTAAGCTTTGTTTGCTAGGTTTAGTTTGTTTTCTGGGTTTTATTGCATTTTTCTAGGTTTAGACTTTACTGTTAGGTTTTTAGGTTTGCTGACATTTATAGGTTGAACGTTCTTACGTTGTATATTACCTTGGGTCTTCGATTTTTGTGTCATTTTGATCGATTGATGGTTCTTACATATGCACGCATGCTTGGTCGTCATTAATCTAAGGTCTTCATGGTTTAAAAACACTGATTTAATGTTATTTTTTTCTTTTTATCTTCAACTCTTTCACTTTATCTTTTGCATAAAATCAATTAGTTATGATTGGTTGGGTGTTTGTTGTTATGATCCAGCTTCAAAGTTTTGATTAAACAATGATTTTTATATGTTTTTGTGTTTTTTTTTAATGTAATTTGGTCTATTATCAAACCCTTGTTTCTGGGCTCTTCATCCTTGTTCTCCATGTTTTCCATCAAATTCAAATAAAAATCTCGTTTAATTTTAATTTATTTTGTTTTTATTTATGGATTGTGTTTGTAGGCTTGGACCAAGAAACTCATTCCACGTGACTAGATTGAATCTATTTTTAGTAAAATAGTGTTAAGTTATATTTATTTTTTATAAAAAAAACATAATATATTATCCTTAAAACGTGTTTGTCTTAAGATATTTTTTAAACCTTTGATTTTTAACTGAAACCTCACTTGTTGTCAGTTTCCTGTTACAGCTGAGGGTGTTGGTTTACTTTGATGTATAGTCGTTTCATATATATATATATATATATATTATTCCCAACGTGTCCTGTAATGGCAAGTGACTGGATCTACATGTGCCTGTCACCTCCTATGAATTAGCAACGTGTCCTGTAATGGCAAGTTGAGTCTATTTTTGTTTTTGTTTTTTTAAATTAACTTACTAATTGATTTGATGGCTACAATATTAATTATTCAAATTTAATAACATTGATAGGCACATATATTCGTTTTCTAGTTTTGACAAAAATGCCAACATCCTTGAATACAGTAGGACGAATTTCAATTTCATTAAAACAATGCTAACTGAATACCATACTAATAAAAAAATAAAGGTGGTTAATTCTGTTCCGATTGATGTTTTTGTTCTTTAATTTACGAGATTAAAATAATTTTATATAAAATAAACTAAAATAAATAATAAAATTTAATTTATAATCAATCAAATATGGAAGATATTAAATAATAAAACTAAAAAACAATCCATTATTAAGAGAAAACATAGATTTTTTATTTTTAAAAAAGTTAAAAAAATTATTTAACCTGAATGGAATAATCAGAATGTAACTAGAATGTTCCGGGTAAAATTTAAATGGAATTTTTGAAATGAGCCGAGATTTGAAACGAGATAAAATCTATCCTAGTTTGTTTTATATCAAATCAAACAAAATAAAATTAACAACTTTAATTAAAAATTTTCTATATTATAATCAAAATAAATAAATAAATAAATAAATATCATTGTAATGATTTACCTACACTTAAACTGCTCTTGGGTGACAAGTCTAAGCATAATCAACCTCTTTATACATAATATTTTTGCAAAAATAAAAACAAAATAAATGAAATATGAAAATAAAA